>Ga0209080_1000378_pt1 | contig 30556 bp, 47 predicted proteins | sample JNZ110809AmetaG_FD_184123 | JGI IMG/M metagenome (GOLD analysis project Ga0209080, IMG submission 184123) | Hot spring microbial communities from Jinze hot spring, China to study Microbial Dark Matter (Phase II) - JNZ 110809A (SPAdes) (version 3) ...
ACATAACCCCTCCTTGGCTCCCCCCAGAACCCCCCGAGGGGCCGGCCGCTTACCAACATATCAAGAAATTTGGACTCCACGCAAAACATCACTTCCAGAAACCATCGGCACACACCATCAAATATCAACACTCCCAAGTAAACAGCCAAATAAAACAAAGACTGCAACAATGTTGGACTCACTAATGAACCAACCAGCTGTAGCTAGCACTAGTGGGTTCTTCAGTTGATGTTGGATTTTGGACTCTGAACAATCCAAACCCGAGTCCAACATCGCACCCCTCATCAACTGATGTTCCACCGCATGTACATCGGATGGTGGAAACTGGATTGATCTGATGGTGGTTTTTATGGCACATAAATTCCACCAATCAGCCGGCACGTATTGATATGTAAGTGACTGCCCCCGGCCCGGTCCAACATCGTCCAGTAACACGTTTTAACGTAGTCATCGTTGGGTTCACGGTAAACTCAGACCCCGCTCAACATGAATTGACTTAAATACCAGCACCGTAGGAAAAGTAACACTCTGGTAGCAGTTGAAGACAGCCAGCCGTGCGCGCACCCTCCTCAGGCAACCAGTAGCAGTCCAACATCGTCCAGTAACACGACTCACCATAACTATGTCGCAGTTCACGGTAAACTCAGACCCCGCTCCACGTGGAGAAGCTTAAATACCAGAACCGTAGGAAAAGTAACACTCCTAAGGCACCCGAGACAGCCACTCAGAGCCAACCACAAGAAAGCCGCACGAAAAGCAAAACCGAAAAACAAACCTAAAAGCAAAACCAAAAACCAAAAAACGAACAGCAACAACGAAAAAACAAAGCAAAAAGCAACTCAAAAACGTACGTACAGGACCCCGGCACGACCGACCGATCGTCCGACCGATCGTGGCTCCACGGCAATCAGCCACCATCAAGCCACCATCAAGCCAGCACCATCAACTTCAATCAGCCGATTAAACCCGGCACCTTCACGTCATCAGCCGACGTTCAGCACGTCATCGCCGCGACGACCGCAACCTTATAAGCTTCTCGCTACTCGAGTATCACAACTTCTCCTCAAAAAACCATGGGGTGAGGATGGAAATGGAAAGTGAAAGCACAGTAGATAACAAAATTTATTTGAGCACGTTGGAATGCTACGTGACGAGCGTAAGAGAACTAGAGGCTTACAGGGACAAACTAGAGCAATTGAACCTAAGGTTCATCGGCTCCAAGGCTTACATCGCCTTCAGGGACGTCCTCTGTTCCTGCGGCGCGGTGATACCACTAGACGAGCTGCTGTCGAAGAGAAAGATACAGTGCGACTGTGGCAACGAGGTAACATTGAAGAGCGAAGGGAGTGGCTCGGGATGGGACATGGATGGCAACATAGTCTACTACGGGCGCAACGTTATCTCCGCCGCAAAGACCGTCTACGTCAGCGACTACGTTTTAGAGACTAAGGGGATACAGAACGGAAAGAACGTGATAATGCTCTCCGGCGCTTACGAGAGAGAGCGGATAGTCAGAGAGAAGCAGGAGCTTCAGAAGAAAATAGAGGAAACGAAACAGCGATTGCAAGAATACAGAGTGAAGCTAGAGCCAATGCAGAGAGAGCAGTTCTACGTAGTGCTGGAAGACGACTTCGAGAAAAGAAGAAGCGTTGCCAAAGTTGTCAGAGACGACATGAAGAGAGAATTCGCAGTTGTAGTGTTGCAGGGCAACTTCTGGGACTACGAGCGAAGGATCATTGAACAAGCCATACAAGCGTTCCATTGGAAGCTGTTCAACTTTACAAAGCGTCCGTACATAGTAAAGTGGACATAAACCTTTCTTCTTCATTTTCATTTTTAGAGTTCTCGTGCTTGACTTCTTTCCAAGCTCATCAGGGGGGTATTTAAAGCTTTCGTTTCCATGCATACTTCCTTATTATTTTTTTAAAGGGGCGGCTTTTAATCAGCCGTTTAAACGCCACGATCGAGGGGCGCTCCTTCGGCTTCAATCGACCGGCTCAGCGCGGAGCTCGTGCAAGTCATGGCTACTGCCATCGCCGCGACGACGCAAAGCTCAAAAGCTTCTCGCTACTCGAGTATCACAACTTCTCCTCAAAAAACCATGGGGTGAGGATGGAAATGGTGAGGATCACCTGTTGGAGTGAGGGCGCTGAACTAGGGCTCAAAGCTCCGCTTCAGCGCTTCGTCGATTACGGTGATAACTTGAAGATCGGCAGGAGGGGCGATCCAATACTTCTTTTGAAGGGTTGCCCTGCTTTAATTGTGAAGAACAAGTCACTCGATGAGCTCAAAAAGCTCAGAGAACTGGTGAAGCAGAGCGGCGTGGATCTGGACATTGAAATTGTTGGTTCAAGCGAAAGATGCTACTTTGTCAACATCGTTGTCATTGACTCTGAAAAAGTCTCAACTGTGATTTTCGAGGCGATGAAGGGCTTTCTTTCCGAGAGAAAGATTCCAAGCGCGTTTCGTTACGATAGAGTTGACGAGCGGTACCGATGCCTTCACAAGAATACGTATGAGAAGCTTGTCACAAAGGTACTGCTTTTCTTCGAATCCAACGGCTACAAGACGTACAGAGAGTCAGGGTACTTTGATGCGAGAGGATATACAATTGATAACTATTATGTTTATAAAGTAATCGGTGTTCATCAGAGGAAGGAGTTAGGTGAAACGAGGACGGTAGAGGAAACCAGTGGTTTCGTCGTCAGTATTTCCAATGACAGGATATCTTTCGTTGAAGAGAAAAGAGTGAACTTCACGAATTGGTAGATTCCATCTAATACACAGTTCGTTCTGCAGACTTAACTTCCCGCTTTCTTTCTTTATTATTTATTATTTTTTTTTTAAAAGGGGCGGCTTTCAATCGGCCGTTTAAACGCCACGATCGAGGGCCGCTCCTTCGGCTTCAATCGCTCAACTCAACGCGGAGCTCGTGCAAGTCATGGCTACTGCCATCGCCGCGACGACGCAAAGCTCAAAAGCTTCTCGCTACTCGAGTATCCTCGAGGTGGAAGTCGTGAACGAGAACTATGAAAACTTGGATGTGGCCGCCCCAGCCGGCCGAGACTTTTCTTCTCTTAATACTCCGCCCGCTGGGGGGGCGGGGGGCGCCACGACGGCGCCTTCAATAGCAAATGGTAGGTACGTGAAGTACGTGAACAGCGCAGAGGACCTAGTGTTCCTGACTGACACAGACAAAAGTGACTATCCGATCTATATTCTGCAAAGCCGTGAAGTGGTGTACAAGCGTAAGCCAAACGAGTATCTAGCGCTCTTCTACGTTAAGTCGGTAACTAGGAGCGAGGAAGCTGACTTAAACCATGAGCTACTAACATCCGCGGAGGAAGCGATAAAGGACATCACTAAGAGCGAACCGAAGGTAGCAAGGATAACGATTACGTACGAAGTGTACGATAGCTCACGATACCTCGGCGAGACAAACGCCCACGTGTTGAAGCTGTATTCTGACAAAATTCCATATCGTGGCATCAAGGGCGAGGGAAAGCGTGCTTGGGCGATAGCATTCGACTACCTCAATAGGCTCAAGGCTAAGTACCCCATACTAGCTCGATTCGCATATTGCAAGTCAAGTTATCCCAACGATGAAGGTTACAGGGGAAGGGGGTATCCCGAACTCATCGTTAAGCTCCCGATCGTCACCGAAGAGTTCGCGAAGCTCTTCAACATGGTGCTGGCATCTGCAACAGTCAGTAGCAAAGTATCAGCTGTTGCAGACCTCGAAGAGCAGGTCAAAAAACTCGAGGAACTCATCAAACAAAAGGAGGCAGAACTACAAGCTCTCAGAGAGCAACTACAGCAACTGAAGCTGAAGCTTCAACTCGAGCAAATGAAAATGAAGATGGTGGAGTGACCATGGCGAGGATCGTAGTCTTAGAGATTGGAAGACCTATCGTCGACGATGTCAAGACTCAGCTCGGCGAACCCTACAAGGTCATAAGCTACCCACGACCCGTCCTAGAAGCCGAGTACCCGAAGATCCTCAAGGAAGCATATCAAGCAATTAGAGAAGCGGCGTGCGGAGGAGAGGAAGTCATACTCGTGTTGAGCGGACCTTTAGCACTAGTATTTCAGTTGGGGCAACTGATTGGATTATCTCACTTCAAGATAAGAGTGTTCCAGTTCAGCATGGGGAGGTACAGGGAAGTTCCACCGGTAACGAGGGAGGTGATGTTCTAGTGTTAGCTGTCCTCGGGCCATTTGCCTTTCTCACTCCGAGGACAAACAGCACGACGTTCAAGACGCTACGAGATGCATTCGTTCCAAGCGAAACGGTTGAACTCGAGAACAGTCGAATCTACAAGATCTTTCGCGTCCCAGCCGACCCCGACCTGTCGATCGTTGCCGTCAGCGGGGATGAAGGGCACATCGGAATCTCGTTCGGACTCGTCAAGCACACGTACTACGTCGTCTGCGAAGTCGACGTCAATCAATATAAAGCGTATCTGGCGAGAGTTCCAAGTGGTGTGGAAGAGATAAGAGAGCTCAAGTTACCGCGATGTCCAACCTGCGGTAGCTGGAGCGTCGAAATAGACGCAGATGAAATGTTCTGCTCTCGTTGCGAGAACGAGTTTTGGCACGAGGAAGTCGTTTGGCGTGCTCGAGACGTCGACTTGCAGAACGTTGCCGAAGGAGAGGGCATATACGTGCCCTCCAACAGGGTCCACGAGTACAGAACTCCAGCTGGACACATCTCTGTCATCAGCTTCAAGAAGCTCACGGAGAGCACGACGAGGCTCGGCAACGTCAACGCCAACGTCATCGAGTTCATTGGCTGTATCGATGAAAGCCATTGGGATGAGGCTCCGTGTCAATACGGTTTTGGCATTTATAGAAAGTACATCGCAATCGACTTCGACAAGTCGTTCACGGTAAAGCTTAGAGACTTAACAGACGAAGAGCTATTGCAACTCTACAACGAAGTCGATAGCAACTTCACGAAGCTGTGCATATTGCGCTTCTTGTCGCGCGACGTCGCCGTCAAGCTCATCCTCGAGAGCAAGCTCTACGAGAAATTCCAGTTCGTGGCATTACCGTACAACGATGACGAGCGTCTTAGACAAGCGTACTTAGAATATAACCTAGAGAAGCTGAGAGAGCACAAAAACGACGTCGAAAAGGCCATAACTTACGCCGCCAACCTCAGGCTCGATCTAGGTTTCGAGAACGACGAAGTCAGGGACGTGTATCAGAGATACGATAAACTCATCGAGGAGGAGAGGAGGAAAAGGAAGGAGGAAGAGGAGAGGAGGAAGAGAGAGGAGGAGGAGAGGAGGAAGAGGGAAGTGGAGGAGCTACGCAAGGCCTTCAAGGGACTACCGGTCGAAGTCCTTGCCAGCTCCAGCAAGATCAGCGTTCGGCTTACAAAGTTCGTGAATCAAGAGACGTTCAAGCGCTACATCGAGACGTGCAAGTCGTTGAAACTAAAGTTCGATCCGAGTTCGAAGAGCTGGTCGAAGAGCTGGTGAAGGCGAGGTGAAAGAAATGTCCAACTCTTTAGCTCGTAGGTTGGAAGCGGAGTTAGCAAGCGGCTTCGTCGGTCGTGAAGAAGAAGCGAGGGTCGCTATTTTAGCCTTGTTGACGAAGCAACATTGCGTTTTTGTGGGCGAGCCGGGAACTGCCAAGAGCGCTCTCGTCAGAAGACTATCACAGCTAGTTCAATGCAAATACTTCTATTATCTTTTGTCAAAGTATACTGTCCCAGACGAATTGATCGGTGCAATCGATCCCATCGCATACAAACAAGGCAAATTCGTTAGGAACACTCAAGGCAAGTTACCGCAGGCAGAGATTGCATTTATCGATGAAGTGTTTAAAGGGTCTAGCGAAACCTTAAACACGTTACTAAACGTAATGAACGAGAGATTATTTGTTGACGCGGACGGTACGGTGTATCAATGCCCACTTCACTCATTATATGGCGCTTCAAACGAGCTTCCCACGGACTCCGAATTAGCCGCGTTCTACGATAGATTTCTCTTAAGGCACTTTGTAAAGCGCATAGACGCTTCAGCCCTCGAAAAAGCCATCATACACAATATTAGCATGAATCAAAGCGTAAAGCCGATTTGCACTCTCAACGAAATAAACCAAATCTACAACGAAGTCACAAATTACATGGCTCAAAACGCTAGCGCCATAGCCAAAGTCACATCTCAATTAGTTATTGTGCTGAGACAGCACGGTATCTTCATTTCAGACCGCACCGCGGTCTCACCACAACACCTACCACGCTTAATCTCAACGTACGCATACGTATACGGCGTCGACCTGAGAAAGAGCGCAATCGCAGTTAGCAAGTATGTATTGCCAAGCGAGGAAGCACTCGAAAGCTATCGCAAAGCGCTGGACGCGCTGATGCCCGTCGAACTCCGCGAAGCATCAGAGAAACTGGAGAAAGCGAGGGACTACGCTGTTGCTGGAGATCTTGCTAGCGCTAAGCGCTACGCGGCAGAGGCCATCCAAGCCGCCCAGAGCATGTTCGGCAACCCTGAGAGGGCAAAGCTCTTCAGAGACGAGGTCAAGGAGGTCATCGAAGAAGCAGAGAGACTAGTCCAAGAGATAACGAAGATAGAAGAGTCCCTCAAGAAGTTCAAGAGGGGTTGAGGATGAAGCCCGCGCTGGTTGAAGACTATAGCAACACTACTTATAGAGCGCTAGCCCGCTCTGTTCTATCCAATTTCCTGCTTGAAAACAAGAAACTGCCATTTGTCGTTGCGATGGACTCTTCTATAGTTCACTTCAAGCCGTGGTCTCAAATAGTCTTCAACCCAAGCGCGAAGTCCGCGTGGAAGTTCATCCTAGAGCGCTACTACGAGAGTGAATCGTACAAAAAGCTTAATAGTGTCGTAGCCGGTGATCCAATGCTCGCGAAGTACGCAACAGTTCACTTCTTGAACACGCTGTTCAAGAAATCAAAAGAGCAACTAAAGCAGTTAAAGCAACAACAGCAACAAGAGCTGAGCGAAAAAGAAAAGAAGGACCCCCTTGGCTCACTCATGGAGCTTATCGACAAGCAACCATCGCCAGAGGTCAACAAAGCAATCCGAGCAGTAGTTTCCGCTTTGGAAAAGGAAGCCGAAGAAGTGTTGCAGGACATCGAGGCAATTGAGAGCTTTTCGCACCTCGGTGTACCAGTCGCCAACCTACTCGAGAAACCCGATGAATTTAGAGAGAAAGCACGTAATCGTATAATCATCTACTTGGTCAAGTTCTTGCAGAAACTGAGAAGAGAAGCTCCTAATCTAAAGCAGGCTAAGTACCCAACTCTCGTTGGCGGAAGACCGCTGGGAGTTAAGAAAATCCAGCGCTGGTCAGAGCTCTCGAGAGCTCTACCGATAGAGTATCTTGATGATGACCTGCTGAGCTACAGGATCGCTAGCAGAACGTTGAGAGTTACAGAGCAATACGGAAGCGTAAGCAACTACGTAATATACCTTGATAAATCGGGAAGTATGAGCGAGTCTATAGTATATAGAGAGTCTCCAACTCGTACAGAGTACGTTCCGAAGATCAGCTTTGCAACGGCATCGGCTCTTGCTCTGGCTTACCAGCTGAGGAGGGTTGGTGCGAAGATGACTCTTAAATTATTCGATGTAGAAGTCCACGACCCGATCACAGACTTCGCTCAGCTAATTGACGTATTACTGAAGATCAAGGCTGATTCAGGAACAAACATTAGTAACGTGCTGGAAGACGCGGTACAGCACAGAAACGAAAAAATTGTTGTGGTTACTGACGGCATTGACGATGTTTCGGAAGAAGCTGTGAAGAAAGCCAAGAGCGCTAACCTTGACATCACATTCGTCTTCATCAAAACAGACAACGCACTTTTGAAAAAGAACTTCAGGTGTATCCATATCGAAGAAGCCAAGCCTTCGATTTTGCTGGAGGTGTGATTATGTATCACATAATGGTCTATTCTCGAGGATTTGAAAGCCTATACTCGCGTCCCTACGCAGTCCACCTATTTTCTTCCAATAAATTGTCCCCTGACGAGGCCTTTAAGAGGGCAGAGGAGATACTGACAAAAGCCTTCTCGGAGTGGAGGGAGGGAGGTCTAGCATATGCTGGCTACGAGCACGTCCCGGTGGACGTCGATGACACCTATTACGTTGCCGTTAGGTTGAGCAAGGACGACTTCAAGGCCGTCTCGACCATCCCGCAGTCATTGGCGTCTGCGATCGAGGAATACAGGGAGAGACAGCTCACGCTGGACGTGGACAGGAAGGACGACTACGCCAAGGCGAAGCTGATCGATGCTTTGAACTACCTGAGGAACCACGACATCAGCTTCAAGCTCTACGAAACTCACCGAGGATACCACGTGCGAGCTCAACTGCCGAGGTCACGCTCATTGAAGGAGATCATCGAGATGAGGGACAGGCTCGACGACGACCTAGCGAGGCTCAAGATAGACTCGATTTACTTGAGGCACGGCCTAGGCTTCCTGACCAACTTATTGTTCCACGAGAAGTACTGGAGGGATGAGCCAGACGGCGCCCTACAGCGTACCGTCGAGACCGAGGTAGATCCAAGCGCTATAACCGTCGAGTTCAAGCAGAGAGTTTGTCTGAACCTTCCAGAGCTCACCATAAGTACTCACAAAGGAATCGTCGAAGTCAAGGGCTTCTCAATCATATTTAAGGGCCGCTTCGGACTCAAGGAGACAGAGGCGATAATTAAGAGCATCGAGGACAACTTCTGGGAGTACGGCCTTCAACAGAGGACTCTGAGCGACGTCAAGGAGTCGGTGAAGAGCGCTTACAGGAAGATCTCGCCGGTGCTAGCGTTGCTGATCGATAAGTGCCAAGTGAGCTTCAGCGACGGGGTGGTCGTAATACACGTACCAGAGGACCTCGCGACCCACGTCGGCAGGCTCATCGGGAAGCAGGGAGCCAACGTCAAGGCCGTCGAGACAGAGCTCGGCGTCAGGATAAAGATCTCGCAGTCCGCGCCGCCGCCAGAGGACGTGGAGCTGAAGAAGAAGCTTCAGGAGCTCTTGAGGAGGGTGGTGTAGATGTCTGCTACCCGAGTATCACAACTATATATCGTTGAGCTCAGGACTAGGGGCTGGGCAGTTGGAGTGAGCTATACGCCCGAGGAGCGCATTCTGACGACCGTCTTCAGGCTGAGCAAGGAGCAGAAGAACAAGCTCCAGTACCTCAAGGTCAAGTTCTACCGAGTCCTAGACAGGCTGAGCGTGTTCACTCTAGGAGAGAAGTACGTCGTCTCCCGCGGGGACCTGCCAGAAGTTGAGAGGGCTTTTGCAGAGATATACAAAGAGTTCCTAGACCTGAGGAGAGAGATCTACAACGAGATGGCGAGCAAGTGGGACGAGATACAGAGGAAGCTCGAGGACAGGCTGAGGTCCATGGGTCTCTCGGCGACTAGGATCCGTAGGTTAAAGCCATCGGATGAATCCTTCTTGGAGATGTACTACGTCATCACACCGCTATCGCTAACGATAGACCAGCTCATCAACGTGTCAGAAGAATTCGAGAGGCTGGCGAGGGAGAGGGACGAGTACAGGATGATTGCGCAAAGGGTTCGAGAGGAAGCGGAGAGGAACTTGGCAGAGGTCAGGAGGGCCTACGAGGACAAGGTAAGGGAGCTGGAGAAAGTGATCGAGGAGCTCAAGGAGGCGCTCAAGGAGAAGAGCAGGGAGGTCTACAGGCTCAGGCTGAAGGCCAAGGAGGTAGCCGATGACGCCAAGGAGATAGCGACCTTCCTGGGGCCGGAGACGATCGAGGACCTGAAGGCAAAGCTCGAGGCGCTCAAGGAGTACTTCGTTGCTTGAGGTGGTCTCGATGAAGAGGGTGCTCTGGATCTCGAGGCACCCGCCTCTGCCGAGGGAGGTAGAGGCGCTCGAGAGGGCCTTCGGCAAGGTCCAGATTTTACAGTACGCCGGATTCGTGAAGGACGCGGACCACGTCGTCAGGCTAATCCACCAGTACAAGGCCGACGAGGTCGTCACGATACTGCCGCTCTCAATAGTCATGAGGCTCTGCGAGAAGGGCGTCAGGCCGCTCTGGCCCGAGTGCGTGCAGATGAAGGATGGTGAGGACTACGACTTCGTAGACGAAGGTAGCGGCAGGAAGTACAGGTTCGTGAGGTTCATCAGGGTGAGGGGGGTGAGGATAGACGGTGAGCCGATACGGTGAGGGGGAGGAAGCAAGAGGTCTACGCGTGGAGGTGCTACAAAAAAAGGAGCTCCCTTTAGGGAGCCTCTTTTTCTTTTTTTCCAGTTTTCTCTTCTACTCCCTTATGGGAGTCTCCTCGTGAGATTCTAGTGGGTTTGGGCTTTAACTTCAATTCCCTTTTAGGGATTCAATACTTAAGTGGGGGCGCGAGCAGTTAAAGCTTCCGCTTCGTGATCCCTCCTCGCACGAGAGGGCCGGGGCTGGGTAGCCTTTAATCAGCCGTTTAAAAACTGCCGGTCTCGGAGCCCGCACCATTCAATCGATCGATTGAACCGCTGACTTTCAATCGGCTGATTGAAGGCCGCGACCATAGGTTCATATTAGTTGATTTCATTGCCTCATTCTCTGTTCCCCCGCAACATAAAGCTTTTTTCCTCCTCTCGTCTCCTCTCAACTGGGTGCGAAAAGTGGCTGAGGAGATCGTTAGGGCGATAGCTGAGTGCGTCAAGGAGGCGAAGCAGGAGGCCTTGGCGATATACGGCTCGAGCTTCTACATAGCCCCAACCCAAGAGCTCCTGAGGGCCTACGAGAAGCTAGTTGAGAGGAAGCCGGTGGTAGTGGGTCGGTGATATAGTGGAGATCCCGGAGGACGTCAAGGAGCTCCTCGAGGAGCTGAAGAGGAGGGGGCTCAAGCCCTCGCTGGTGGCGGTCGAGAGGGCTCCCACGTCCTACGACGCTTGGAGGGACGGGAAGTACATAGGGGTCCTGCCGTCGGACGAGGTATACAAGGAGAGGGACTTGGTCGTGTGCGGCAAGCTCACGTGCGCGTGCTTCGTGGAGGACACCATCAAGTACGTGTGGCAGAGGGAGAAGAGGAGGCTCTACGAGCCCGAGGAGTGGTAGCATGGTCGAGGAGGGCTGGAGGAGGCTGGGGAAGCTGTACATGGATAGGGCTAGGCGACTGGACCCTTGGCGAGCGACCATGCACGGCATGGCCCACGTGCACCTGATGAGGGTAGACGAGGACAGGGAGGCGATAGGCACGATGCTCAGGCTGAGCCCGAGCCCCGAGAAGACCAAGTGCCCCCTCGACCCGAGGCCTCTGGCGAGGTTCAAGTTCTACAACCCCACGAAGGTAGCCGAGTACATATGCGACAAAGTGGAGCACGTCGACGAGTGGATAAAGGCCCTAAGGAGTTGCGACAGGAGGATGATGAGGTCCATGAAGATGGAGGGGAGGGACGTCTACGGGCTGGGCTGGAAGGGGATCGACATGGTCCTGCTGGACGCGGGTTGCGAGGTCCCGGTGGTCGACGTCCACTTGGCTAGGTACATGGCTAGGGAGGAGCCCGAGTTCCTGAGGGTAATGGAGCTGGAGAGGTACGACCCGAGGGCAATCACGAAGAGGATCAGGGTGATACAGAACTCCCCCAACCCTGCTAAGTACGACGAGCTCTGGGAGATTGCTATGAGGAGGGCGATCTCCGAGGGCATGTCGCCGGGCGAGTGGCACGTTGCGGTGTGGCTAAGGGAGCGGTTCGCGAACGAGTACCCAAAGCTGAGCGAGGAGGAGAGGCTGGAGCTGGCGAAGAAGTACGTCGAGAAACTGTTCTCGTAACCGGGACATTGAATTTTGATTTTTGATTTTTGAATTTTGAATTTTTAATTTTGATTTTTGAATTTTTAATTTTGATTTTTGAATTTTGAATTTTGATTTTTGAATTTTGAATTTTGATTTTTGAATTTTTAACCTTGAATCTTTAATATTCACTCTTAAAATTTAAAAGTTAAAAATTTAAAATTTAAAATTCAAAAATTGAGGTGAGGTGGGTGCCTAGAATAGTGATCGAGGTCTCGGAAGAGGAGTGGTCCACGATAAGGAGGAGGGTGAGGGAGCTCAGGGGAAGCGTTAGGGGGATGTCAAGTTTCCTGAAGTCAATAATAATCGCCGAGCTTTCGAAGGTGGGGACCGAGGAGTCGACATCGAAGGCCGAGGTCAAGCCATCGCCGTCTAAGGAGGAGAAGGTCGAGCCCATGACCGAGCGCCAAAAGGAGTACATAAAGTCCTTGGTGAAGAAGGTGGCGGCGAAGCTGGGCAAGGGCTATGAAGCCATCGCGGAGGAGGTCAGAAAAGAGCTCGGCTTCGACCCTAGAGAGGGGATGACCAAGGAGCAGGCCTCGAAAGTGATAGAGTGGCTTGAGACCAAGCTTGGCTGAGGGGTCTCGTGGTGGAGTTCGTGAGCAAGCTCGAGGAGGTAATGCCGGCAGAGGAGCTACTGTTGGAGTACCCCGACGTCCCAGAGATAAACCACGAGTGGGTCCTCGTCTGCAGGAGGCCTTTTGAAGTCGACTCGAACTCCTAGTGATACTTCGGTATCATCAAACTGTCCAGAAGAAAAATAGGACCCTGACCTCCATTTCTACTGGAGCACTTCAACCGGCACGTCACCGCAACGTCAAGTTTCTCCGGTTTTTCTCTCTCCAGCCCTCTCCCCCACCCTCCCCAGCGCTGAACAGTATAGGAGGCTTTTCTAGAAAACCAATAAACTGTAAGCCCCAACCATCACCCTGTAAACTATATAAAGCTAAAAGATATATGGAGGCTTTTCTAGAATTCAATAGGAACCACTAAGAATTCTAGAATTGATGGTTTGGCGGGTGGGGGTGGCCGGGTGCCGAGGCTCCCGAGGGGCAAGGTCGGAGTGATGGTGATAATAGACAAGGAGGTCTGGGACGAGTTCAGGAAGCTGGCGTTCATGAAGCACGACCACTTCAGAGGAGCGCTGAGCTACGAAGTGGAGCAGGCCCTGAGGAACTGGCTGGCCCTGCACCGCTCCTCGGCGGGAGAGAAAAACCAGAGAATTCCCGCTAAGGTCAACCCGAAGCCGAAGGTAGCCGCGGCGTTCGACCAAGTCAAGGAGTACCTGAGCAAGAAGTTCAATTGCCCCATAACCACGGGGGCGCAGGTCTCTAGGTCCCACATAATCGAGGCGATCTCCAACACGAGGGGCACGGACCCGAAGACCATAAGCAAGTGGCTCAGCCTCTTCGAGAAGCTCAAGCTGATAAAGCACGTCTCAGGAGAAGTGTACGAGGTGCTCTGAAACGCTCGAAAAGCTATCGATACCCAAGTATCAAAAGGCTCTCCAAACGCTTTTAAAGCGCGATCGGGAGCTACTACTGGGACCTCTATGTCGCTCCCGCTCCAGCTCTCGCTGGCGATCGAGAAGCTGGTGAGCGACTACAGGAGCCTGATAGGAGACCGCAAGCTGGTCTCAGTAAGCGTCTCCTTCAGCGAGCCGCTGTTGGAGTGCTTGAGCTCCTCCCACGACGTCAAGGCATTCGAGGAGCCGATAGCGCACGACGAGGGCGACTACAGGTACGTGATCGACGGGGTCGTGTGCGCGGACTGTCGCAAGAACTACACCGTGATAAGGATAACAGCTAGGAAAGTTACAGGATCACGTTCGGCTGGAGGGCCCTGACCCTCTCAATTACCTCCAACTTCTCTTCCTCTCTCCACTCGACCAGTAGCGATGCCGCCGTGGACTGGGCTATCACTACGGTCACGTTAGCTGACGGCGCTATCGGGTTGACGAAGTTCCCGTGCTCGTTAGTGGCCAGCAGGTTCCCTCCCCTCACGAGGCACGTCGTCGGCTCAGGCCTGTCCTCGAACTTCAGCTTCCAGCCCCTCAGGACCAGAGTTACGGCCGTGTACAAGCCTCCTCCCAGCGGCTCTTTGCCCACGGCGTCGCAGACCTTGGCCTCGCTCATGTTCTCCGGGTCGTCCTCCCAATCTCTTATCGCGTTGTACAGCTCCTGCACCGTCACCTCGGTTGTCGGGGCCTTGACGATTATGTGCCTGTTGACCTTGTCGAACACGAGCTCCATGAGGACCACTAAGCGACTAGTCCGACCAGACAGACTAGACAGCCAGCTCCTTCGCCAGCTCCGGGTTCAGCTTCACGAAGTCCTTCAAAGGCATGTACTCCACCCACTCTCCCCTGCGCTTCCCGACCACCACTATCTTCACGTACAGCTCGGTGAACGTCGTTTTGTTTATCGCGTCCCTTATCTGGTGCCTCACGACCTCTATCTTCCTAGCCGCCTTCAACCTGCCGTTGGCGTCCACGAAGGTCTTGAGCTCACGTGACAATCGTGTCCACCGTCCTGATCGCCGACACGGTCAATCCGACGCTCGGAACCGTAGTGTAGACCTCGAAGGGCAGGTAGCCCTTCTGCCTGACCCTGACTATCACCGGTATGTCCGTTGAGTAGACGAGCGTGTTGTATATGCTCGTCTGCCCGGCGGGGACGGTTGCATCGATTATCGGCACGTAGACGTACTGACCAACCGAGTAGTCTTGAATTAGCGTCACTCCTTCCTTTAGCACGAACCTATCGCCCTTCCACGATGCGTACTCGTACACGTGCTCCCTTCCGTCGGGGAACGTGATCCTAACGGTGCTGGAGAACGGCTCGTCCGATGCTATCGGAGTTGAAACGCCCACTACGTTGCTTCCCCTGAAGTTGAACCAGTACCAGCCCTGTGCGCCAAGCGGTGCGGTCGTGATCGAGGGGGACCCTCCAAATACTGCCCTAGCCCTGACCCAGTACGCTGTCTTGCCCTGAACAGTCGTCTTAGCCCAGTCGGATGGCGGCGTGAAGCTGACGTCGTTCGCTCCAGAGCTCCTGAAGCCGTTGGTTCCATCGGTTACGGTCAGCGCATCCCACGTCGTCCCGTTCCAGTACTCCCAGACTATCGTTATGTCCGAGTAGTCGCCAGCCGTGGAAACGCTAACCCTTACGGTGTTGAACTTGTAGTCCGAGCCGAAGTATATCGCGTCTCCAGCGGTCGTAGCTTGTTGAGGAGGCAGGTAGACGTCGTTGACGGTCGGGTTGTTCACGTCCTCGGTTTCATCGGTCCAAGCGCCGGTGTTGGCGTTGTAGAAGAACGCGTAGTCGATCCTCGAGTACCCAAGCTGGTACCTCTGCTTGTCTATCGGTCCGCCGGCGGTGGTCAACCTGAAGACTCCAACCCTGTCTCCCGACACGCACGAGGTGACCGTGACCGTAATTATGTTGGGCGGGTACCTCGTCACGCCGTTGCTGTCTATGAGCTGGTAGTTCTTTATATCCGATGTATGCATGTTCTCTATCCATACTCCTCTGGCCCCGAAGAACCGGCCACCAAGGTACTGACCAAACGGGCATTGCTTTACCGGGGAATACGTTGGCTGAGCATATTTGTACGCGTAGCCATAAGTTGTGTACAGCCGCGTTCCATCGTTTTGAACGATCTTCCAATCCGTGCCGTACGTAACCCACATCTGGCTTGCCTTCGGCGCAGTCGTCACCGATGGTGATGCTCCGAAAACAGCCCTAGCCCTGACCCAATAGGCCTCAACACCGTTCACCGTCGTCTTGGCCCAGTCGGCTGGAGGAGCGAACGTGACCTCCAGAAGCTTCTCCATCGTGTTCCTGAAGCCGTTCGTCTCGTCCGTAACCGTCAGAGCCGCCCACTCGGTCCCGTTCCAGTACTCCCAGACTATCGTTATGTCCGTGTAGTCGCCCGGGGTCGTTAAGTAGAACTGCACGGCGCTGAACTTCTGGTTGCCTCCGATGTATATCTCGTCTCCCTCGCGGACCGACTGTTGCGGTGGCAGGTAGACGTCGTCGAGGGTATCCGGCTGGCTCGGATCAGAGGACTTGGCGTCCTCCGTTTCATCTATGTAGGATGCCGTGACAGCGTCGTAGAAGAACACTCTATCAGCGTCGAAGAACCTCCTAGACGTGATGTACTTTATGTACTCGTAGAACTCGCTTAAAGGCCTTCCAGCCAAGTTAATTTCCAAGTCGTAGGGCTGTGGACCTGCACCGTCACCTATATCTTCACTACAGGTCCTAACTGAGAGGTCTAAGGCGGAGGCCACGGTAGCTGATATTCCCGCTCCAGATATTGTCTCTCCAACTTGGAACTCTCCTTCTACCTGTCCTAGTATCAGGTAGTGCAGGTCTGGGTCGTGCTTTAAGACGTAGGCTGTTGCCCCGCTGGTCTGGCCCGTGATCTTGGTCCACTTTGGAAACGTTCCCGTCTCGTTCGACACGCTTAGCCTGCCGCACACCTGAGCTATCAGTATGTCCGTGTAGCCCATGACGGTGCTGGCCGGAGTCATGTTGCTGATGTCCGAGCTAGTCGATAGTGGCGCCGCGTTTCTACCGCCTGCGCTTAAGTCGATCTCGTAGTAGTCCTGTGTATCCAAGTACTCCCTTAAGAATATCGTGACGTAGCCGTTTCTAATCAGCTCTCCAGCTTCTCTAACCATTATTAGGACGTCTATGTGATGGGTTCCCCACCACTTGTCTATCTGATCTCCTTCCGGGAAGTACTTTTCGTTAAGTGGGTAGACCCCGTAGAACAGGTATATTACTGAGTCAGGCCTAATGCTACCTAGCGTGTAGACGTTTGTCCACAGCCACTCACCCGTTTTTCTACCGCCACTCTTTACTTTTCCTTGCCCTGTTCCACCTGAAATCGTTAGGGTTTCAAGGTCCTGAAACGTTTGTCCAGCAACGTTTACCCTAACCCACCAGAACCTGTTCTTGTTGTCGTAGTCCAGTAACGTGCCCGTGTGACCAGATGTTTGTCCCACAACGGTCTTACCGATGTCGGAGGGCACGCAGTCCACGTACCCTTCTTCATCTAGCACTATCTTGACTATACCGTACTTGTACACGTTGGCGTTCCAGTCGGCAGTCGCTATGGCACCTCCCTTGAGGTACTTGAAGCTCTCGTACGGTATGAACCATTGATTTACCAGCTGGTAGTCGGTCGGGGTCCTAGCGGTCATCGGTATCGGGTCGTCCATGTACTCGGGCTCGTCGAACACGTCCATAAGCCAAGAGTAGAGCTGGTTGACCGTGTAGACCGCTCCCTTCCCAACGTACTTAATGATCCTGTTAACGGTATCTATAGACCAATCGTCTTGGATGGGCACGAAATCACCCTACCACTCAACCAGTCTATATAGTGATCACCGTTTTCTTAAATATTTCCTTAAATTAAATTCCTTCACGATACGCTGTAGTTCGGATCTGGTAGCCAGACGGCGGTCACGTCCAAGTCGGTCGAAGGCATGGTCATCGTCACCTCGTACGGTAGCCATCCAGCCTCCCTAGCCCTTACCACTATCGGGAAGCCGGTCGGACCAACGTAAGTAGAGGTGGCCTTGTAGTAGCCCGGGTTCAACTCATCCGGTTCGTCCGCGTCCTTGTTCATTATCTCCTGCATCGTGTCCAACCTGTGTACCGAGACCCTAACGTATTCTCTCGGCTCCTTCCCGGTCTTGACCTTGCGGACCGTTAGGGTTATGGCCGTCTGTATGACCGTGTTGCCCGTGTACGTAGTCGGGTTCGAGCCGCGCACGCAGTTAATGGTTACAAGCCCGCCGCTCGCGTTGTCGACGTCGTAAGCGTTTCCAGTAAAGAACATAGAGTCGAACGTGTACGTCCCTTCAGCGGTTATCCTGACCCCGTACGGGCAACCTACGAAGTCGCAGTTGGAGACGCGGTGGTCGGTGCTCGAGATGACTGCTCCAGCGTCGTCGGCGTTTATGAACTTCGAGTACTTGACCGTGCAGGTAGACACCTCCACAGGGGCGCAGGCCTCGAAGCTTGAGCTCAGGACCTCCCTCGTCTCGGAGTACGCCGGCAACCTTATGGCGCCTGCGTCGAAGAACGAGCAACCGTATATCCCTAGGTCGGTTATGTTCTCGTCCGTAGCCGTGAACTTGAACGGAGTAGCGCCCGGAGCGGTCCTGAAGACGCATCCGGAGATCCCTGCGGACCCGACCTTGGTCCCGAAGTAGACCTTGGTCTCGGCTCCCGGGTTGCCTCGAATCAGGATTTCGTAGAAGCCCTGCGGCACTATGGCCGGCTTGAAGACCACGACTTGGTTTGCATCCTTGAAGTAAGTCGGCTCGCCGCTCACCTCGCTCCCTATTATCAGCTTGCCCTGAACGAAGTACACGTCGTTGACCTTGTCCAGCACCCCCCACCTGTTTGCTGGATCGGACTCCGCAACGTATATGTCCTCGAAGGTAGCCGGATCATCCGTGGTCCCTCCCTTGACCTGAACGTACGATCCATACCTCACGGCGTCGACCCAAAGGTACGCCTTGCCGGGGAAGGAGCCGTTCGCCCTGATCTCGAACGACGTTATGTTAGTTAGGTTGGGCGGGGTTGCGCTCTGCGCATCTGGCGGCACGTCGGTGTGGACGCAATGACATATGAAACCGTTGTGAGGTAGCGTGTCCCTGCCAGCTACGTTCCATAGTGCCCAGTTTCCGTTTGCGTCAGTAAGCTTGAGGGTCAGCCCGCCCTCAGCCTTAGTCTTAAGCCATCCAACCTTGCCCAGCGCGAACCAGAAGTATATCGCCTTGCCCTGAACGTTGGTGGGAACGCACGAGAAGCTCCAGTACCTCGTCGTGGACGCGGCGGCTAGGTAGCTGTATATGCTACCGGTCCCCTGAACGAACTGCACCGTGTCTAATGCTAGGCCCGAGCCGGTCCAGTCGGTTAGAGAGTCGGCTGAGGAGGAGCCTCCGGTCGCGCCGACGAAGAAGGCTAGATCTGTCGTTACTGTTCCGCCCACGCCCCTCCCCTCAAGAACGCCTCCGCCTTGTCCTGCTCAGTTATGTCGAACAGCTCTCGCATGCAGTTCGGGCAGAGGAACTTAGTGGTCGACCAGAACCTCACGTTCTTCTCCTCGAAAACCCCATCGCGGTACGTGAAGTCGGACTCGTACAGTACGACGTCCCTTATCTTCAGGAACGATATGTTTGCACCACATTTAGGGCAGACCACCATGCTCACTCGACCCTGAAGAACTGGTAGCTGAACGAATTTAAGCCCACGACCTGCTGTAGGGTTATCTTTATCCCGTACCTAGCAGGCTTCGTTGCTATGTAGAGGATGGGGAACGGTTGCGGTCCGGTATAGGTCCTCTCGAAGTACTTCTCGTAATCGGTTCCGTCTACGTTCACGTAAATCCTTATCACCACCGAGTTGCTCCCCGACAGCTCCTTCAAGCTTATATATCCTTCAAGGTACCTCAGCGGCCCCCTCTCATCGTCTTCAACTACAACCTGTTCCGAGCCGTCCGCAACCAGCCTCCCTTCCTTGAAGACCCTCCTTATAGTACACGGAACCACGTATACCATCGCTACTCCTCGTAGTATCCAACTACGAACCTACATATACCTGCTCCGGCTGGGTTTGAAACGACTACGTCTAAGAAGTCGTGGTTGGTTATGCTGGATCCCCTGTAGGCCGTGAACGAGTTCGATAGACTTCCATCGGTCTGCTTTAGCTTGTAGGTCAGGGAGCCGTCACAGCGCTCTACTGTTAGCCACCTGTAGGTCCGCCCGGGGACCTCTAGGTTCAAAGGCTCGTCTGTGCGAGCCACGGACAGGTCCACCTCGACCGAGATGGTCCTGTTGGTCCTAACGGCCAGCCTCTCCAGCTGTGCAGAGATCTTCTTCAGGTAGTGCAGTAGCTCAACGGTCCCGCTCACTCCACTCGCCCTCGCGCTAGTAGACCTTGTACCTGACGAACACCCTCTTGAAGACAATGGGCTTGTCGGCCCTAACCCTTACCGTGCAGAACTTGGTCCAGCTAAGCCTTTCTAGGTGCAAAACGTATTCGTCGCCGTCCTTGAAGGCCGCTATGGCGTCTACCATCTCCGACAGGTCCTCGAAATCGCTGAACGACCTCGCCATGTCTATCGTGTCGGTCGCCAGCTCGAGGTAGTACTCGCGGCCGTCGCTCCTGAGGACCAGCTCCTCGATCTCTCCTGCGCAATCGGCTTTTTCCAACACCACCATGGACTCTTGGACTAGGACGTCCTTTAAGTCCAAGATCATCAAGGACGGCGGCCTGCGAACCAGCCGCTTCATCCTCTCGGCTAGGAGGTTAGCCGCCTCCTCGGCTATCACGAGTTGCACGGCCCAGTCCAGAGACCTATCGCTCAAGCCCCACACCTACACGTAGTGTATTGCCGTTATCCTGCCCTCCTGATCCCTCTCTATTATGATCCCTCTGGTAGCGGCCTGAGCCCTACCGAACATGGACGTCAACAGCACGGTCACTAGCATGAACGCTACAGCGCCTATGAGCACGCCAATCATCAACACTATTGCTTCCCGTAGCTCAGCCATTGCGCGCTCAGGATAAAATGCGTCGGGGAACTATTTTTTTCTGTCTTTCAACCCCTCTTCAAGCTCAGGACTAGGTTGTACGTCACCACGTATATGAAGAACAGGCTGAAGGCCACGTATATTCCCATCATGACGCTTCTCCAGAAGGCCTCTCCAGCCCCAGCCTCACCCTCAGCGACTCCCATCAGCGTCACCGACCAGCTTCAACACGACCATAAACCTCCTCCTCAGGGACCTAACGACTGCGTTGATGGTTTGGTCGCTCACCTCTGGATCTACCAACAGGAGGTACGCGTTCGTGAAGCGCAACGGCAGGCCGCTGACGCTCGCTACCGGGATCGCTATTGCCCTCCTCGCACCGTACGGAGCCTGCATCCTGTACTCAACGTACACCCTTCCGCCCTTCCTCCTGTAGATCCTCGATATCCTCACCAGAGACGCCTCTTCCCTGAACGCGCGCCTCATGGCTCCACACAATACCATAACCAGAAACACTTTATAAGGGTTGTCATTCGCTGAACGCCTCTATCGCCGCGAGCACGAAATCGCGCAAGCTCCAGCCCCTCCTCAAAAGCACGTCGAGCAACCTCATGTACTCGTCGAGCTCCAAAGAGAAGCTTACGACGACTGAGCGCATACATGTAGATTCTACGCGCGAGAAGCTTTTAATCTGCCCCTCAAACGTTATGTTGGGGTGGTGAACACTAGCAGAATACGTCATCCAGTTGACGTGCCCGATTTGTAGTAGCACCATATCCGTAACCGTCAGCAGGGAGGTCCTGAGAGAGCTGTTCTTCACGTACACCTCAACGCCACTAACCCTATGCGTCAAGTGCACCAACTGCTCAAGCAACGTCACTACAAGCGCATCGGAGATATTCGAGCAACACCAATCACAGAGCTACTCGAGTAGCAACCATTAGCAACGCTTTTTTTTACCTCTCCACCTAGCACACTTGTGGAGAGCATGTCTGCGTCAAGCTTGTTCGGAAGTCTGATAGAGACCCTTAGGGAGCTCGAGGAGGAGGGCAGGTCTAGGGCGTTCAGGTCAGACGACTCCCTGAGGACGACTACTACACCTTCGCTAGGAAGGTCAGGCTAGAGCTTAACGAGTTGTTCGATGAGACGTCGAAATTGGCCGACAAGTTCAGGGACGAGAAGCTCGAGAAGCTATCCGCGGCAATCGAGCAGATGATCGATGCATCGCACCAGCTAGGACGCTTGGCGGACGTATGCTATGGGAAAAATTACAGCAGGCGAAGATGTAACGTTCGAGAGTTCCCGCACTACTCCGAGACGTTCGAGTACAGGCTGTCCAAGGTAGACGAGATAATGAAGGACCTGATAGGCTCTAGGTGCACTTGGTTGCTAGGGATGACCGACAAGTACTCGCTATCGGCGGCGATAAACGACTTTACTGCGTGCTTCCACAGGATTATAGAGGTTTTCGAGGACCGAGTAGGGGCAATGCAGTTGCTACCGGACTCTGATAGGTGCTACGCCACTAACCCGAACCCGTTGCTAGCCGAGGCGTGCCTAGAGTGGGAGAGGACGGCTGACGAGTTCTACGATAGGGACCTCTACTCCGATAGAGACTACTCGAACCTCGAGGCCAAGATAATCCGCAACAAGGCCGACTTCACGGTGGGATCGGCCGAGGGTCACAGGACCCACGTAGACCTAGAGAAGAAGGTGCTAGAATACTACGACACCGATACCTCGGTCAGAAGGGTCATGAAGATGATTCTAGAAGACGTCTCAGGAGTCTCGTGCAAGGACAACCCAGACGAGTTCGTGTTGGTCTGCGACCTGAGCGGGGCCGGTGACGAGCAAGTCAAGGAGGCAATCAAGAGGCTAGCGGCCGCGACGTCGGCCGACTTCAGGCTGAACGATACCTCTAGGGCAATTGAAAGGCCGAGCTACAGGAAGTACAGGAAGCTCGATGAAATCGTTGAAGTGTGCGGGGAGGAATTGAGAGAAGAGGGCGACGTATGGGAGTCGATGGCGAGGTGCGAGGCCAAGTTGGTCAAGAGGGACTACGAGGAGGCCAAGAGAGGCCTCGGGCTAGGCTAGGGGGTGGCCGTGATAGGGGGGCTCTTCGAGCTGATAGAGAAGCACACTTGGTCGATAGAGACGACCAAGTGGGTGCTCGAGGACTACAAGAAGGAGAAGTCCGCCGTCACCGAGAGAGGCGCCACCGGTTTAGTCGATTTGCTCCACGACTCTCTGTGCGCACCGTACATCATCCTCGACGTCAACAAAAGCCTCCGCGTGTTCGAGGACATCATAGACAAAGAAAAGCTGAGAGCTCTGCACGACGCTGGCAGGGCCCTCTTCGACGTATACGACTACGTGCGCAGGAAGCTGATCCGAAGGTCTATCGGCAAGCCGCTCAGCGAAGTGCAACTGCCGATCGACGACCCGAGCGCGGCCCGCGCTATCGAGGACGCTCGCAGGGTGAGGGACGCTCTGTCGAAGGCGGTGCGACCGATCGAGCTCAACATAGATAAGACCGAGATGCCGACTCTGCAGGACCTCTTGGATGACGCGATGGCCATGTCCGAGGTAGTCGTCGGCGAGCTTCGAGAGGCGCTGGCGCGACACGCGGTGTCGAACAAGGTGATCGCCAAGGACCCGAACCCGGTACTGCTGGACGCCTGTAGAGATTGGGAAAGAATCGCTAGGTACCTAAAGGGCAAGGGAGTGTACGATGAGGACGTATACGACGCCGCATTATGTAAGGTGTTTAAGGACAAGGCTAGGGGGGATGCGGCGCACATCTACCTGAGCGAGCGGGACGTCGCAAAGCTGTACCTAGACGACAACTCCATCTCCATGCGTAACACCGTTAAACCGTTCGTCGAAGTGGTAAAGGGCGTGCTTGAAGACGTTGAGGGAGTGAGATGCGAGATCACGGAGCTCAGTACTGATGAATACGACGTGACGTGCAGGTTCCCTAGAGACAAGGTCAAGGAGGTCGTCAGGAGGCTCGCGCCGTTGATATCCTTCAAGCACAGGGTGAGCGAGCTGGTCACGTCGTTCCAACATCTTAATTACTGGAAGCCTCGAGACCTAATGGAGTGCGCTGGCGTTAAGGACCCCGTGGAGTGCGAGTTCAGGATGCTGAAGAAGGCCTTTGAGGAGCTGAAGAAAAGCTAAAACTATTTCTATCGCCCAAACCACTACTCCTCGAGGAGCATGTCTAGGCCAGTATCGTCCAAGACGTACACTCTGGCGGTCAACCAGCACGTTGAGAAGTGGTGGGGCTTCAGCCAAGCTTGGTGCAGGTACAGGTTCAACGTGTACGGCGAGGTGCTCTCGATCAGGGTCTACGCCAAGGTCCACCCGACCCCGTGCACCGTGATCGGAGCACCGTCTAGGTGCGACGTGTACGTTGGGATCAACAACGAATACGCTTGGGACGTAAAGCTGGGGAGGACCCCTCCACCGTCTGGCTACGAGATGTACGAGGTCAGAACCGACGTTCCTGCTCCAGTACCCTTCTTCGTCCTGCAAAAGTGGTCATCGGCAAGCTACTGCGGCAGGTACGAGGCGACGACGAGCGACTTCAGAGACCTGCTGAGGGAGGAGAACTGGATAATCGTGCTGTTCGACGTCGCCGAGTGGGGATGGGGCTCCGGAGGAACCATAGAGTTGCTCCAAGTAACGATAACGTTCTACAGCGACTCCCCGCCAAACGTGGTCGCAGACGTGGTTGAGGCATCCGCGTTCTACCTCAGCGACTTGATGGTCTTGATGGCTAACATGATGTTGATTACCATGATGATGCTCTTCCCGATCGTCCTGATGTCGCAGTTCATTGAGTAACAATAGTTTTATACTTCCACCTCAAACAGTAAATTGATATGTACGAGTCCAAAGCCACTAAGAAGGCAACCAGTAGGCCTAGGAGGTCCAAGTCCAAGGCTGGAACCAGCGTGATCGAGGTCGAGGACGCTAAGAGGAAGAGGATAAACAGCGTGGCGCGCATGATCGACAGGTACTTGGACAGTTCCAAGAGCTACATAACCAAGACCATTGGAGCCCTGATAAACGTAAAAGACTACGAGAATGTTAAGAGCAAGCTCAGCGAGATGGGGTACCTAACGCTTGGAGAGCTACTGAGCGACTTCATGAAGCTCAGGATCACGATACTCAACAAGCCTAGGACCTACAAGATATCGTCTAAGAGACCCGTCAAGTGGATCGGAGCGTGCTTCAGGATCGAGAAGTACAACTACCTCAAGTGGCTTATGGAGAGGTTCGGCTACAAGAAGCTGAAGGAACTGCTCGCAGACCTGCTGAGCGACAAACTGATCAGGAAGACCGAGAAGCCCAGCCAGTCGAGGAGGGAGCGATCGCCGTGACCGAGGAGGTCAAGCCATCAAAACCCAAGAAGCAGAAGAAGCTGATACCCATCTTCTGCTACGTGTGCCAGCAAGTGACGAACGGAGAGATGACAGACCTAAACACCTTCGAGTGCACCAAATGCAAGACAGAGTACGTGCTGACACCGAAAAACCCAGTAACGTACGCACAAGCACAGCTAAACATCGCCCTAGCGAGGTTCTACACCACAATATCAGAGGCCATCTCGAAAATGCAGAAGTAGAAAACCAAAACAAAACACCAAAAAGCACGCCAAACAAACACACCATAAAAACACTTACATCGCCATTTCTACCTACCAACCTATCAATATACGTAGAAAGCTTTAAATCCATGCATACAGAACACTTTATCGGTGAGAAGATGGCTAAAGGGAAGTACTTCAGCACTTTCGGCACGAAAGCGCACCCGATATGCATCCTAAGGAAGCTCAGGGATAAGGGGCTCCCGTACAGCGAAGCCAACGTCAAGAAGGTCGCTGAGGAGTGCCTTGCTGAGGGCAAGTACCATCCAATCATAAAGTTCCTGATAGATCTCGGGCTCAGGAAGCCTTAGAGGTCTTGGAGAACTCTAAGACCTAAAACACCCTACTTTTTTTACCATTTCCGACCTCTTCAACTACTCAGTAACCGTTTGCCACCCAGACTTGATCAGCTCAACGATCTTTGACTCGTAAATTCTAGGCTTTAGAGCCTCAGCCGCTGAGGCTTTGTGCACAGCTTTTGATTCTTCGGCCTCCGACATGGTCCTCTTCACCAGCGGCCTCATCGTGACCACCAGCTCCTCTCCTCTCCTCTCGCACGACAGCTCCACGTACTCCCACTCCTCTGGAATCAAGTTGCCGAGTATCACAGTCCTCGTCCTCCCCAGCCTCACGACCTTCCTGACAACGACCACGCTACCCACCCGCTTAAAACATAAACCTCTTAATAGACTAATACCTTAAAAAACTTAAAAATCTTATCACTTTAAGTCTAATCTAGACTAGACTGCCGAGACCGGCTCGAACCCTCTTCACAGTCGATATAGCAACGTCTATGGACATTGGAACGCCATCTATTAGTAGCGCTGGCACCGATTCGACTCCAAGCTTCATAGCCTCGTCTACCTCGTCGCCGGTGACCTCGTGCAGGATGAAGTCCTTGCCCAACATCGACGCTAGGCTCCTCAAAGCTTCCAGCTTCTCGCTGTCGCTCAACAACTTCTTGCACGCACCGCACCTGCTGGAGTAGAGCAACACCACTCCCTTTCTAGGTATCCTGATCCTCCTGTCTATCAAAGAGATCGCGGCCCTTATCTTGGTTCCCTCCACTATCATGTTGGTGAACAGCTTGGTCAGCCTCTCAACGATGTAGTCGACGTCGAAGCTCACTTCTCAACCACGCTCCCATCTTTAAACGTTATCTTTATCTTGGGCTTCTCCTTCGTTGGAGCGACCATGGATTTAAGCATCATCATCGTCGACGGCAGGATCGAGTTGATCAGGTCCGATACCTCGTCTATCCCTTTTATTCCCAGCTCCAACTGCTTCTTTATGTACTGCTTCTTGAGGTTCTTTATCTCCTCGTCTTCTTCATTTACCCTAGACGACATTTTCATCAGCTCTAGCATGACCTCGCTCTTAGTCTTATGCCTGAAGTCCTCCACGAAGTCAAGAAGATCAACCAGCTCCAGCACCCTGCTACTTCTGGTTCGAGCCCTCCTATCCCTCATCTTGAGTTGCTCTTTAGCGTAAATCAATGCCTCGATCGGGTCCTTCGCTCCAGTTACCTCCTGCAACTCCCTCAGGGCATCCTTTATAATCTCGTCCTCGTCAACTATCGCTAATCACCCTCTTTCAAAGCCTCTTCAAGCATCGTGTAGTAGGCTGAGGCAAAAACCTTGCTTCTAAACTCGAACACAACTTCAACGGTCCTATCGTCTATGACGTTCACCTCAACGTTCCTCAACACCGGCGAGACACGGCTCAGGTCAGTCCTCTCAGCGCCATCAATGAACTGCCGTGCCAGCAGGTCATTCAAGAACACGAACTTTATCCTAACCCTCTCTCCGTCTCGAGACACATCCACGCTCTCGCAGTTCTGGTTAACCTGCATGACAAACGCATCCAGACTCATAAAACCACCAACTATTAACAAGCAAAACGCTAATACTAATAGTTTTCCCATATCAATACATATCAAACAGCACAAGAAAAGCAACAAAAAAGAGAACTCACAATATCAATACAAATATCAATACAAATATCAATATAAGAGTTAGAAGACAAATTAACATATCAATACATATCAATAACACAGGTCAACCATAAAGCACATAGCAGGACGAAACCAAAAAAATGCTTATATACTGCTTTAACTACATATTACAACGGTGAAGTGAAAGCATGAGTACCACACCATTCGACATAGCTGGATTGATGCAGAGCTTAGTAGTGCCGATGATCTTCCTAGTGATAGTAATAGTGATAATGTCGGTAATCATGGGCGCCATGACCAAGGTCACAGTATAAAGCGCCTAACGAGGTGACGCAATGACCAATCAGCTTGACCAGTTGTGGAATGCGCTGTCACAGCTGATCAACGTCTTCGTATACCTATTGCCAGTACTAATGATAATAGGGCTCCTTCCAAAGCTTACAGAGAGGGTTAAGTCAGCAGTCGAAGCATGGAGAAAGTAGCGTCACCGACCTAACAAAAAACCCTCTTTTTTACCTTTAACCCTTATTAGTAGGAATAGCTCTAACTATCTTATGTCAAGGGTAGTCGAGGATAGTCAGGCACCGCTGTTATACGATGCACTATCAATATACGACCTAACCAATCAGATATCGGCGCCAATCATGTTCAGCATAACGCTAATCATGATATTCATAGCGTCGATATCGCTCGTGGGGAAGCCATGATCATAGGGATATTCTCGTCAATGTCGACCGCCTCGTTCAGGGATCAGGCAGAGAAGATGTATAGAGGATTTAGGAGGCTAGGGGTAAGCTCAAGCGTGCACGACTTCTTGGACGTGTTCCCGATAATCCCGAGGTTCGATAAAATAATCTACATGAACAGCATGTTCACCCCGTCGTTCATACCGATCAGGAAGATGAGGCTGTTCACGTCGAGCTGGTCGGACATCATGCTATCGATGGACTGCGAGGGATACCCGATAAACCTAGGACCGTTTAGGAGCCTGATATCTAGGTGCAGGCTGTACACGCCGACTTTCTGGTGCAAGAAGGTCTTCGAGGAGTCGGGGCTGAGGGTTGAAGGGGTAATACCTAGATGCATAGACCACGAGGAGCTCAAGGTCGACGAGGCATCGATTGAAAGGTTTAGGGAGTCGTTCAAGGGCAAGAAGATACTGTTCAGCGTATACGCTCTACACAAAAGCATGAAGCACCAGAGGAAGGGAGTCGAGGAGCACTTGGAAGCGCTAAGGATACTGTCGAACAAGGGATACGACTTCGTGCAGGTGCTCCTCACAAACCACGACCCGGAGGATCTGGGGATAGAGGTCCCGAGAGAGGTAAGGGATAGGCTGGTGATCGACTTGAACTTCGGCAGGTACGATAAGAGACAGGTTGCACTACTGTACAGCGCATGCGATGTCTTCGTTCACCCAGCTCACAGCGGAGGCTTCGAGCTTCCGCTGGTGGAGTCGATGGCATGTAAGAAGCCGCCGGTGTGCATAGACTTCGGCGTCATGTCCGAGGTCGCCGGAGACTACGGCTTGAAGGTCAAGGTCACGGGAGTCGAGGAGCAGAGGTTCATCGACATGATACTTCAGGTCTTCGGCCTGTACGATCCGGCAGACCTAGCCGAAGCCATAGCATACGCATTGGACAACCAAGAGTGGTACAGCGAGCTGGGGGAAAAAGCATATATCTACAGCTACAAGTTCAATTACTTGGAGATATCGAAGAAGTACTTGGAGGCGCTACGGGCTTGACCTTGAAGATAACCGTTCCAGAGGGCTTGACCGAGGACCAGCTCAAGATCGTGGTAAAGGCGATAAGGGACCTGAGGAAGGAGCTTGGAAGGAACCTAGTGGTGGTCGAAGCATCGCCGGAGCTGAAGAACAAGATGAAGGAGATATGCAGGAAGTGCTAGCATGGCGGTCCCGCCAGTAGTTGGCTACCTAATATCATTGATAATAGCCGCGGCAGTTGGAGGAGCAGTATACTACTTCACTTCATCCCAAACGCAAGAGGCGCAGTACAAGGCCATGGTTGAAAACATGATGGGAGCGCTAGTCTCGATGATGATAATAATAATGATGATGATGACGATGATCACAATCATCATGATGATCCCTAGGAGGAGATAGGCTTGGTAGCTTGGTCCGCCATCATACCGATAATAGCGATGGTCGGTGGCGGAGTAGCACTAGGAGTCCTAGGTGCATACGCGCTGAGGGGATTCGAGCAGTTCGTCGGCGGAACGCTGATGCAAATAATGGTCTTCATGATGATGGCAACCGTGATGTTAATGATGATAATGGGGATAATAACGGCGCTGAAGCGCTGAGCTAGGACAACATCTAACCTCAAAGCTTATAATAAAGCTTATAATGCTCAGCAACCCCAGTATTCTGGGGACTAAGCGTGAGCATTAAGGTTAGCGGAGAGCTTTACCTAAATGAAGTAAAGCTAGAAGGGCTCAACTCCCCGACCGACCAGTTCAAGGACGACGTGGTTTACGATGTTGGGAGCGACTACTCCCCGGTTCTAGACAAGATAGACAAGCTGGTGCTGGTCGATACCGCTGGCACCGAGAGGGACTACACGACCCCCACGGCAACGCTAGACTACGGTAACGCTAGGGTTACGTTGACCGGGACGGTTACCGCGTCGGCGTCGTACACGTGCAATAGAGTTAGGGCCTACAGCGGCACGAAGTGCTACTTCGAGTACACGCTGTCGCCGTCGGTGTCGATATCCTCAGGAGTAACCTACAGGGTGACGTACATCATAACGCTGAGCATATCCCTCACCTCCTCGTCTCCACCTGCAAACCTAGATCCAACGTACACAGAGCTCCACAAGATGATTGCTGATACACTTGCAACAGGATCCAAGATACACGACATAACTTCATCTGTGTCGCTGAGGTTATACATGGGCGAGACGCTGGTAGCGTCAAAGACTGGTTGCACGCTATCGTACGATCAAAACGCCAACACAGCTACCATAACGTTCTCTTGGACTCAAGAAACGACAATAACGTTCGACAGGTTCAGGGTCTACTTCTCCGATGGAACTTACGACTACTACTACCTAGCGGCCATATTCACCTCGTCTCAAACGATAACTGGCGGAACTCCCGTGACGTTCACGATAACCGTATCCCTATAAGCGCTGAACCGCTAGGGTCCTGAGCCCGAGCCGCTGATACAATGCCACTAATAATAACAGAGGATACAACGCTGAACGAAGACTTGGTAGTAGACCTAGTCCAGATAATGTACGGAGCAACCCTAACGGTAAACGCAAACCTCTACACCTGCAGAGTAGAAGTACTTGAAAGCGCCCTAGCAGTAAACGGAACAGTATCCATATCCGAAAGCATATACACGGCATCATCGACCTTCTCCATATCCTCAATAGAGGAGGCCTCCCTATCGCTGTCGCAGTTGAGCTCAAGCTTCTCCATATCATCCACAGAAGAGGCCTCTCTATCGCTCTTACAGATTAGCTCAAGCTTCTCCATATCATCCACAGAAGAGGCCTCTCTATCGCTCTTACAGATTAGCTCAAGCTTCTCCATATCATCCACAGAAGAGGCCTCTCTATCA
>Ga0209080_1000381_pt1 | contig 30529 bp, 25 predicted proteins | sample JNZ110809AmetaG_FD_184123 | JGI IMG/M metagenome (GOLD analysis project Ga0209080, IMG submission 184123) | Hot spring microbial communities from Jinze hot spring, China to study Microbial Dark Matter (Phase II) - JNZ 110809A (SPAdes) (version 3) ...
CAGGTATCTATCCTCTGCGTAAAAAAGATTAGGATGAAAAATAAAACGTAATCGCATAGTTAATTTTCTACTCTTTCAGTGTTGGCAATTCAAAGTTATCAGTATTTTAGGGAATGATAATGCGTAACTGATGAAGAATATATGGCGCAGTAAAGTATATAATTGGTTTTGTTAATCTGATTTTCTGAAGCATAGAGGCTGGTGTCGCCATAAAGGTGGAGGCTGAGGATAATTATCTTAGCTGAGTATTACCCTCTAACGCTCGCGGCAATATTGATGCCGATTATCGTAGCCATTTTATCTCATCCTATCGCTCGAGCCCCAAAGATTGGAAATAGTTTGGCGAAGGCTTTATGTGTTATCACATCCTACGCCACGCTTCTAATGTTGCTTAGATTAGCTCAAATAGTGGTGGAGAAGGGGCCAGTTGTAAATTCTTTTCCAATAGCGTCCTTGCCTCTTGGAGAGCTTGTGTTGACAGTTTATGTCGATGAGCTGGCATTAATTCCCACAGTTTTCTTTGCATTGTTCGCATCTGCCGCAATAACTTACTCCGTCAAGTATCTTAGCCCAGAAAACAAGTATCGCCCAGTGCCAAACACCTTTAATAGAGGCTTTTCATTCATGCTGCTTTTTCTAGGCTCATTAATAGGATGCTGCTTCTCAGGCAACATGATATTCTTCCTAATCTTCTGGGAGATAACAAGTATCTGCTCATTCTTCCTCGTCGGCTTCTGGCAAGACGATCCCAAATGCGTAGCAGCCGCCTTTAAAACCTTTATTATGCTGCATATTGGCACATTCGGCTTATTAATTGGCTCAATACTAGCCTACCTAACTGTCGGAACATGGGAAATTCATGCTTGGAGCCACAGCCTTCCCAATCACCCCATTATGCCTCTAGTGATTTTACTGTTTCTTATTGGACTTTTACCTAAAGCCGTCCAATTCCCATTACACAGCTGGTTTCCGGATGCAACGGTTACGGCAACTCCTATAATAGTTTATGTTCACAATGGTTTCATATCGGCTCTATACGCTTTCCTGAGGTTTTTTGGTCAGATATTTGCTCCCTCAATTAGATCCGCAGAGATGCTCCCCGCACTATCCCTGATTTTCGGCAACCCTAGTATTTTGGCATTCATAATGTCCCTTGTAGGCGCCCTAACATCCATCTTAGCGGCATTCTTCGGATTACTGGAGAATGAAAGCAAAAGGGTTGTAGCGTATTGCGACATCTCCGCGTTGGGGAGCACGGTTATGATCCTTGGATTTGCCACGTCTCTAGGGTTTGTCGCCGGTTTACTCGGTATGATTTATCATGTTCTTTTCACTGCGCTCATATTTCTGGCTCTAGGCGGAGCGATATTTCAGGTCGGAAAAACATCGATGGATTTTATGGGAGGATTAAGCAGGTATATGCCGATCACAACCACCATTGGAACCATAGGAGCCCTTTCTATGGCTGGTTTTCCCTTTCTCGGCTACTTCACAGCCTTATGGCTTGGGATCTACGCCGCGTTAGAATTGAATGCTCTAATATTTATCGTTTTACTCTTGTTCAGCTCTATTCTAAAAACCGCCGCCATCCTAAGAATGATAAATACTGTTTTCTTCGGCAAAGCCATGGAATATAAGGGAAAGATTACTGAACCATCTGCGTTAATGCTATTTCCAATGCTTCTTCTCCTAACATGTCTCTTCGTCTTTGGAGCTTATCCTCAACTGCTACTAAACCACCTGGTGATACCGGCAGTAAGCCGTTTGCAGCCAGACTCTAAATTAATATTGGTGATGGGCGACATCATCGCAGGGGCCGGTCTCTGGAACCCGCTTCTAGGCACGCTCATCTTCCTATTATATTTGGGCTTGGTTGCCACACTAATTTATTTGGCTTTAAAGAGAGGAGCGGTTTATGCGGAAAAGGCTTATGTCAGAAGAGAAGAGACCTTTAAGCCGTTTATCTGTGGAGAGGACGTGAATCTGCTGGATGAGGTTCGCGCCCGCCATTTCTATCACATCTTCACTAATGTTGTAAAGATTGACGCAATCTGTCATGCCCTTAACATTGACAGGTTTTATTACGCGTTGGCGGAAAAATTCTTCGCTTTTTGTAGAGGATTGCTCCGCTTGGATATTCGACAGAAATATTTTCCCGCAGTTTTATCCTTCACTCTTGGAGCTTTAATCATGATAATATTAGCGGTTCTGGTGGGTTAATCATGGAAATACTGTCTGCCATAACTTTAGTGGTTGCAGCGCTCATAACTGCTTTAGGCTGCTTCGCTGAGAGCACCCGTCGAACAATAATACTTCTCTCTGTTCAGGCTATAGCGATAGGCTCCGTTACGCTTGTCCGCTGCCTAATCGACCTAATAATTGGATTAAATGTTGAAGCCCTCATACATTTCTTCATCGCCTTCGCAGAGTGGTTTTCAGCGGCAGTTGTCGTTCCCCTTATACTTTACTGGGGGGTTGTGAAGACTGAGAACGTCGTTGATGCGCCTATAGTCGGGGCGCGAAGGCTAGCTATACTGGTCATATCAACGGCAATCCTATACATGTTTTTGTGGATTTTTCAGCCCCAAATACTACAAGAAGAAATAGCAACTCTCTCATTTTGTATGCTCATGTTCTCTTTCTCAGTCTTTCTCATGGTTACTAGGCGAGATTCCCTGAAGATTCTTACTGGGCTAAATATGGCTGAAAACTCCCTTTACCCGCTTCTGGCAGAAATTCCAATAATGCTTGTACCCTTCATTCTAACCCTAATGATATTTGTAACCGCGATAGGAACATACATAATTGTTGAAGCCTACAGGGATCACGGCACAACGCTAGTTGACCGCTGGAGGTGGCTGGGCAACTAATGTACTCCCTGCTCCCACTCTTAACACTAATAGTTCCACTCTTCTCCGGGGTCTTATGCCTCTTCACATGCCTATTCAGATTCCTAGAGGAGTTTTCGAGAAGGATGTCAAAGATACTGCTGTTAATCAGCGCCGCCTTAAGCCTAGCACCGCCGTTAACAATGATCCCATATTGCGCTGTGGGCGAGGTTCTAGAGACCACGGGGCTAGGTTTAAGGGCGGACTCCTCAAATATCGCCGCGCTAGTAAGCACAGCTATACTCTTTTTCCTAGTCTCAATCTATAACATGGGCGCTGAGAAGGGTGGTCGGCTGAAACCCGGAGTATACAACTTCTTTCTGCTTCTCTTTTTATGCTGCATGTTTGGGCTGCTGCTTTCTTATGATTTATTCGGCGTATTCCTATTCGTAGAGTTGGTCATAGGCGTATCAATAATACTTGTCGCCCACAACACGATTAAAGCGGCAACGGAAGCAGCCTTCAAATACTTGATTATTACCGCTATAAGCGCGCTGTTTGTTTTGATCGGTGTTTTAACCATATATATTCTGACCGGCGAATCGAATATTCTGCATCTGCTCAGCGACTCTGAGAAGCAGGCAGCGCTAGCTGAGAACCCGCGTCTACTAATGTTCATCGTAGCCTGCTTTATAGTTGGGCTAGGTGCAGACATAGGGCTTGTCCCCTTCCACGGCTGGCTTCCCGACTGCCTCCCAGCATCCACAATAATCATTAACGGATTCACTGCGATGGAGCCGATCCCCCTAATCCTAGCCCTCCATAAGCTGGTTGCCCCATTATACAGAATCTATCCTTCAAATGTTATGCTAGCTTTTATGCTTGGAACAGGATTAATTTCGATGATTTTCGGAGCACTTATGGCCTACTCCCAAAAAGACTTCTTTAGGATGGCTGCCTACTGCAGCATAGATGAGTATGGGCACTCGCTCTTCGCCCTGAGCCTACTCTCATCTCTAGAAATGCAGAGCTTTATAATCGGACAATTCTACTTAATAAACAGCACGCTGGCAAAGACGGGGCTAATATTGAGCTTAGGTTCAGTCTACTTTAAATCCGGAAGCTCAGACATGGACTCACTTGGCGGCCTAGCTGAAAAAATGGGTAAGACGGCATTAAGCTACGTGATATGCGCCTTCTCACTGACCGGCATCCCACCGATGAGCGGCTTCTACGCGAAACTTCTCTTTTTCAGCGCATCCTACATATTCTTCTATGAGTATGGAAACTCGATGCTAGCAATTCTAATGGTAACTTTAATGGTCTGCATCTCCATAATCTCATTCGTCTTTTTAACACGCTCATTCCACAGGATCTTTCTCGGTAAGAGTCGAACAAACATTGATGTTAAGAATGATGTACCCATGTTAATGTGGCTGCCCACAATTATTTTGGCGATGGCAACGTTGGTTTTTGGGATTCGCCCAGACCTTCTACTAAGGTTTATAAGCCCAGTTTAACCTAGCACTTAGGCCTCTCTGCTTCTTCTATAGAAAACCCACTCTTTAGACTTAACGTCAAGCCCTAAATCGATCATCAGCCGTTCAATCAACTGTTGCAGGGCGTATCCACTGCTGCTAACAATCTTTATTAATTGATATTCAGATGTGTAAACGGTATATTGCTCCTCTCCACCAGCCTCTGCGACCACATCTTCCCTCTGGACAACATTCCCCATTATGTAAACAGATATCTTTGCATCCAAGTACTCTCCTTCATAGATCTTCAGCGTAGAAACCTTCTCTTCAGATTCCTCTACTATAACGGGACTTTTGGCCTCCTCATGAAAAACTATTTTCTTATGATTTGCTGGAACTATTTGCCTGATTTCCGAGACGGTTTGCTCATTCTCTTCAATTCTTCTAAACCCATACTTCTCGATAAGATACTCCTCAAGCAACTTATATTCTGTGTGCCTAAACACAACACCCTTTAACAATAAGACAACAAGCTCACGTGATTGCTGAGGCAAGATGCGCTTCAACCTCGGTTAATTCATATATAATGGAAAACTAATAAACTTTACTTAACGATAAGCCCATTCTTGTCAAAGGTCACTATCTCGAACTGTGTACTCATTTTAATCGCTCCTTTCGGACATATTTCAGCGCATTGCCCGCATAAAATGCACCTAGAGATATTAAAGGCTACTTTCCTCTCCTCCGCTGAAGTTATCACGCCACCGGGACAGACTCTCACGCATAACATGCATCCTATGCATGCGTCCCTATCATAAGTTAGTTTACCTCTAAATCGCTCCGGGACCGGCACCATCCTCCCCGGCTTAGTAATATATTCTACCGTAACAGGTCTACGAAATAGCGATCTCAAAGTCTCGTAAAGCATCTTTCCAACTCTCAAGACGCTTTCACCTACAGTCCCGCTGCTGACAAAATGATGGATGAAAGCGATAATGTTAATGGAACCATCCAGTAGAATTTAAGAGCTTGACCTATTTTTAATCTAGCTAGGATTGTACGCGGCACGGTCATCGTGGTAAACATGATAAGTAGGGCTGTAGTTAGGCACAAAGATAAAGATATGCCGGAGTTTAGCGGAGCATTTTCCCATAATAGTGATGGAATATAAAGGAAGACAATTGATGCGAGCAGCGTTAGAGCAAAGTTTGACGCCGCTTTAGCTATCTTCGCTAGCGCTAAGTATGGCCCACAATACTCGACGAGGAGACCATATATTATCTCGGTTTTCGCCTCCGGTATATCGAAGGGAATAGCTGACGATGCGGCTGGCATACATAATAGGAACGCTGCCGCTGCGAGGCTCATGCTTGGGCGAGATGCCGCTAACGGCAAACCTAAGTTAGCCTGAAACTTTATGATTCTATCGATCGCTAGAGATGGAGTCGATCCAAACGCTACAGATATCACGGCGATAAACATTGGGACCTCATAAGCTATCATCATGCTCATCTTTCTAGAGAAGCCTATTGCACTATAAGGGTTACCTGAAGCCGAGCCCCCAACCATCAAAGCTATGGATGACATTGCGAGCAGATACATAACCACTATCAAGTCGCCAATCATACTTAACCCGAAAAGAATGCCAGATAGTAGTATGGACGCCCCCAGAAGTGAGACAGCAGCGGCAATCATAGGCATAATCTCAAACACTCTCACCGAGGCTGTTAGAGGAATAACTCTTCCCTTATTAAATAGCTTAATTAAATCATAAAAGGGTTGGATGACTGGCGGCCCGATTCTCTTCTGCATTCTAGCATGAAGTTTCCTATCTATGCCTTCAAAGAGAAGACTTATTAATAGAACAGCTGGAAAAGAAATGATTAGGGCTATTGCCGCATTCACTTTTCTCTCACCACACGCCTTAAGGCATCCAGGCTAACAACCTTGGATTCCCCGCTCCTCTGATCGACGATTGTTACTCGATTTGTGCATGAGAGGCATGGATCTATGGAGGCCACGATAACTGGTATATCTGCAATCTCACACCCTAACAGCATAGATTTCAACCCTATTAGATTAGAAAATGTTGGAGTCCGCACTTTTAGTCGTCTTAAACCCCCCTTCCCATCGGTCTTAACAAAATAAAAGAGTTCACCTCTCGGAGCCTCAACTAGAGAGACCGCCTCACCCTCAGGAATTCTCCTCATAAGCCTAAGAACGTTCTCTTCTGGTCGGATGGGCCCTTCTGGAAGTTTTTCTAAAATCGCTCTAATTATATTTATTGACTCAAAAATCTCCAGAACCCGAACTTCGATTCTAGCGTGAACGTCGCCGTCTCTTCTCGTAATTACTGAGAAGTTTCCCTTTAGATCATTATAGGCGGCGTAGGGGTGATCCCTTCTAACATCGATGTCTACTCCAGAGCCCCTCGCTGTAGGCCCAACCACACATAACTTTAGTGCCTCGCTATAGTCTAGAACCCCCAAACCACAAATTCTCTTCTCAACGGTTCCATCCGTGAAAATATCGCGAACATATTTGACAGCTTTCTCCATCTCCTTCATGCAAGAGTTTATTTCACTCGCTATTTGAGGTGTTAAATTCCATCTAACTCCACCTATGGTATTCATTGCATGGTGGATTCGGTTACCAGTGATCTTCTCGAATAGATCGAGAATTTTCTCCCTCACATGCCATATGAACATGAAAAGTGTATCAAACCCAATCTCGTAAGCCATAACACCAAGTAGGAGAAGGTGGCTGTGAATTCTTTCCATTTCAAAGATCAGCGTCCTAAGATAGAGGGCCCGTTCTGAGGGAGCTATGCCGCCAATCTCCTCTAACGCTTGGATGAAGCATGTTGTGTGGCTGTGGGAGCAGATTCCGCATATACGCTCAATTAAGTAAAGCGTCTGAATCAAGTTGCGGCCTTCGGCGAGGGCTTCTATACCCCTATGAACATGACCTAGAACCATGTCCACATCGATAACCTCCTCTCCTCTCACAGAAACCCTTAATGAAACAGGCTCCTTAAGAGCCGGGTGAACCGGCCCGAAGGGTATGCGCAGCCTAGCATACTCCACCTCGACTTCCTTCTCCACATTACGTTCAACAACCATCGCAGATCATCTCACCTAAACTTGCTCATAACGGCTGTAATAATCCCGCTAGCTATCGCCTCCGGCCTGGGCGGACACCCCACAATATATGTATCTACTGGAATAATTCTATCAACCGGCCCCTCAACCATCTCGCTGCCGAGAAACGGGCTTCCTGAAGAGGCGCATGTACCCACGGCAACGACAACTTTAGGCTCAGGAATCTGCTCATAAACTCTAATTAAGCGAGGTAACATCTGGCGTGTAACCGGTCCTGTAACCAACAATACATCAGCGTGGCGCGGCGAACCAACGAGCAAACAGCCAAAACGTTCAAGATCGTAACGCGGAGTAAAGGCAGCAACTATCTCAATATCGCAGCCATTACACGAACCAGTGTTAAGATGAAATATCCAGGGAGACTTTATGCGACCCCTCGAAACAATCCTGAACATTGTAAATCTAAAAGCAATAGCTTAAACATACACATATTATTTTCGCTTTCAAAGCGCTAAGCGCTCATCCGGATGAAACACATTTTCTTAAAAGTTATTCACGGCGGGGTTGTTGTTCTCATAATTGGGATAGAATCATGAGAGGAATAGATATTAGTGTGGGGTAAGCGCACCTTAATCTCAGCGTACTAGTCTCAGGCGATATATACCCTTTCCTGTCAAAAGCTCTTAACTTTTGGTTGGAGGCCGCCGCCGGGATTTGAACCCGGCCTCCGGGCTCCACAGGCTTATACCACCAGCATGATTATGCGTGGTGTCCGTACGCTACCAGGCTTCGCGGCTCTAGTTTTTGAGCCTCTACGTTACGGCGGCCACGCCATATATTCTTTTCACATCTTTAACTTTTAAGTATTTCTTCTTAGGATGTACTAACTCTACAAAATCAAAATATATTTGTTGTGTGGAAAGTATAAAGGGTGGAGGGAACGGATGTGAAGTTGGCAGTTCAGGAGAACCTGATCCCTGGAAATACGATTCTTGAGAAGCTTCAGAACGCTGAGAAATATGGTTTTGAGGGGGTTGAGGTTTGGGGTAACGATTTACCGCAGCGCTTTAAGGAGGTTAAAGATGCTTTAAGCGCTTCAAGAGTTAAGATATCAACTGTTTGTAGTGGATATGGGGGAGACTTGCTTGGGCCGGATCGCAAGACAAGGGAAATGGCAATTGAGGGTATAAAGGAGAGGCTTAAATTATGTGCTGAGCTCGGCGGGGTCGGCGTGATAACTGTGCCAACGTTCAGTGGTCCCAAGATCCCAGATCTCTACCCATGGATGGCTGATGTTAGGGAAGTTGAGAAGAAGATCCTTATAGAGGAGTGTAAGATTTTAGGTAAGTGGGCTGACGATGTAGGGGCATATGTTCTGCTTGAACCTTTAAACCGCTATGAGACCCACCTAATAAACAGACTTCAGCAAGCGGTTGAGATATGTAATGTCGTTGGAGCGGAGCATGTTAAAATCATGGCGGACTTCTTCCACATGAATATTGAGGAGGCAAATATTGCTAAGAGCATTGAGGAGGCTGGTGGCTACATCATGCACGTCCACCTAGCCGACAGTAACCGCCTACTACCCGGCTACGGGCACACGGACTTCAAGTCCGGCTTCGAAGCCCTCAAAAAGATTGGATACAAAAACTTTATGGCGCTTGAATGTAGAATCCCAGGAGACCCAAGTATAGAGCTGCCCAAATGCGTCAATTACCTGAGAAGTTTAATCTAGACAACCTACAAATTGACCTGGCTTAGTGTTGCTGGAGGTAAATTCAATGAAGATTCGAGTTGGATTTGTTGGTTGTGGCGGGATAGCCCAGAGACATATGGAGGCTCTCTTCAAAAACCCCAATGTAGCGCTTATTGCCTTCTGCGATATAGAGATAGAAAGAGCGAAAAGGTCCGCTGAAAAGTTTGGTGCTGAGGATGCTAAAGTATTTGATAATGCTGGGAGCATGTTCGAGAAGGTTGAGCTGGATGCAGCGTTCTTCTGTATCCCACCATATGCGCATGACGCTGAGATGGTTGCAATAGAGCATAATGTGCCATTCTTTGTTGAGAAGCCGATAAACCTCTACCTTGACCAAGCAAGAAAAATAGCCTCAGCCGTTGAGAAAAGGAAAATCCTCACCAGCGTCGGATATATGAACCGGTATAGGAAGGGGGTTCAAATAGTTAAAGAGGTACTTCGCGAGGATCCGCCGATACTTGTGTTAGGCGGCTGGATCAGCGGTACGCCGAAGCCGTCACCAGAGACGCCGATATGGAGATGGTGGATAAGGAAGGAGAAGAGTGGGGGGCAGTTCCATGAGCAAGTAACCCACACAGTTGACCTAGCCAGATTTTTATGTGGAGAGATAAACGAAGTTTGCGCGTATCCAGCTAAGGGCTTCAATAGAAATGTCCCGCCGGAATACAATATTGAAGATGCAAGTGTAGTTAATGTGAAGTTTGCTAATGGCGCCATTGGAAGCTTTTGGGCTTCATGTTCAGCTAATGCTGGTGGAGGGGGTGTAACGTTAAGCATATATGCCAATAAAACTACTGCGCTCTTCACACGCTGGGAACATGATTTAAGGTTGCTCCGCATGAATATGGAGCCTCTAGAGGTTCCGGGAGAACCAAATATATTTGAGATAGAAGATAATGCTTTCATAGACGCCATTAGACTTAACGATCCATCAAAAATCCTATGCACATATATGGATGGCTTAAAGACTATGGAAGTAACGATTGCAGCTAATATATCCATGGAGACCGGAAAACCAGTTAAACTTCCATTACCTTAAACATTCATATTTCATTTTCAAGTTCAAGCTATTTGGAGGAATTGAAAATGTCTTCAAAAGCAAAATTTACTTTTCCTGAGAGGTTAAGATGGTGGATTGAAGCCAGATTTGGAATGTTCATCCACTGGGGCCTGTACGCTATCCCAGCACGCGGAGAATGGGTAATGTACTGTGAGCGTATACCTAAATCCGAGTATGCCAAACTGGCCCGAAGATTCAATCCTAAAAGGTTTAATGCCGACGAGTGGGTTGCTTTAGCTAAGGAGGCTGGCATGCGATACATGGTTCTGACGACTAGGCATCATGATGGCTTCTGTCTCTGGGATAGTCAAGTCTCAGACTTCACGTCTGTTAAGGCTACGCCGGCAAAGAGGGATTTTATAGCCGAGTATGTTGAGGCTTGCCGCAGAGCCAATATGCGGATAGGCTTTTATTATTCGCTCCTAGATTGGCGCTGGCCGGAATACTGGGATGGACCCGCCAAGAACCCTGAAGGATGGGCTAAATTCCGCGATTACGTGCATGCGCAGGTCCGCGAGCTCATGACTAATTATGGGAAAATAGATATACTTTGGTATGATGGCGCATGGCCGTATAAGGCTGAAGATTGGCAATCTGACCGCCTGAACGCCATGGTCCGCAGCCTACAGCCGGACATAATTATAAATAATCGTTCCGGGCTTCCAGAAGATTTTGAGACTCCGGAGCAGCATATAAGATACTATGATAGGCCATGGGAGTCATGTATGACTATAGACGAGTCATGGTGGGGTTATCATGCAGGCGACAAGCACCTCAAAAGCCCCCTGGAGATCGTTAGGTTACTTGTCCGCTGTGTTGCAGGAAATGGAAATTTACTCCTTAATGTCGGCCCTATGGCTGATGGAAGCATACCAGAAGCCTACAAGCGTAGGCTTAGGGCCGTCGGCGAGTGGCTTAAGCGGAACGGTGAGTCGATTTATGGCGCTGGCTCAGCGCCTTTCAGTGCAGCCCACCTTGGACAGGTTACGGCTAAAGGCAACAGGGTTTACATACATGTGTTTTATTGGACAGGTAAAGGCGAGATATGCGTTGCGGGAATAAAGAATAAAGCTGTCGGAGCCTATATGTTGGCAACAGGTGAAAGTTTGCCATTCGATCAGAGGGAGGATCGCCTCTTTGTTAAGGGGCTCCCAAGAAGGGCCCCGGACCCGATAGATACAGTTATCGCTATAGACCTTGAGGGCGAGCCCGAGGCGGCTCCACCATCCTTCTGGACTAAGTAAGCGCAGTTAAAATTAATTAACTCCTAGCCTTCCTTTTTTCTTCTATGAGATATGTTGCCAGGGTTGAGGTTAGCCTAAAGCCTGGGCACTCCGACCCTGAAGGTGAGACCACTAGGGATGCTCTTGTGGAGCTTAAGTATCCTATTGAGTCCGTTAGGGTTAGTAAAGTTTATGAGATAATTTTTGAGGCTGAATCGATTGATGAGGCTAAGGTTAAAGTTGAGGAGATGTGTAGAAGGCTTTTAGCGAATCCAGTTAAAGACGACTATAAGTATAGCATAGAGGAAGTTTAAGGATGATGGGGCGAATATACATTAGAAGGAGAGATGTGCCCTTCGAACTCTATGAAGTCAATTTGCTTGAGGCTGGTGATGAGGAGCTTGTTAAGATAAGTGAGGAGATGGGCTTAGCGCTAAACCTTGAAGAGATGCGGGCCATAAAAGCATACTTTATGGGGAAGGGTAGAAACCCAACAGATGTCGAGATGCAAGCTCTTGGGCAGACATGGAGCGAACACTGCTTCCATAAAACCTTCAAGGGAGTAGTTGTCCTTCCAGATGGGCGTAAAATAGACTCACTCTTTAGGACATTTATAGCTAGAGTTACACGCGAACTAAATATGCCTTGGTGTATATCCGTCTTTGAGGATAACGCTGGAATAGTCCACTTTGAGGGCGACTATGGAGTAGCCGTTAAGGTTGAAACCCATAATCATCCATCCGCAATAGAGCCCTTCGGCGGCGCAGCGACAGGCATTGGCGGAGTGATCCGCGATATTCTCGGCGTATGGGCTGACCCAATAGCGTGCACAGATGTTCTCGGATTCGGTCCACTAAACTATGACTATAATAGGCTTCCGCCCGGAATAAAGCATCCAAAATATATTTTTAGGGGTGTTGTTGCGGGGATAGGGCACTATGGAAATAATATGGGTATACCGACTGTTAACGGAGCAATATATTTTGATGAGAGCTACGTGGGGAACGTAGTCGTGTACTGCGGCTGCATTGGCATATTACCCATAAGCAGGTATGTGAAGAAAGCTAAAGCTGGGGATCACCTTGTCTTAGCTGGTGGGAGAACTGGTCGTGATGGAATACATGGCGTAACCTTTGCATCGCTGGAATTAACGGAGAAATCTGAGGAGGTTTCTAGGCCAGCTGTACAGATAGCCAATCCAATAGAGGAGGAGAAGCTTAAGAGGGCAATAATATCTATAAGGGATCTAGGCTTAGCCTCATCCATAACCGATCTAGGCGGTGGAGGGCTCTCAAGCGCTATTGGAGAAACAGCATACAAGTTTAACTGCGGGGCGCATGTGGAGCTCGACAAAGTCCCACTTAAGTATCCCAATATTGCGCCATGGGAAATCTATATTTCTGAATCCCAGGAGCGTATGCTCCTAACAGTTCCGGAGGAAAACTTAGATAAGGTTTTAGAGATTTTCCGCGAAGAGGATGTGGAGGCAACATCGGTCGGTAGACTTACAGATGACAGGGTCTTAAGAATATTTTATGGAGGCTTTAAGGTTGCGGAGATCGATATACCATTCCTATTTAATCCACCTAAATCATATAGGGCCGCCATTTTCGTTAAGCCTGATCTTAAAGAACCTATATTCAATGAGCCGGATGACTTAACAAACTTCCTTCTAAAGATTCTCTCATCACCAAACATTGCCAGTAAAGAGTCAGTTATTAGGACATATGACCATGAGGTTAAAGGGAACACTGTTTTAAAGCCACTCTGTGGGAAGAATAATGGTCCGAGCGACGCAGCCGTCATAAAACCTTTAGATAATTCATGGAGGGGGATAGTGATATCATGCGGAATGAACCCGCAGTACGGTAAGATCGACGCCTACTGGATGGCGGCTTCCGCAATAGATGAAGCCATAAGGAATAATGTTGCTGTTGGAGGTAGAAGAATAGCATTACTCGATAATTTTGTTTGGGGTAACCCCGAAAAGCCCGATAGAATGGGGTCGCTTGTAAGAGCTTGCATGGCATGCTATAGATTCGCTAAGGGCTTTAGAACCCCATTTATTTCCGGAAAAGACAGCCTATATAATGAGTCGCCGCTAGGCCCCGTTACGCCAACTCTCCTCATAACGGCCGTTGGGATAGCTCCAGACGTTAGAAGGATTGTCTCAATGGATCTTAAAGAGCCTGGAAACCTGCTATATATAGTTGGGCGAACATATGCCGAGCTAGGTGGATCCGAATACTATAGGGCTAGAGGTTTCCTAGGAAGGAGTGTTCCAAAGGTTAGGTTGAGGGAGGCTAGGCGAAACATGAGGGCGATACTCAGGGCTATTGATAGGGGGTATGTGAGGGCCTGCCATGATATATCTGAGGGCGGGCTAGCTGTAGCGGCTGCTGAGATGGCGCTGGCCGGAGGATTAGGCTTAGAGATATGGCTGGAAAACGTTCCTAGAGCACATGAAGTGCAAAGAAACGATTATGTGTTGTTCTCTGAGTCGAACAGTCGCTTTCTAGTTGAGGTTCCGGAGAAGTATAAGGAGATGTTTGAGTTAACGGTTAGGAATGCGCCGTATGCTCTGATAGGCGAGGTTAAAAATGATAGATCATTCATTATTAACGGACTTGATGGGAGACGCATAGTGAATACGGATGTAGAATCCCTACTAAGAGCGTGGAGGAATCCCTCCTTCGGAGACTGACCGACTATGAAGATAGGGGATATTAGAGTCTGCATAATTAGGGTTGGCGGAACCAACTGTGACGCCGAGACGAAGCGAGCATTCGAGGATCTTGGGGCTAGGGCATCAATACGCCACTTAAATGAGGTGTCTAAGAGGAGGGATCTGCTCGACTATCATATACTCGTTTTTCCAGGAGGATTCTCCTATGGCGACTATGTTAGGGCAGGGGCTATTCTGGCGAAAACAGTGATGTCGAGAATTGGTAAGGAGATAAGGCTATTTATAGATGAAGGCAGACCAATACTTGGAATATGCAATGGTTTCCAGATACTCGTCGAGGCCGGGCTACTTCCAGGGCTTAATGGTATAAGCGATTATCCAGAAGCCGCCCTGGCGACAAACATTCCAATAGGATATAGGTGTATGTGGGTTTATCTAAAGCACGAAGGTGATGGAAGATGTGCCTCAACATGGCTTATACCTAAGGGGCGTATTCTTCGTATGCCAGTAGCCCACGCCGAGGGGAGGTTTATCTTGTCAAGCGAGAAAGACTTGGAGAGGCTGATAGATAATGGACAAATAATCCTGAGATACTGCGATGAGAACGGCGAGTATGCTAACGGACGCTTTCCAGAGAACCCTAATGGCTCACTCTACGATATAGCTGGCATATGTAACCCTGATGGAACAATATTTGGCTTAATGCCACACCCTGAGAGGGCATATTATGGCTGGCAGCTACCGGACTGGACTAGGATAGGGAGACCGCCAAAGTATGGGGACGGTAGGCTAATATTCGAGTCTATAGTGAAGCATGTTGCGAAGAAGTTTTAACAGATAGACGCCACGTTAGATAAAAATAATCTTTGTAAACGTATACATTGTTAAAGTCTAAAAAGAGGTGGTTAACCTGAGAGGATGTGAATCTACTAGCTCGGAAGTTAGGGTTGTGCTGGTTGGAGTTGGAGCAATGGGCTGCGAAATAGCTAAGCTCCTGCTAAGGAAGAAGGGCGTAAGAGTTGTTGGCGCTGTTGACCCAGCCCCCGACAAAGCTGGAAGGGACATAGGTGAGGTCATTGGCCTTAACAGGAAGCTTGGAATAACAATACTTAAAGATATTGGAGATCTGAATGTTGAAGCCGACGTAGCGATACATGCAACCACGTCATTCCTTAATAGGGCTTATCCGCAGATAATCGAGTTAATTAAGCGAGGGTTTAACGTAATATCAACATGTGAGGAATTATCCTACCCATTCATTGTGAGCGAAGAATTATCAAAGGATATCGACGCCCTGGCTAAAAAATATGGTGTGACTGTTCTGGGGACTGGAATAAACCCCGGCTTTCTAATGGATACTCTAGTGATAGTGCTCTCAACGGCGTGTCAAGACATCAAGCGCATAAGCGTGGAAAGGGTTATTGACGCCGCTAAACGTAGACTGCCATTCCAAATTAAGATTGGGGCCGGGTTGAGCCCTGAAGAGTTTATGTTAAAGGTTTCTAGGGGTGATATAACCGGGCATGTAGGCTTAAAGCAGTCGATAGCGATGATAGCTGATGCATTAGGCTTAAAGCTTGATAGGATTTACGAAGAACCGATAGCGCCCATAATAGCGGAGAAGGAGGTAAAAAGCGCTTTCATAACTGTGAAGCCCGGCTTAGTTGCAGGTTTACATCAACTCGCCTATGGAGCTATTGGCGGCGAGAACATGATAACTCTTTCTTTTAAGGCTTATATTGGTGCGGCAGAGGAATACGATTCTATAATAATTGACGGCACACCTCCGATAATCGAAAAGATATCGCCATGCATACACGGGGACATTGGAACAGCAGCGGTCATAGTAAATCTAATACCTAAAGTAATCAACGCGCCCTCCGGACTGAAAACCATGAAAGACATTCAATTACCCTCAGCTATCCTTGGAGACATGAAACTATTTATAGCAAAGAGATCTAAAAGTCTCTTCTGAGGGATTTTCTTTGGTCAGAGTTAGCTTTAAGGATATAGGCTTAAGATATACTCTGAGCCCATATGAGAAGCCTGTGGCTCACATTAAGCCCGGCGAAGAGATAACTGTGGAGGTTGAAGATGCATCATCAGGCCAGATTAGAATGGAGAGCGACTTGAGGGATAGAAGTAAAGTGCCATTTGGGAATCCCCTAGTTGGGCCGATATATATTGATGGAGCTAAGCCGGGTGAATCTATTATTATACAAGTGAAGGATATTAGGCCTACAATAGGTCAGGGCGCAATATACTCATCAGAATTCAATGAAAAGTATCTCACAGAGGTTCCCATACTGAGGTTTATGGGGCTATCGTTTCCACGCAAGACGAAAATATGCAGAATCATAAATGGATCAGTCCTCTTTGACGGTTTAAAGCTACCATATAAGCCTATGATTGGAACGATTGGAACAGCGCCCTATCCAGAGGCCGAGTGCATTTCCTCAAGCGTGATTCCTGGAAGACATGGCGGAAACATGGATCTGCCAGACATCTGCCCAGGAAGCAAAGTGATTCTACCAGTGTTCCATGAGGGCGCTCTACTCTACTTAGGCGACGTACACGCAATTCAAGGCGATGGCGAAATATTCGGCACAGCTGTGGAGATGCCGGCTGAAGTAACCCTAAAGGTTGATGTCTCTAGGGAGAATGTGAACTGGCCGAGGATAGAGAATGCAGAGGAAATAATGTATGTTGCAACAACGGGCGCTGGGAGAAGCTTTGAGGACGCTGTGAGGATAGCCTTCTTAGAGCTAGCGGTATACATGGAGAAAGAGTATGGTATAGATAGGATTAGCGGATTAATGTTATGCTCCTTAGTTGGAAAGATTAGCGTGGGAAATTTATGGGCCGTTGCTGCAAAAATTAAGAGAAAATATTTGGAGGAGTTTTCAGCTACAGGGATGAGGCGATAAGCATGGATTTGAAGGGTTAATGGAGACGACCAACCCTTTCTTTAATGGAGAAAAAGATCGCATTGACACACCTGGTAGATCTGTTAGAGAAAAAGAGGAAGATCGCCGCGAATCTAGAGGATATTTTAAGCGTTGATTCTAAGAGAACCGCACTTAACGACCACCACTCCAGAAGAAAGCCTAGGCCATGTGGCATGACCATACATACTGGTGTTGGCTGCAGCTACCTGTGCGCCTACTGCTATATTTATGACATGGGATTCACTGCTGTTCCAAAGCCATACCCGCTAAAGCCTGAAGAGATTGTTTACGCGCTCACGCAAAATCCATACATAGTTCCTGAGAGGACATTGGCAGCCTATGGCTCAGTAACTGAGCCCTTTCTTCCGGAAACAGTCCACCGGGCAATTGAATATATGAGGGATATTTGGAGGTGGCTAAATCTACCCACACAATTATCAACAAAGGCCATTTTAACAGATGATATTATTTCCGGGGTTCTCTCAGGAGACCCGAACGCCAGCGTACTTATAACAGTTGTTACCCTATCTAATAGGAGGTTAGAGCCAAGGGCTCCGGATCCACTAAAAAGGATTGAGAGCGCTGGAAGGGCCCTGGAGAAGGGATTAAAAGTTTCCCTGTTTATTAGGCCAATAATCCCCGGGGTAACCGACAGGGAAGCTGAGAAAATACTTACTGCCTCAGCTGATAAGGGCATAGATTCAGTTGTTTTGGGATCCTTGAGAGTTACTGAGAGCATTCTTTGGAGGCTTGAGAAGAGCGGGGTTGCAAGGGAGGAGATTGAGAAAAGGCTGGCCGAACCGCTTAAGGGTAGTGGGCAGATAGAGGTAAGATCCTCAGATCTAAAGGATAAGATTAGAAGACTCGCTGAAGAATTCGGGTTTAAAGTTTTCAGAGCGGCATGCGAAGCAAACATTTATTCTCATGGAAGGTACTGTGCGATGTGTCGCATAGGTCCATGTAACATTGATGTGAAGGCGAAAGGCTTAGACGAAGAAGACCTAAGAGATCTCCTTGAATATTTGGGCATACGATACCTTGGCGTCGAGGTGGACGATAAAGCCGTGAAGATAATGTTAAGGAAAACGGGAATAGATGAGCGCATAAAATATCTCGTAAGCACAGCAACATATCGGAAAACGATCATCATAAAGGCGTGACTTCTCAAGATCGCATTTCGGTTAGCGTAGGCATACTTAAGTCGATATCCAAAAATTATTTAAGAGGATTTGCTCCACCATAATCTTTATTATTGAGTATTGAGGCAGGCGCTGTCGGAGCGGTGTCGGCGATGGATAGTGAGGGTGAAGAGGATGCGAGTGGGCATCGCAGCCATAAACATTCCTTGCTCATACAATTTTTCACTTGCTGTTAGCAGGTACAGTCCCTGCGCATTAATAGTAGTATTTCCTTATAGGTGGACTTTATGAACCATCATCCTCAGTATTCTCTCTCAAAAACATTTAGAGAATGCCTTTTATCCTTCAACTTTGACTTTTTAGGCCTAATAGCTGGCGGGGTTCTTGCGGCTCACATGCATATTTTCAGGTTATCGCCATGGGTTATCACAACTTATCCGGCAGTTTTAAGTGCGAAGGGGATAATAGCTGGCATACTTGCTGGCAGGCTGGGCACCGCCCTACACATTGGCATAATATACCCAAAATTTATTGGCAATACTAGGAGTTTCTATACTCTACTTAGCTCTCTCATAACCATGACCCTGATAATAAGCGTGTTTATGAGCCTTATCGGGTCTCTGATCGGCTTATTTCTATGGGGAATAAGCCTAATAGACATGCCTAATATTGTGTTATCGGTTATTGGAACGATGGCTCTTGGGCTTACAATATCTCTCTTAACGATCTTTGTATCATTTGTCTCATTTAAGAGGGGGCTGGACCCAGACATAGTTGTTTATCCAGTAATGTCTACGACAGCCGACGTAATAATAACAGTCTATTATATCATTGTTGTAATAATCTTCTTCCTTAACAGCATTGGAAAGGCAATTATTATCTCAATTAACGCCATATACCTAATATTTTCAGCCCTGATACTCCTACGTAACCTTCATAACAAGGAGTTTATCAAAAATATTAGGGAAGTATTTTTAACACTACTTATAGTCTCATTTATAGTTAACTTTACTGGAACATTTTTAGGCAAAATAAGCGCCGTGATTGAGGAGAGGAGGGAAGTATACATTGTTTATCCATCTTTAATCGATATGATAGGTGATGTAGGCTCTGTTGTCGGCTCGGTTACGACTACTAAGCTAGCGTTAGGCTTACTCTCCCCTTCTCTCAGCTCCTTAAAGGGGATTAAGGAGCAAGTGTTCGGCTCATGGCTAGCATCAATAATAATCTTCGTTATATTGTCATTTCTATCGCTTATAATGGGCGGTGCGCTTGAGATCTCCTCTTTCATTACCTTTACGCTAACCCTGTTTATGGCGAACTTTATCGCCATACCCGTGATATCTCTTCTTTCGTATTCTGTTTCTATTGAAACTTTTAAGAGGGGGTTTGACCCAGATAATTTTGTTATTCCAATCGAAAGCTCGCTCGCCGATAATCTAACGACAATAGCGCTCTTCATCTCTTTGCTCGTGATCTATAGGTAAATTTAAAAGCCTTCCAAAAAATAATAATTTTAGGAGAATTATCGGGGATGTATAGGAAGGAGAGAATAAGATACCGGCCCATATCTGTTAGGGAAATTCTCTTAGAGATGAAGAATCTCTCTGAGCTGATGATTGACCTAGCTTACTCTGCAGCACTATTTAATGATAAAGATCTTGCGGAGGACGTTATTGAGCTTGAGGAGAAGGTTGATACACTAGCTTTTCTCCTAGATATGGAGATAATGATAGCGGCCAGAGATGCTGAGGATGCACGCATACTTTCAGGCATAGCTAAAATCGCTTCTGCAGCCGATAAAATTTCAGACGCCGCTGGTGACATAGCGGCTATAGTCCTGCGGGGAATAGGCGTCCACCCAATCATATCAGATATTTTTGAGAGAGCTGAGGAAAGGCTGATAAGAATAAAGGTTCCTCCAGATTCGCCGGTCGTGGGCGCTAGACTAATAGATTTAGACCCGGCCTCAATGGGTATGGATATAATAGCTATTCATAGAAACAGGGATTGGATCATAAATCCCAAAAATGATGAGAAAATAATGAAAGATGACATTCTAATCGTGCGGGGAGTATCTGCTGGAATAAACGAATTCAGGAGTAAGATTGGCGATAAGCAGATAAGGTATGAGGGGCCAGCGCTCAGGGAATTTAAGGGCGAGAAATGGTTTAGAGACATAGTTGAGCGTTTCGTTGAGCTCAAAGATACCTCCGAGCTGATGATAGCTCTAGCTTACTCGGCACTTGTAATGAACAGTAGGGAGCTGGCTGAAGAAGTATATATGCTCGAGGAACATGTTGACAGAATGCACACAGACTTTGAACTTCTAGTCTTATCAAGCAAACTCAATGAAAGCGATGTTAGAGGCATCCTTGGCTTAATAAGGCTGGCTTTGGCTGCAGAGAAAATATCTGACGCAGCTGCTGAGATTGCTGAGGTGATTTTGAGAGGAATTGAGCCGCATCCAGTCATAAAAATAGCCATAAGAGATGCTGAGGAGACGGTTGCGTATGTTCGGGTTAGCGAAAGTTCACCATTAGTAAATAAAATGTTAAAGGAGACACGCATACCTGAGGAGACTGGGATGAGAATTCTGGCAATAAAAAGGGGTGATAAATGCATGAGACCTAAACCGGATACAAGAATCGAGGCTGGAGACATCCTAATAGCGTCTGGCTACTCAGGTGGAAGGGAGGATTTAATCAAGTTAGCGGCTCCTGAGTTTGAGTTCTCGGAAACGAATATTTGGGAAGAAAGCCAGTAAACCTTCTTGTTAAATCATACCCGATAGCGTCTAGAATTTAAGTTCTAGCAGTAAACTTAAATTATATGTGTGGCGTAAATCAGCGCAGCTGTCCCAATCAAGTTTATAAATATGTCTAATGATGGTCCAGCAGCATCCTTCAGTGGGTCGCCGACCGTGTCGCCTATAATCGACGCCATGTAGGTTGACTCCTCCCTTCTCCTTCCACTGCCTTCAATGCGCTTCTTAGCGTTGTCCCATGCTGCACCGCTTATACACATGTTTAATGAGAGCGGTAATGTTGTGGCTAGGTTCCCGACAATAAATCCCCCTATGGCTTCTGGGCCTAAAAGCAGCCCAATGGCGAATGGAGCTACAATCGATATTATTGCTGGATAGAACATTCCTTTTAAAGCAGCTCTCGAACTTATATTTATACACTCTATGTAGCCAGGCTTATGTTTATTCCCCCTCGGCTTCAAATCTTCCCTGATATGCCTTCTAATGGCCTTGATCATTATGTGGGCAGCTTCGCTGACAGCTTTTATTACCAGAGAGCAGAGGACAAATGATAGGGAGCCGCCGATAAGCATTCCAGCTACCACAACCGGGTTTACTATGTCAATGGCATTCAGTCTAGCGGCGCTCAGGTAGGCTGAGAATATAGCTACCTGCGCCAACGCTGAGGTCCCTATCGCATAAACCTTGCATGCTGCCTTCGTTGTGTTGCCTATGGAATCGAGCATATCCATTGTTCTGCGAAGATCTGCATTAGCTTTTGACATCGTGATTAAACCATTCGCATTATCAACTATGGGTCCATATGCTGAGAGGGCTACAAAGGTGGCCATTATGGATAGGAAGCCGATTGCTGAGAGCGTTATGCCATATAATCCTTCAAAACGATACGCTAAGAAGACTACCGCTGAAAGCGTTAGCGTTGGCATGAAGACTGCCTCTAGACCCGTAGATAAACCTGTCAAGATGTTTACCGCTGGTCCAGAGCTCGATGCGGACACTATCTTCTTAATGATCTTCCCTCTAGGTGAAGTGTAGTAATTAGTTATGTGGGCTAGTAGCATTATAGCGATTATCCCCACCAGAGTTGCATAGAATGCCTTGAGGTTGCCGAATAGAATCTGCGATAATATGGCTGAGAAAAGGGATGCGAAGAACGCTGAGATATACACTCCCAAGAAAATATGTCTCCTATGATTCTTACTCAAGACCTTAAATAAGAACAGACCAACCATTGAAGAGATTAAACCAAAACCCAAGGCTAACATCGGGTATGTTAAGCCCGCGGCTCCGCGTACCAGTGCTCCAAGCATCATTGCTGCAATAAGTGTGCAGACATAGGATTGGAATACGTCTGAGCCTGTGCCAGCAACATCACCAACATTGTCACCGACTTGATCTGCTATTACTGCTGGGTTGCGTGGATCATCTTCCGGCAGACCTATTTCAACCTTACCTACAAGATCGGCGCTTATATCAGCAGCCTTAGTATATATTCCCCCGCCAACGCGTGCAAATAGGCCAACTAGGCTCGCTCCAAACCCTAAACCGACAAGGTTCTCCGGGTTTTCGTATCCTGAGGCAGAAAATAGTAGGTGTAGTGCGCTAACAATAAAGAGGCCAAAGCCAGTTAACAATAAGCCAGTAGAGATTCCGCCCTCAAGCGCCATTAGGAAGGCTTTATGGAAGCTCTCTTTAGCCGCCTCAGCTGTTCTAGAATTTGTATTAACCGCTATTAGGGTTCCCAGGTAGGCTGAGAGTGCTGAGAAGAATGATCCAACAGAGAAGGTTATGGCTGTAAATAGATTGAAGAGCAGCCCCATCACCACAGCTAAGACTACACTAAATATTAAGACTAAGAGAAATTGATGGTTTAGATAGGCTACGGCTCCATCCTTAATAATCTTTGATAGTTCGAGTATCTTCTCAGATATGTTACGCTTGCGGAGAATATTGTAGACTATGAAGACTGAGAAGACTTGAGCTACAACGCTCATCACTAAAACAACCAACATAAGCAGGATCAAACACCAACCCTCTACAATCCCTTAAGCGAATCGATCACTTCCGCATTTTTCTCCATTACAGAAATGGATATTAGTAAATGACTGAAATATAAGCGTTCTGCCACCTAAAATAGCTGACAGCCAATATAATGCCGCTTCAGCCCTACCTACACAACCACAATAGTAAGCTTTTTAATTGTCGTCTATTTAATTATGCTATATTATGTCTGATGGCGACTCCAGCGACTTCAGCTCGATTGCCAGATATCGAGATAAAATTGTTAGTGGGCCGATTTTCAGCATGCTGCTGCGGCTAGGCGCGCCCCCGCTCTTAAATCAGCTAATTATTGTCGCCTATAATACTGCCGATGCATATTGGCTAAGCCAGTATAGCGATGTTGCTGTGGCAGTTCCAAGGCAAACTTGGCCCATCATAATGCTTTTTCAAGCGTTAGCTATGGCTTTGACCGCAGCATGCCTTAGTATAGTTTCTCAGTATGTTGGTGGAAAAGCATATAGGGAGGCCAGCCGATCAGCTTCACGGTTTTTCACCATACTATTCTTTGCGGGAGGCATGTTCTGCGTCGCGCTTATGGTTTTGAGGGGCGTGATCTTTACTTTTATAATTTCTACCCCTCCAGAAATCTTCGATGATGTACTTAGATATTCGGGCGTAATTGCGTTCGACATATTTTTAAATTATATATCGATGACTTTTACAACGCTTTTACAGAGTTTAGGTGATACTAGGAGACCCGCCCTAGTTAATGCCGTTGCAGTCAGCCTAAATATGCTGCTTGACCCCTTCTTAGTTCTCGGCATAGGCCCCTTCCCTAGGCTGGGTGTCGTTGGAGCCGCTCTTACAGATGTTATGGGTAAAATTATATCGGCACTTACATTAGCATATATTATTAAAAGAGACTATCCGGATTTGAGGATAACGTTCACTAAGGACATAGATTTTAAGTGGGCTGCTCTGGTTGTCCGCATAAGCTTACCGATATTTATCTTAGGATTAACGAATAGCTTCGCCTTTCTAATACAGCTAAGAATAGTGAATAGCTTTGGGGTAGTTGTGGCTACATCTTATGCAATAGGGTTCGTTATAATGGATATTGTTGATGCAGCCCTCTTTGGGCTTAGTGGAGCAACGGCAATAATGATCGGCCAGAACCTCGGAGCTGGAAATATTAGGAGGGCTAAGGAGATTGCATATAAGTCTTGTCTCCTAGTGTTTAGTCTAGTGGCTGCGGGGGCCACCATTATCTACCCAATTAGAGCATCTTTAATAGAAGTATTTACTGAAAGCCAGCCAATAATAATTGAGACGAACCTATTTCTCCAGAATCTGTTGCCCACGCTACCATTCTTCGGTTTAACGATGGTAGCCATGTCGACAGGCAGGGGCTCCGGCTACACACTGATCCCAACGCTAATTGGAATATTTAGGCTATGGGGCATTAGAATTGGATTAGGATACTTGCTTGCCTTCATCCTTGGAATGGGCTCATTTGGGGCGTGGCTAGCAATAGCGCTGAGCAATGTTGTGGGAGGCATAGCTTCAATTTTCTGGATAAAGTATGGGAACTGGGCCAAACCAATAGTTAGGCGAGAAGCCTCTGAAAGACGGAGTTAAGATCAGCGTAGCCTTTGCTTTACCCCCAACACGCGCAGTTTTAGCCGCAGAACACCATTCACATAAGACTTCTCCAAAAGCTTTACATTTCTAGGTATCTCCACCCTTTTAGAGAAGCCTTCTCCACCCTTAACCTCAAGCACGCCATCACCAATTTTTACATCTACTTTTTCAGGCGGTCCTGGGACTCTCGCCACAAAGATTATGTTTTCCCCATCCTCAATGATGTCATATAGCCAATCATGTTTTTCCACAGGTTCTTCTTGAATGTTAAAAATTCTTTTGATCTCCCTCATCCAGTAAATTAATGCTAAAACCACAACAGATCCAAGCGTTATTCCTAAAAGTCCTCCTTTAACTTTAAATATTACTATGAGGAGCGCTACCGCTAGAATGGTACCAATCCCTAGGATAAGGTTTAGCAGCACTTCATCCATTCCTGTTTTGGACATGATTATTCACCTAACTGAGATCTATCTCTATATAGTGAAGCTCTATTATCCCCTCAAAGTTGATTAATATGCCGACATTTAATCTTTCGCCGCTTCTCCAAACGAAGACTCTCTTCGCATTATATTGTTCACACAACCTTATAAAATTACTTAGACATCCCTGAACATTATCCCAATCAGCATTGGAAATATATTTGACGCTATCTATTAGGAAGGATACGTGGGGGCGAATCTCTGCGGGTTTAAATACGCTTAAACCAGCGCCTTCAAGCACCCCAATTATCCTAGAAATCTTCTCTTCTAGGTTTACTTCCGGCTTAGTTGGTGGAGCTTGAACGCCAGCAACCCTGAAGAGGAAGGATCGGAAGCTCTCCTCTATGGTTGAGCCCAAACCCACATAATATTCTCCGGTAAAGTCTGCTCCAACGGTCGCTATTACACCTATCTGCGTGACAACCCCTCCTCCTGGCGCAGTATACACTGGAATTACGAATACATCAAACCCTCCAATCCTATAGAAAATTTGGTTGCCTACACGCGGACTTCTAAGCAGAGTCTTTAGGGCTGCGAAGTCCGGGTTTCTCTCCAAAGCCTCATTTACGGCAGTCGGCCCAAGAAGTTTAGTTCTGCTTTCCAAGGGAACCTTATAGAATATCATGTCTCCAGTATATGGATAATCATTCCTAACAATCATGTAGCCAGCCAAATTCTCTCCAAGGGCTCCACGGAGTTCGAGTGAAAGTATGCCAACAAATTCCGGCTCATCAAAGCAATGGGGTTGCGCTATAATATAATATGTGTCGATCCCTCTAGGTATAACGTAGAATTCCTTTGCAGCAATGAAGATTGCGGGATCTGTTACATGAAAGAAGTTATACATGTTAACCCTCCACTCAAAAAGCTCCTCAGGATACCTTAACTGATCCCTGAGCCATTCAGGTATATCCGTTTGGACATAACCGCTATAAGCCTCCTTAAACACTTGACTGAAGAAATCATCTCCAGTAACAATTACCTGAACATCACCATCATATACGTCTATCAGCGCGTAGCCTACTAGCCTACCAAATTTATTGCCATCGCTCCAGGGGACATGTCTCGTGTCAAGGAAAATAATTAGAGGCATAGCCCAGTATGTCCGCTCGCCATCGGTCACAGGCCATATATCAATCCGCTGCCCGGCAACTTCATACGTAAAGTATGGGAATAGGAGGCTCATGCGTTCGAAGACATCCCTATACCTTAGAACCCTCATAACCGTTGTAGGGTAGGATAGGAGGAAGTTTGGCTCAAATATCCAGCTCAGCGGCGGGGCAAGATCTACACCGCCCTTACCATTATAAAAATATCCTCCCACCTCAGCACTCGCTGTTCTGTTTTTTGGAAATGCGACCCATGTCCCCTTGAAGAGGCCGCCCTCACCATAATATATCCTTCTCTGCGGAAAGAATTTGGATGCATCAACAATCTTCCCTGTATGTGCATCAAGCATGAGGAACCCGCTGGGAACATGCGTATAAACAAAGTGAGTTGCATACCATCTATCTTCCGGCCTAACGCTTTGCGGCAAGATTAAATCCATTGAGGCGCTCCAGTAAAGTGAGCCATTAAAACGTAAGATGTCAACCTCAGCAAAGTCAACGTAAGGTATTAAGCCTATCTCAGGTCTGAGTTTGTCGAAAGAAGCTTGCTGATCCCACAGGCGCACCTTCTCTAAGAGACTCTTAACTCGTTCAATGTATCCATCTATCTCACCCGGAGGTATTGTAGAAAGCCCGAATTCATAGGGCTTCTCCCTCACCGCATCTAGATCGGCTAAATACCTGTTAACGGAGATCATCTGCGCAATGTATGGTCCAAGCATATCCAGTTTTTTAACATCCGCTATGCTATTGTTAAGCGTTATGAGAGCGCTGAAGGCTATGCCGATCAGGACTAAAGCCAGTATGCGGGCGTAAATCTGCCGGCGGGATATAGCCCTATCTAGGCTTAGAGAGAGCGCCCTCCTATCTAGAAATGCAAATATGATTAATGTGAACGCTGCTGCGGTTAGTCCAAGGATCTGATATTTAGTATTGTAGTCAATGAAGGGTGTGAAGAAAGTGTTAACAGCGAGCCATAGGATGAAGACCGCTATCAAGGTCTGGAATGTTGGCATAAATCTCTTCAGGCTTGGCATTTCAAGATCCCAGAGGAAGGCGACGATGAAGGGCATGATTACGCGTATAATGTGAGTTACTATAACTAGAAGAGATAGTCTTATCAGTAGGGAGCGGAGGAGCGGCGGCATCAAAAGAGTTAATACTGGTATTAGAGGAATAACGTTCTCCCTAGCATACAACATGTCCATTGAGGGAGTTATAAAGGGAAGCATAAAGATTCTTGGGAGCATTTCAAGATTTGGTTTCCAACCCATTATAACTGCGTCAACCGCCATGCCGAAAACCGCGTTACTTAGGAAAACTGCGCCGATCAGAGCCTTTGTGATCTGCCAGAGTAGGAATTTAAATGGGGACATTTTAAATCCGTCGAAGTCAAACCATATGGGTGAGATCTTCTCCATTCTCCCTCCTGAGCGAATAACTTTAACTGTCAGATTGATGAACCACCATATTACAGATCTCCTGTTTTTGAAGTCCACTCTAAAGAAAGCTATCAGCGCTAATATGAGGCCGCCTAAAAGCCCAAAATACATGGGTTTCAGGAATAGGTCTCCAAACTCCATGATATTGAGCCAGAAAGATACAATTTCACGGCTAAGTAAAACGAGAAAAATGGTGGTAACTAAGATGATCAACGCTATCCAATATAATGTACGGACTCTACTCCTTCCCTCGCCAGCATCCATAGGATTAACCGGCCATAAAGTAGATCCAGCACAATAGAAATATTGACTTTAAGTATATTAATGCTGCTCCTAATAGAGGGCTCAACCTATGGTAGTTAAACGCCCTCATTCCATATTTTCTCAAACTCCTCCTCATATTTCTTAGCGATTTCCCTACTCCTTATAATTATTAGGTTCTCGTTATTCCATTCCTCAGCAGACTTCGACCAATTATAGCTTCCAGTAACAACAATCTCTCCATCTATTATCATGATCTTATGGTGCATGAGCTTCGGATTTGTGTCGTTACGCGCGGGTATTCCAGCTTCCTTTAGCTTCCAGTACTCGCTATCTTTAGTCACTTGATCTCTTTCAAAAACAACCTTGACATCGATTCCCCGCCCATATGCTTCGATCAGCGCTTCACCTATCTGATCAAGCGTGAAGGAATAAATTAATATGTGGATGGAGATGTTTGCGCGGTTTATCCAGCCTATCAGGGCGTCTTTACAGCCGCCTTTTGGCGAAAAGTAGACGCCTAAAACCTCTATATTCAACTGCTTCTTTAGCTCATCTGCGTACTCCTCTAGAAGCGCTATTTTCTCATGGTAAAATGTTATGTTGCCTTCAAGCCAATTCTGAAGGAGCCCTACTAGACTACTTAATTCCTCAATCTTTCTATCTTTTTCAGCTAGCTCAATCTCTACCCTTCTCTTCTCCCCCCTATACCTCATTTCGCTGATGTAACTCCCCATGATAAGCCCAAATATCAACGTAAATACAGCTAGGATTAGGCTTAGGCGTGACTTCCTCGCCAAGAGCACACCCCCAAACTCAAAGAGCAATACTTAAATTGGCTTGCATCAAAAAAGATTTTATTGTCAGGTTCCTTGAAATATCGGTGAGGGATATGTTTTGAGTGTAGCGGATCATGTCTATGAAGCCCCCCTCGTAGACGTTCATACACACATAGATTTTAGGAGCCCCACAGCTACTTCCCCCACTCAAATAATGCTTTACCACTATATAGTTACTGAGCTCAGAAGTTTGGGGATTCCGGTTGAGGAGATTATTGCTAAGAGTGGCGATCCTGTTGGCGATTTAATTCAACATTTCAAGCTCATTAGAAATACGGCAACATACTGGTGCCTTAAACGCATCCTATCAGACCTATATGACTTCCAAGAGGACCCCGCCCCATCTAATTGGTCTAAATTGAAGGAGATAATAGAGTTGAAGGCGCGGGAGAGCGGGTGGATCAGTAAAGTTAAGGATAAAGTGAAGGCGACGAGGATTTTCCTAACAATAAATCCGCTTACAGAGATTAAACCGGAATTTGATAGGAGCTTCTATATAGCCTCGCTTAGATTAGATCCCATTGTAGGCGGCTTATCTAGGGAGTCGATTAAAAGCCTTGAAGATATATGTGGGAGGCGCTTACAAAACCTTAAGGACTTGAAGGATGCTTTAGCGGATAGGTTTGATGCATTTAAGGGTTATAGCGCCTTGGCAGCTGTTTCCATGCAGAGTCATGAGATTTATAGGCCCGTACATATGAGCCTAGCTGAGCACGCCTACAGCAAACTCTATTCTGGCAAGCCCCTATCTGAAGCCGATATGACGCGTCTAAGGTCGGCTGCGTTCTCGGTGGTTCTGGAGTTATGCCGGGAGTATCGTCTCCCGATTCAAGTAATGGTTGGGGTTGCTAGGGACATACCGGGAGCCTCCCCTCCAGATTTAGCGGTCTGCTTTAAGCAGAGCGGTCTACGACACTTATGCTTCTTCTTCGGTCAGTATAGGGATGTGGACTTCCATATAATCTCAGCCTACAGATTCCAGTCCCATGAACTGACAGTTATGGCGAGAAATTATCCTAATGTTTACTTGGATGGCTACTGGTGGTACTGCTTCTTTCCCGAGAGCATATGCCAGCATCTTCTTGAGAGGATAGAGATGCTGCCAGCTGGGAAGATGTGCGGCTTCTTCAGCGACGCCTATGTCCTCGAGTGGATCTATGGTAAAGCGGCTCTGGCGAAGAAAGTTACGGCTGAGGCGTTAGAAAACATGGTTAAAAGAGGATTCTACACCATGGAGATGGCTAAAGAAATAGCTGATCAAATCCTATGGGAGAATGCTTTAAGGCTCTTCAAAATTCGGTAGCGCCGCCTTAGCCGTTAAACTGCCAGTTCTCATACCACTTATCATTTTCATAATCTCATAGTATGTCAATCTCTAGTTTTATGGGCTGTAAAATTTTCTCGAGGTATGCTTTGTTTTCGCCATATTTTGGCTGCTGAATTTGAATGCATTCCCGCAAGGTTTTCTCCCCATTTGCAAGTTTGACTGCAAATGGGAAGCATCCCTGCTCTCCGCATTCCTTGCAATTTGTTTTTGGCAGATGCTTATATATTTCAAGCGGGTTCAACCTCTGCCTAGCCTCCAGAAGCCCTGAGTCTGGCATGCCATGCCTCTCATAATATTCGTAGGCTTTATCAATTATAGCCTTAAGTTTCTCTAGGAGCCTTAACGCTATCTCCTCTCTCAAAACGCAGCCGAGATTAATCTTTCCAGAGGAATAAACGGTTATGAGCTTACCGTCTAATGTGAATGTTACGGAGTTGAATG
>Ga0209080_1000382_pt1 | contig 30524 bp, 27 predicted proteins | sample JNZ110809AmetaG_FD_184123 | JGI IMG/M metagenome (GOLD analysis project Ga0209080, IMG submission 184123) | Hot spring microbial communities from Jinze hot spring, China to study Microbial Dark Matter (Phase II) - JNZ 110809A (SPAdes) (version 3) ...
GCTGTCTACTCATTTTTTATGAGATCAGTTAAGCTAATATTAAAAACACCTTGTCGGAATTCTATATGGGTAACGTTGCTTATAATCGATGGTGTAAGATACATGCTTTATGAGCCTAGGACTGAGCGTGAATTCGAAAATTTTAGTTAAAGATTACATAACAGAAATTTTCGGGAAGGACTCGCTCTATTTTGATATTAAGCCTGACTTGAGGTCTAAAGCTGGTATTGGTTCTAAGCCTATGGAATAGTTATTGTCTTTCCAAGTAATCCATGTGTTTATGTTATCGAATACGAATTAACAGACCATCCGGTTTATGAACATGTTGTACCTCAAATGAGCAAGTTTAATAAGGCGTTTGAAAGACGTGAAACAAGAGACAAGATTTTTGAAGCAATGTCAAAGCCTAAGTTGGCTGTTATTGTTAATGAGGAAACCGAAGATCTGAGAGAGGCTGTTGACAGTTTACCTTTTGAATCAAACGTAGTAGAATCCTCCTCCTTTTTCATTCTCCAGCATAATGTTTTCTTTTCCTCTATACAAAACGGGGTTAAACCTGTTGGAAATGTTTAAATAGGATAAAAACATTTTCTTACTCCTCAGATAATTCAGTGGTGAAAGCAACACGGGGTAGTGGAAGAACAGACGTGAGGAGGTTTTCAGCAATCTGCATTCATCTTCTTTATGCACCTGCGAAAGTTTTCGAGGCTTGTTCAACCAAGAGGTGGTGCGAATGCCCAAAAAGAGCGACATAAGGAAAGCACTCGTAATAGGAAGCGGAGGAATCGTAATTGCTCAAGCTATGGAATTTGATTACGCAGGAAGCCAAGCGTTGAAGGCTTTGAAGGAAGAGGGTATTGAAACTGTCATCGTTAATCCGAATATTGCTACTATCCAGACTAGTAGGAGAATGGCTGATAAAGTTTACCTCGAACCTTTAACTGTAGATTCCGTTTCCAAGATTATTGAGAAAGAAGGTGTTGACGGCATACTACTCGGCTTCGGTGGTCAAACGGCCCTCAACCTTGGTCTAGCTCTTCATGATGCTGGCGTCTTGGACAAATACGGTGTTAAGGTGCTTGGGTGCTCTATTGAAACCATCAGAACTGCTGAAGACAGGGATCTCTTCAGGAGGGCAATGTGGGACATTGGTCTAAAGGTTCCTCCGAGTGGCGTTGCAAGGTCTCCTGAGGATGCTGTTAGGATTTCAGATGAATTAGGCTTTCCTCTCTTAGTCAGGACATCATTTACACTCGGTGGTCAAAGCTCTGGTATAGTTAAGAATAGGGATGAACTCTACGAGGCTGTTTCAAAGGCTTTAAGGTGGAGCCTCAACGGCGAGGTTTTGATCGAGAGGTCTTACTTCGGCTGGAAGGAGCTTGAATACGAGTATATGCGTGATTACTATGGTAATGCTGTTGCTGTAGCTACCATGGAGGGCTTCGACCCGCTGGGTGTGCATACTGGTGAGAAAATCGTTGTCGTTCCTATTCAAACCCTTACTAATAAAGAGTATCACAGGCTTAGGACGGCTGGGCTAAAGATTGTGGAGAAGCTGGGTATTGTTGGTGAATGCAATATACAGTTTGGCCTCGACCCTGAGAGCGGGGAGCTTATAGTAGTTGAAGTCAATCCTAGGCTCTCAAGGTCTAGTGCCTTAGCATCCAAAGCTACTGGTTATCCTCTGGCATACCTTGCAGCTAAACTGGCAATCGGGTATAGGATTGATGAAGTAACGAATAAGGTTACTGGCATTACTAAGGCTAGCTTCGAACCCGCGTTGGACTATGTTGTTGTAAAGTATCCAAGGTGGGACTTTAGGAAGTTCCCGGGTGAAGTAGATAGGACAATAGGGACTATGATGAAGTCTGTCGGCGAGGTTATGGCTATAGGCAGGACTTTCGAAGAGGCTTTGCAAAAAGCTGTTAGAATGCTTCAAATAGGTAAAATCGGGGTTGTTGGCAACGAGGGGGAGGAGGATGGTGTGCCTTCGGAATTATCGGATTTTCTAAAACCAACTGATGAGAGGCTTTTCAACATAGTTAGAGCTTTAAAGGCGGGTGTTAGCGTAGATGAGATAAGCAGGATAACAGGTATAGACAAGTGGTTCCTCTATAGGATAATGAACATAATCCGAATGGATTCTGAACTTAAATCCCTACGTGGGGTTGAGGATGAGAAAAAGATTATTGAGAAGATTAGAGAGGCTAAGAGGCTTGGCTTCTCGGATATTCAGATAGCCAAAAGGCTCGGGTGGAGTGAGGACGAGGTTAGGAGGTTTAGGATTAAGCATGGTATAAAGCCTGTTTTCAAACTGATAGACACGATGGCTGCTGAATGGGAGTCTGTTACAAACTATCTCTACGCCACCTACGGCGATGAGGCTAGCGATGTTCCTGAAAAACCTGGTAAAAAGAAGGTTGTGATATTGGGCGCTGGCACTAATAGGATTGGGAGTAGCGTCGAATTCGACTATTGTACTATGCATACTGTCTGGTCGATGAAGGAAGAGGGCTTCGACGAAGTCATCGTAGTAAACAATAATCCTGAAACAGTCTCAACAGACTATGACATGTCTGACAAGCTGTATTTCGAAGAACTTTCATTCGAAAGGGTTATGGATATTGTCGAGGTTGAGAAGCCTGAGGGCGTTGTAGTAAGCGTCGGCGGCCAGGATCCGATTAACATTACCCCTAAGCTTCACAGGTATGGTGTTAAGATACTGGGGACCTCGCCGGTTAGCATAGACCGTGCAGAAGACAGGGCTAAGTTCAGCCTGCTCTTAGACAGGCTCGGTATAAAACAGCCTCCTTGGACAATGGTTTCAAGTATTGAAGAAGCAATTTCCAAGGCTAGGGAGATAGGATATCCCGTTTTAGTAAGACCGTCATACGTCCTATCCGGTGCTGCGATGAACGTTGCAGCCAATGAGGAGGAGCTTGTCGAGTATATTCGCAACGCCACTAGGATCTCGCCTGAGCACTCGGTGGTGATAAGCAAGTTTTTCGAACAGGCTTACGAGGTTGAGGTTGATGCAGTGAGTGACGGCGAGGATGTTCTAATAGGTGGTGTTATGGAGCATATCGAGTATGCCGGTACTCACAGCGGTGATGCGACAATAGTTATTCCACCACAGAGGCTTCCCAGCCATGTTGTGGAGAGGGTTAAAGACTATACTGTAAGGATTGCGAAAGAGCTTGGTATCGTCGGTCCATTCAACATACAGTACCTGGTTAAGAATTCGGAAGTCTATGTTATAGAGGCTAACGTGAGGGCAAGCAGGACAATGCCATTCGTCAGCAAGGTTACCGGAATACCCTTAATATGGCTTGCGGGGAAGGTCATGGCTGGCCGTAAGATTAGAGAATTCTCCCATCTCATTAAACGGAACGATAAGACTATTGGAGTAAAGGTCCCAGTCTTCTCATTCGTCAGGCTTAAGGGCGCTGACCCTGTTCTAGGTGTTGAAATGAGGTCTACCGGAGAAGTCGCATGCATAGGCTACGATTTCATAAATACTTTCATAAGGGCTTGGATTTCATCAGGCTTAAGCCTACCTTCGAAAAATAGCATTATATTCATAACCGTTAGGGACGAGGACAAGTCTAGGGCAGTGGGAATTGCTAAGAGCCTAGTGGAAATGGGCTTTACGATAGCTGCTACAAGAGGTACCAGGAGCTTCCTACTCTCAAATGGGCTTATGAATGTTGTACTTGTTAACAGGCTTAGTGAGAAGTCTGACGAGGGTGTGGATTCAATAAGCTTTCTCACAAGCGGTAGGGTTGGGCTCGTCATAAATACTCCAGACCTTGGAGATAAAGAGACCCTTAGAGACATGTACATCATAAGGAGAACTGCTATAGAGTTTGCAATACCCGTGGTTACAAGCCTTGAAGTAGCCGAGAAGATAGTTGAGGCTATGCATTTTAAGAATAATAATCGTGAAACTGTTTATACTCCAATGTCGCTTGACGAGTTTCACAAAGATATTCCCCTTTCTAAATACGTTTAGTATTGCAAGTATGTTAATACTCTCCTCAGAAACCTCATTTTCTCAAGAGAATCATTGAAGTTAAGCAATAGGCTGATTAGAGGCGGCAATACGCCGGGTGATGCTGAAATACCTTTCTCTGGATGAGCCCTGCCCCCTGCTAAGAAATTCAATAAGTAGGTAAATTTCCTCTCCACGTCGCTTTTATCGGAAGATATGACGGTCGTAGACAAATCCGCTATAAGCTCTTGACTTTCAATTATTTTTTCCAGTATTGGAGGCAATGCCTTCCTGGCCTTGCTTACTACATAGCCCCATTCTACAAGGCTATTAGAAAGGGCTTCTATTTGACGGTTCGCATACCCCTTCCTCTTGACTTCTTGAACTATGATGCTTGTCTTAACGGATTCTTCTATCGACCTCAATACAACATTTTTCTCACCGTTTTCCACTATGATTTTCTTGAGTACTTGCCTAAGCATTGTTAGTCGAGTTGCTTCTTGAACAAATTGGATGGCGTATAACCAGGGTATTACGTTTTCAATCTGATCCGCTAACTTTCCAATAGCGTCTATAATCAGCTTCAAAATCCTACAGGATTCTGATGATTCTGTAAAAGCCTCTTTTTTGAATTCTTCAGCATGCTGTATGTGTTTCTTCTCACTACCGTATGTTTTCAAAAAAAGAGCGTTTCCCAAGAGGCCGCGTGTAGCCGGTGTCTTACTATCTTCAACGTGCGAAGTGAAGAGTATTATCCTGCCAGAGCCATATTCAGCCATGATAATACTACTGGCTCCTTGAATTTTTCTAACAGCTTCTTCACACGGTATCCCATACTCAACATCTTCAGTTACAGACTCTATTCTCCCAAATACTTTCTTCGGGTCGATTGCTCTAATCAAAGGTCCTGTGTGAAACATTGCCACTTCTCCCGCATACCCCAGTGTTAAAAGGCCCTTTCTAGTAAGTTTAGATTTAACCAGTCCTTTAACCGGATACGTCCTTAAGACCTCTCCAAGCTTCCTACTTGAGAAAACAGGCCATTGCGGTTCCGAGGTACTGTCGCTTAAGACTTCGCACTCAACGAGCTGTAGTTCCCCCCATGCCTCAAGCCCTCCGTATGCAGCGTCAAGAATATTAACTGGCTTAACCGGGAGCATTGCCCCTGCGCAAATACCTATGTAAATTCCCCCAGATTCTACGAACCGCCTTATCAGTCTAGCTTCATCCGGCTGTATCGAGCGTAAAATCCTAAAACTATCGCCTCCACCAAAGATAAGTACGTCCAGATTGCTTAAGTCTCCAGGAGTAAGGGGCCCAGTTAGTAGGGATATTCTCCTAAAACCCATTCCTCCTAAAGCCTCTACTAAATCCTGGACATAGGATAATTCTGCTCCTTCACCACAGTAAACTCCTATCAGGGGGCTGCTTAAAGTGGCAATTATTCCCGGGTCAAAAGACTTCAATGACTTGATTTCAACTTCATGTTCAGCAGCAGTATCGTTGATTAGATGTTCGGAGTAATGGTCGTCGATACCTATGACGAAGTCGCCAGGTTGCAGACCTGTCCCCTTCACACTCCTTAGAGTAATAAATCTTCCAACGGTGAATCCTGCTTCGACAAAATTGTTCACAAGCCTGAAGGTATTGGAGCATGATTCTCCATCTACTGCTTTAAACGGTACCTTCCACCACTTCAACAGCTTAGTGGAGTCAGTAAGCAATATATTAATCTCTCTGACTGAAGTAATTATGATTCTAGACTATTTTAATGGGTAGGCTGCCGGATGGAGGATTTTTACTCTTTAAGGCTTTAAAGGCTGCTTTAACTGCGGTAATGCTCGGCGTAAAGGCTGCTACGCATATCTTAGCATTGCTAAGTAGCTTCAAATCCTCAGGAGAACCTAATGATATTACGACGTTTTCCTTGAAGAATTCGACAAGTCTCTTTAAAACAGAAGTCTCCTTACTGTCCTCATCCAGATTATAGGTTAAAACCATCAGTAGAGTATTGCTTGGAGTGTTTCTATATAGCTCGTTCAACCTCTTGCTTGATAATTCGTCAACATATTCGAGAAGCTCAAAACTATTCAACTCTTCTCCTAACGTCTCTAAGAGTGTCTTCTTCTCGGACTCTTCTAACAGGCTTCTAAGCTTGTTAGCTATAATGACTAGTGGCTTCCCAAAGAACCTTAAGGGGAGCTCGCCAACACCCTTTACTACGCATATGCTTTTCAAGAAAAGCTTCCAAGCCCTAGTCCTATTTATAAGGCTGCCACGAGTTTTATCAGGAGTCTTCTTAAACTTATCCAGCTTCCTAAGCTTAAATCCGAGTACTTCCAATGCGCTTTCTCTAACCCTATTGTAGAAATCTTTGTCCTTCTCAGCTTCTTCTATGATTCTATCCAGCGTATTCCTAACCTCGTCTACATCTGAAGATGGTACGACAATATGGTTACCGGCTTTTAAAGCGGTTATGGTTGCTTTTTCCGGGTCGATGCTTATATCGGGGTCTTCACCGTTTAAACAATCAGTCACCAGCATGTTTTTGAAGCCCAATCCTCTCTTCACAACTTTTTCAATGACTTTGAGTGAAAGCGATGAGGGGGTGTTGATATTATCGACTGCAGGAAGCGGGGTATGCCCCATGATAATGCCCTCAACACCCATTTTAACAGCGGTCTGAAAAGGCTTGAACTCCTTTTTGTAGAGTTCGCTAAGGCTCTCCAAGTTTTTATCGCGTTGATCGAAAAACCTTCTGGGGAAGTATTTAACAAAAGAGAGGATTCCACCATTTCTCAATCCCCTAATGTAATTCGACACGTATTCAGATACTTCCTCAGGATCATCGCCAAAACTATTCTCTTTGAAGCCACGTGTAGTCTCATAGGGGTAGAGGTTTGCCACGGGTGCGAAGTTTACGTTAATGCTCAAAGTTCTAAGCTCAAGGGCTGTTATGTAACCCGCAATGTAAGCAGATTTAACGTCTCCAGTAGCACTTATACCCATCGGGCTCGGGAGTTCTGTAGAAGGCTGTGGGAGCTTCTCCATTCTACCACCCTCCCGCTCAGTTGCGAGAATTATTGAGAAACCGTATGTCTTCTTGTAAAGATCAGCTAAGTCTTTAAGTTCCTTTCCAATGCTACGAATACTTGATACAACCTCCCTCCCTACTATTAATCCGCTTAAAGCATTTTCCAAAACTAACTTCTTAAAATCTCCAAGGCTTTTAGCATCTTTGACATATCCAATTATCGTCTGTCCAATAATTTTTTCAAACGGAAGCCTATGAATTATCTTTTCCAGTGTCGTCATTTCTCCTCAATTAGAGTAGACCGAATCTCTGCAGAGCAGCTCTGCTTCAAACTTTCAATAGCGCTTTGTTTATCTAATTTCCTCATCGCCCTTCTTATTTATCCGCTAAGTATACTCTATAAGTATTTCGCAACCCATTTCCAATGCTTATCGCTGTTCTTTCTGAATGTTTTTCAAAAACTCGTTTAGAGGTATTCCTTCTTCTTTACTTGCTTTTCTACTTGGCTTAAAAACTCTGATATTGCCATATCCGAAATCAACTACGACGTAAAGCGGAAAACCCTGAATTTCAATTGGAACATTAGGAGTGTAGATAATGTTTTTCCTTGTTGATTTAACTTGAATCAGAATACACTTACCCTTCCACAAGCAAACGAGGTCTGCTAAACCAAAGCTTCCCCCTGATCTTATAGTCGTCCAACCATTTTTGTTTAAGAGGCTCCTGATTTTCCTCTCAACCAAGTAGCCCTTTCTCTTAGAATGTTTCATTGCTAAACCTCTTTGAGCAATCTTACAAAATTAATTCCATCAACCAATCCGAAAACCCCCTTTCTGCCAGAGTCTTCATCGAAAACCCTCCCTTCTCCGTTTAAGCCTGGCTTCATTATTGAAAACGGCACGGGGTCGGCAGTGTGCTTCCTAACCTTTATGGGTGTCGGATGATCCGTGAGAATGCTTATAGAAACATTGTCAATATTAACATTATCCAATATTTTACCAAACAGTCTCTTATCCATTTCTTCAATAACTCTGACTTTAGTTTCAAGAGACCCCTCGTGGCCTGCTTCATCGGGAGCTTCAACATGCAGGTATACGAAGTCGAATTCCTCTAAAGACCTGACGGCATAGAGTGCTTTATTCTCATAGCTAGTATCGTAATATCCCGTTGCCCCCGGTACTTCAGGCACGTCCATGCCTGCAAGAACACCTATGCCTTTTATCAGGTCTACTGCACATATCACAATGCCCCTTAATCCGTGTTTTTCCAAGAAGGGCTGGAGCCTGGGTGTTTTCCCCTGACCCCAGATCCAAACCATATTCACTGGCTTCTTACCCGATTTCACTCTCTTAACGTTAATAGGGCTCTCAGAAAGTATGCTTATAGACTTCAACATCATTTCGTTAAGCTTCTTCGACTCTTCATTGTCCGGCTTTAACAAGTGTTTCTCATATGGTTCTCCCATTACTTCATGTGGTGGTGTCGATACAAGCTTCTCTCCTATTTTGGATACGAAGATGTTTCTATAGCTTACCCCGCTGTGAAACCTTCCGTATTCACCAAGCTTATCGTTCAACTCGGAAATTAGAAGCTTAGCCTCTTCTGTCGTGACATGTCCTCCTGAATAGTCGATTATTCTCCCTCCTTCCACTGTTATTAGGTTGCATCTAAAAATAACCTCGTCCTCCCCGGCCCTTATGCCCCTTGCAGCTGCTTCAATAGGTCCCCTGCCTGTATAGCATACATAAGGGTCGTATCCGAGTATGATCAGGTTTGCGATATCGCTTCCCTTAGGAAGGTCTGGACGCAGAGTCCTGAGCATACCCATCCTACTCTTCCTGGCTATGTAATCCATATTGGGCTTGTAAGCCAGCTGGAGCGGGGTTTTTCCACCAGCTTCATCTACTGGATAATCGGCCATCCCGTCTCCAACTACTACGAGGTACTTCAATACGTAAACACTCCTATCAGGCTGAAAAGCAATTTTTTAAAACTTTTCGAAAGCCATCGTTTAGATAACCTTAATTATACGCCTGTCTTAGGGCTTAACGAGGCTTGGGGAAGGATGCAAATGATCTAAACAGGGTTCTGAAAATGATTGTAAACAGGAGGCTGGATGAAGCTGAGAGGGAAATTGAAAGCTTCAAGCCCAGCGACGATTACGAAAAGGGTTACTTAAGGGGCTTGAAAGGCATTATACACTCTTTGCGTAAACCCGTAGAGGGAAGCATAGTTGAATCAGGAGACCCTAAAGCGCATTTAAAGAGTATGATGGAATCTGTTAATACCCACCTCTTAAACAAGGAGGAAGAGGGTTACTTCACGGCTTGGCTCGACTTTTTGAAGAAACTATCCGCTGGTAAAAAAGATGTTGTAAAGGAGAAACCAAGTGAACAACCAGGATAGGAAGAAGCTTCCAAAGCCCTCTTTCCAAGCGGCACTCTTATCGTTTAAAACCCTGCCATAAACCATTTTGAAAACACGGTAGGTTATGATGTATACTAGTAGGGCTATTGAGAATGACGATATTATCGACAATGGTGGTCTCCAGAAAAAAGCATGCAATATTCCGAGTATAACCCCCAATAGTACCCTGCTCCAATACATTATGGTTTCAGGTTTAAATCCCATACTGCCTACAATTCTTAGGATTGGATAAGACTCGTAAGATAAGTCTTTCCAGTATCGACTACCTCGTCCTAGCTAGGGAGCTTTCCAGGGAGCTATGTGGCGCTTGGGTCGATAACGTCTACTATGAGCCCAAGTACGGCTATTATCTCTTCAAATTCAGGGTTGAAGGCGTCGTTAAGAAGCTTATAGTAATACCTGGTGAGGCTGTTTTCATAACCAGATACGATTACCCGGTCCCCGAAAAGCCTCCTGCACATTTAATGAGGCTTAGAAAATTCGTGCAGAACCTCAGAGTCGAAAATGTTGAGCAGCATGATTTCGACAGAATACTCATTATAAGCCTCTCTGGGAAAGGCTTTCGCGGTAGGCTGATAATAGAGTGTTTGAAAAAAGGAGCCTTAGTATTAGTATCTGAAGACTGGCTTATACTCTTCACGTCTTACAGGCTGGAGACTGGAGTTAGAGTGCTTGAAGAAGGGAGGAGATACGTATTCCCGCCCTCTAACATAATGGATCCGAGAAGCTTGGGGGACTTCCAGAGTCTTAGTGAATTCGCCTCGGAGAGGATAGACCGTTTCATAGCGGGGAAGCTTGGCTTCGGCACTAAAATCATGAATGAAATCTGTGCGAGAACAGGCTTGGCCCAAAACACAAAGGTCAATGGGAATATGCAGACAATAATAGATACTGCCAGGATGTTGATAAGAGAGGCTGAGGAAAAAGCCAGCCCAAGGCTTTATTACTCGAATGCTTCTCCAATAGAAGTCTCAGGCATATCCTTAACTTTCATGAGGGACTTTGAACAAAAAGTTTTCACAACCCTTTCAGAAGCGGTTGATGAATACTACGCTACATTAGGTTTTGAAACCACGGTTGAAGACAAGGCTTCTAAGGAGTTAGAGGGGTTGCTTAAAGCTAGAGAGAACATGGTTTTGCAAGCAGATATGCTTAAGCTCAAGGCTAAAACCATCATGGATAATCTCCATCTTTTCCAAACAATCCTAGAAAACGTGAAAAATGGTAAGGAGGTCCCCGAAGAAGTTAAGGTTGTTGAAAGAGACTATGTTAAGAATAGGATCAGGGTATTGTTCAAAAATGTCGAATACTTGTTGGATTTGAATTCATCGGCAGCGTCTAATGCTTCAAGAATGTTCGAAGAAGCTAAGAAGATAGAGAAGCATGTTTCAGAAGTTGATGCGAAAATAGCTGCATTGAAGGAAAAAACTGTCTGCACAGGCAGGATGGTTCCTGAGAAGAGGATTGAAGAAAAGAAGTGGTATGAAAAATTCCGCTGGAATACTTCTGTAAATGGGAATCTGATTCTAGCCGGAAAGGACGCTGGGACAAACGAGCTGCTTGTTAAGAAATACGTTAGTGAAAACAGCATTGTTCTCCATGCAGACTTCATCGGAGCACCGTTCGTAACCATCTACGGTGTTGAAAACCCTTCAGAAGAGGAGCTTAGAGAAGCAGCATTAATGGCTGCATGCTACACGACTAGAGCATGGGAGAGCAAATATGCTTCTCTCGACGTCTACTGGGTTAGGGGGAATCAGCTCAGTAAACAAGCACCCCCGGGCCAGTATCTTCCTAAGGGTGCTTTCATGGTATACGGCGAGAAAAACTTCATTAGAAATGTTGAAATGAAACTATGGGTTGGGATTACAGAGGAAAACGAGATAGTATACGGGTGTTTTGAAAAGGTAAAGTCGAAATGCACCAGATACGCTTACGTAATCCCTGGAAGCAAGAATAAAGATGAGGAAGCATCTAGGATAGTTGAGAAGTTTCTTAAGGATAGGTCTCTGCCCCGCAGGGAAGTTGTTAGGTTAAGGGAGCTTGTTAAGAATATAATCCCGGGTAGGCATTGTGAAGCTCATTACGCGTCTTGATGAAAAATATTCTCCCAGAAATACTTTGACTAGAATATTAGTTAATGTTTAAAAACACTTTTTCCATGAGCTCCCGGGTTGAAGCACGCTTCAAGAATCAACAGGCTTGTCGAACCCCCTCATAGGAAAATACTGAAAGAGGCAAGGGCTAGTAGGAAAAACATAATGAATCTAAGCGTAGGCGATATCTTCATAGACCCGCATCCGTTAATAAAGGAGACTATAAGGAAGGCCTGTGATGAAACAAGTATAACCTACCCTCCAGTAGAGGGATTAAGCGAACTCAGAAGCAGTATTGCTGAATACTTGAGGAATAGCCGTGGGATAGAAGCTAGTAGTGAAAACATTCTCGTTACTGCGGGGGCTTCCGAAGCATTTCTAATAGCTTTAATGACTATTTTAGATTCTGGAGACAGGATAATCCTGCCTGATCCAACTTATCCACAGCATTTCCTGGCTACAAACCTCTTCGACAATATCGTGATTGATTATTACAGTCAAGATAAGAGTGTTAGTGATCAGGTTCCTAGAGAACGCAGTATCATACTCTTATGCTCGCCTAATAACCCCACTGGTAAGATTGTTTCCTCTAGGGATGTTGAGAGGCTCGTGGAATATGCTCGGGAAACAGGCTCTATAATAATTTCCGACGAAACCTATTTCGAAATATTCTTTAACGACAATAAGCCTGCGAGCCCAGGCAGTTTTGACAATAAGCTTGAGAATACGATGATAGTGAGCAGTTTCTCTAAGAACATGGGCGTAACAGGTCTTAGAGTCGGCTTCTTAGCTTCAGAACATAGCATAATCGCTAAGGCCTCTACAGTTAGATACGCTACCTCGTTAACCTCCAACGCGTTTGGACAATACGTAGTCCTAAAAACACTCCCGTTTATCAACGAAATATCTAGTTACGTAAGGATGACTGTTGAAAAAAGGCTTAAAATATTCATGGACGGTTTTAAGAGAAGTGATTTGTTGAAAACATACGTTCCACAAGGATCTCTATACATATTTCCAGAAATACCGTTCACGTCATTCGACTTCTGTCTTGAATTGGCTAGAGAAACCGGAGTAGTCCTAGCCCCAGGCCAGGGATTCGGCCCATCTGGTGAAGGGCATGTGAGAATAAGCTTTGGAGCAAGAGAAGAAGATATAAGGGGTTCAATACCCTTGTTAAACGGGTTTGAGCCAAGGCTTAGACGTGTTTAAAGAAGGTGACGATATTCTCCTCGTGTCTTCCAAAGGCAAGCGGCGCGTGGTGAAGATACAGGGAGATAGGATTCATACTCACAAAGGCTATCTCGTTACGCGTGATATAATAGGTAGAAAGCCTGGGATAATCGTTAAAACACATGTTGGAGAAGAAATGCTTGCCTTGAAGCCTTCTGTAGCAGACTATATTCCCAAGTTGACTAGGAGGACTCAAGTAATGTACCCTAAGGACATTGGATACATGGTCTTAAGCTTGGGAATATCTTCAGGCGCCGTCGTTTTAGAAGCCGGTACTGGAAGCGGTGCTGCCACCATGGTAATCGCCAGCCTCGTAAAGCCTAATGGACGAGTATTCTCTTGCGACGTGAATGAAGAATCCATAAAGATTGCACGTAAAAATCTTGAAAGAGTTGGGCTTATAGATTACGTTGAACTAATACACGGAGATGTTAAGAATATCGATTTCAAGGTTTCATTTGATGCTGCTATAATGGATATTCCCAATCCCTGGGATGTTTTAAGTAGGATAGTGGAATTCCTAAAACCCTCTGCTAGGATATGCATAATCGTACCGACTATGAATCAGCTTGAGAAAGTATACCGTGCGATGTTAGATACCAACGTGGCTCATTTAGAGACTGTTGAGATAATGCTCCGTAGAATAAGGCCTTTCGAAGGCAGAGTAAGGCCAGAGTCGATTATGATCGGGCACACAGCATACCTTATGATCGGAGCAAAGATATTAAAGGAAAACATTTAAAAAAAGGATTTGCAGTAGGCATCTAGCTTGCAGAAAAGGGAACTAGTCTATTCGATTGGGAACCTCTTAACATTGATAGGTATTGTAATACTCGTTGTATTCACACTTTTGCCTCCGGCAACGAGTGTTTCAGGATTATCGAGAACAGGAATCAACATTCTAAGCTCACTCCTTCTACTGGCAGGATCAGGTATACCAATAATCCTTAAGGAGGCGGAGATTAGTCAGAGGCTTAGGAGTATAGGTCTCAGATGCTTTACTACAAGCTTCATAACATCTATAATCATGGTATTGCAAATGCTTACTCGAGGATGGGCTTCTACAGTGCCGGTCTCAGCTTCAATCATCTTGGCTTCAATAGGGATTGCTGCATACATTCTCTCAACAAGAGGCGGGAAATTTACCCCACCGCCCCTCAAAGAGATACTCCTAGTATTGTCTGCTGTAATCGTTTTCTCAACCCCGATGTTACAGTTGCTTCTGATTAGAGTGGGCGTAAGTACAGATGTTTCCCGCATCTTATCAATAAGCCTACTTGTAGTATTCATGATAACCCTATACTTATATTTTAAAGTCCCCTTTAGAGGAGTACGGATACAAAACACTAGAGAAAAGAAAAGCTGAACGCAATACTTAATACTTCCTTGAAGACCCTCCTTCTCGGGTAGACCAGGCTCCTGCTGGGGAATACTCGGCAGGCCTCAATACTCTTGGAAGGGGACAAGCCGCCTCAACTACGGGGATTGGGCTTGAAACCCGTAGGGAGGTTGAAGCACCTTCCCAAGGGTGTTGCGGAGTAAAAGCATCCTCCCCAGGCTTGTTGAAAAGCGGATTGGGGAGGATGAGCCTACTAGCCTGGGCCCAAAAGTATAAAATGCTGTCTGTTAATGATGTTCGGTTGAAATGAACATTTTTTAATCAAAGAACTCGATTAAAGCCGGATTAAATTTAGCATTTAGATCGACTATATTTAAACATATCTTTTAGAAATTATTTTAAACTATTCTAAAAAAGTTCAAAAACGCAATATATATGGCACCATTAATCCACAACCTATGGAGGTGTGCATGTGAGAAGATATTTGAAAAATTACTTCAGCAAAAAGGTGATCATACTCTTCTTATTGTCTTTGATCTCCTTTGTTTTACACTTCCTTATTCCCTCCTTTTCAATGAGCAAGCCTTTTCCAAATTCAATATCAAGGATCTAGTAGTATTGTATATTGATAACAATAGTAATGAGGTGCTTAATAATGTGCTTAACAGAATGCAACAACTAGGGGTTAAACAAACAAAGCGTCTAGAAATACAAAGCTTTCTTTCGAATAACACTTTAGAATCTATAAAGAATCTCAATGAGAAGTCATTAGTTATTTTCGATGGGTATTGGATTTCTGAGAGGGTTAATGATCCTGAAATACATGTGTTCCTTAGGAAAGCCTCTTATCAAAAAGCGAGGTTTATGGCTATAGATGGTTCGACATCAAAATTCTCCGAAGCCTTAGATAAGGCTGGAATCAACAAACTTGGCCGAGATGAAAACGGAAACATTAGAAACCCTGCTTATAATGATCCACCATTCGTTGGTTTCACGTTAAAAGAGGCACGTACACCTGATGGTCATTCCTACTTCTATCCTTCAATATTTATCAGTAACACTACAACAGAAGATATTAATGCAATGATTCAAGAGTTAATTAACTGGTTGGGAGAATGAGATCTATGAACCAGAAAAAGTTATTGTTTTATATAAACTTGAGCATGTTAGAGCATGGTGCCTAGCCTTATCTATACTGGGCTTATTCTTCGGAATGATGATAGGCCTAGTAATAATGGGTTATGCTGAAGAAAAGATTAAAATGCTACTAAAGCATATCGAGCAGTCTAGTTACTCAAGTACCTCAACCATGTAAATAGTAATACAACATAGTGTAACAAATGGCTGTCCTATTGAAGTAGTGTAACTATATTTATTATACGCGAAAACCATTGTCTGAGGATAATTTCTAAGAATGTCAACATCATATTCTTTGAATATTACTGGGAAAAGCTTATGAATTTACGAGGAATTTTATAATTTGAAATAATGGAAATTAAAGGAGTATTAATCGAGGCTCTTAATGGTATTGAAAGGGTTAGAAATATGTCTCCAAAAGGATGGATAGAACTTTCAGCACTGCGATGGGAGCTTTACGCAACTTTCCAGAACATACTTGACTCTATGGCCATGATTACGGCTGAGCTGGGTCTTAGAAAACCTTCATCTTATGCTGATCTTGCACTTGTTCTCAGAGATTTTGGATTGCTTGACGAGGACTTTTCACTCATAGCCAAGAAAATAGCTTTAACCAGAAATCTTCTGGCACATGCTTACAGGAAGTTTTCGCTAGAGGATCTAAACTTAATCACAAAAGACATGCTTCCAGATGCTGAAAAGCTGATTTCAAAGCTATTAGAAATACTTGAGAGTAAGAATATTGATCCGCAAATTTCTGCTGCAGAACTTTCAGATGTTTTTAAAAAGCACAATGTTGTCTTTGCATATATATTCGGCAGTAGAGCTAGGGGAAATGCCAGGGAAGATAGTGATTACGATATTGCAGTATTCTTTAGAAGCGATGAGGTCAATATACTTAATGAAACATTGCTTGCATTAGATATTGCTGAAGCCCTAGGGATTTCGTCAGATAGAATTGATGTTGTAGCATTAAATAAGGCGGATTCAATCCTAATAGCAAGGGTTTTCAAAGAGGGTGAGGTCCTCTATTCGGATGATGAGGAGTTAAGAAAGAAATGGGAGAGGGAAACATATCTAAAAATGCTTAGAGAAAACGACCTAACGTATACTTACATGTATAGAGTATTTAAGAAAAAGCTTCATGGAAATGAAAAGTCTAAACCGACAAGCTCTTAGCATGTAGCAAACTGCATTTTAACCGTAATGTTACAACTATAGTTGCCTTACTCTCTAATATTCTAGATTCCAGAAAAAGTATTGGGTTCTACAATTTTGCTGGTAAACCTTATTAAATCTAGGTTACCTTGTTTGAATCCAAGTATGAATAATCCCTCTAAATCGCCGGAGCTTCTTTTAACTTCGACAAGAATTGAACAGCTCTTGAGAAACATCGAAAACAAACCTCGTTACTATGTTGACATGCATATCCATTCTAAGTATAGCAGGGCCACTAGCGCTGATATGACTCTCGAGAATATTGCATTCTGCGCTAAGCTGAAGGGTCTGAATATAGTTGGAACCGGGGACTGTACGCATCCCAAGTGGCTTAAGGAGCTTAAGAAGAAGCTTGTCGAATCCTATCCGGGTCTTTACAGGCTGAGGAGTGAGAATAATCCGGATCAGGCTACGCTCTTCCTAATCCAGGGAGAGGTTAATACAGTATACCGAGATGAGAATACTGTTAAGAGAATACATCACGTAATGCTTTTCCCGGATTTCGACACTGTTGAACAGGTTTGCGACGCTTTGAAACATATCGGAGACCTTAATAGTGATGGTAGACCCCTAATCGAATGCACTTCTCCAGAACTTGTTGAGATATTGAAAAGCGTCTCGGATGATATAGAGGTTTTTCCAGCGCATGTGTGGACACCACACTTCAGTATTTTCGGTGTCCATGGTTACACTAGCGTTGAAGAATGCTACAAGGATAAGGCTGATGATATTCATGCGCTTGAAACCGGTTTATCTTCAAACCCTCCGATGAATTGGAGGGTTTCGAGGAACGATCGTTACACATTGGTTTCAAACAGTGATTCGCACTCCTACTATCCATGGAGGCTCGGAAGAGAAGCTAACCTCATGCTTCTAGAAAAACTGAGTTATAAGAGCATATTGGATGCTATTCGCAGAAAAGGTAGGTCTAGGATAATATTCACGGTTGAGACGCATCCGGAGTATGGGAAGTACCATTATCCTGGCCACAGGGGCTGCTCGTTCTATGCTGAGCCAGATGAGTATTTCAAGTTAAAAGGTGTATGTCCAGTTTGCGGTAGAAAGCTCACCCCCGGGGTGGAGACTCATATTGAGGAGCTTGCCGACCGCCCCAAGGGGATAAGGCCTAGGGATGCTTCCGACTATGTTCATTTAATACCGCTTTCAGAAATAATAGGGTATGTTTACTCCATTAAGCCGGACTCTAAAAAGGCTTGGAATATATATTATGCTTTAATAAGGGAGTTTGGGAATGAATACCGTATACTTCTCGAAACACCTATAAATGAGATTGGAAGATACGATGAGAAGCTGGCTTATGCGATAAGAATGATGAGGGAGGACCGGGTTAAGATTAGGCCGGGTTACGACGGTGTCTACGGCGAGATTAAGGGCTTCTTAAATAGAGATAGTATAACCGATTTTTTAAAATAGTCTGGGAGTTTTTGTCTTAAAGCGACAAGGAGTATAAATACTTGCTATAGAAATATTTTGTAATGTTAAATGTCTCAATTCTGACATCTAAATCTTATCTGAATATCTCCATAAAGCTTAAAACCAACAATGTAATAACAAATCCCGTACTGGAGGGGGGATTGTGGTTAGAGGTTCAGTGTTTAGTAAAGTCTTACGTTTAGGAAAATGGTCTGGATTGAGGTTATTCTGGAGTAAGGCTTTTAGGAGAAAAATATTTAAAAAGCAGGAGGTAATCGGGGAGGCTGTTCCAAAGCTTTCCAAGATATCGATGCCCGTAATATATCCTTCTGAAGAAAACCATTGGGAGTCTGTAGCAACTTTCAATCCTGCAGCTATAAAGCTGGATGGGAAGATACACTTGCTCTACAGAGCCATAGGGAGAGATTCTATTTCAAGAATCGGTTACGCGTTTAGCGAGGATGGCGTTAACTTTAAGAAATATCCGAAACCTGTTTACGAAATCCAGTTTGACCATGAGCCTGGCGGTTGTAATATTGAAAAAAGTTTTGTTTCGAGTCGTTGGGGTTGCAACTTCGGTTGTGAAGACCCTAGGGCGACGGAGATAAAAGACGATTCTAAAATCTACATGTGCTACGTGTTTTTCGACGGTAAGAGTAATCCGAAAATAGCCTTAACTTCAATATACACTCATAATTTTGCGAGAAAATGGGAATGGGAGGAGGCGAAGATAATATCTCCTCCGGGTATAACGGTGAAGAGTGCATGCATACTCCCGGAGAAAGTCAACAACCATTATGTTGTTTTCTTCAGGATATTCCCCTCCATATTCATCGACTTCATCAGAGATTTAAGGGATTTGGACGGTAAGTCGAAATTCCTCCAGCCCAAGCATATGATCCCACCTAGGAAGGGTAAGTGGGATAGTCTGAAAATAGGCATGGGTGCGCCGCCGATAAGGACAAGAGAAGGCTGGCTGGGAATATACTATGGGGTTGATGAGAAAGACCCTTATTACAGGTATAGGATTGGCGCAATGCTTCTAGACTCTAAAGACCCCACTAGGGTTATCTGCAGGTCTGATGCTCCGATTCTTGAGCCTGAGCCTCCTTATGAAGATAGGATTGCATACCCGTGCGGAGCGGTTGTAAACGGTGATAGACTATATGTCTATTATGGTGCAAACGATAAATTCGTTTGTGTCGCCACTGCTTATTTAGATGAGTTTTTAGATGGGCTTCTAAATCATTCAAAAACCTTCTAATATATTTCTAAGTTCGGTCATACTAATATCGATAATATCCTTTTCAATGAGGCTGTTGCAACACATACTGAATAGTCTGCCGCACCGTAGTAAAGGTATACCGTGTCCCCTCTGACGACTGCGCCACATGGGAAAACGACATTCCTAGTATACCCTTCTTTCTCATACACAGTGGATGGCTCTAAGATTGCTCTGGAAGTTCTTGCTATGATGTTTTCAGGATTTTTCAAATCTAGCAGTATGGCACCAATCCTGTAAACATTATCATGTGAAACACCATGGTAGAAAACAAGCCAGCCCTTTGATGTTTTTATGGGTGGGGCGGCTAAACCGACTTTCTTACCGTCCCACATGCCGGTTCTAGGCCTAAGCAGCTTGAAAGACATTAGTTTGTTAGGGTCGATGTCTTCAAGAGAATCAACATAATCGTAAACAATGTTTATACCCCCTGTTCTATGGATAAACATGTACTTCCCGTTGATTGCCTCTGGTATCACGCAGGAATTCTTATCATCTATACCCGGTGGAGATATTATTCTAGGCCTAGACCAGTTCCAATTCCTATTGAGGAAGTCTTTGACGCTTATCCATGTTAAAGCAACTTTAGGTGGATTAACATTATCGTAGGCAGTGTAGAACATGTAAATCTTTTCCCCTATTCTAACTACTCTGGGGTCTTCGCAACCGGAGTGGCCTGGGGTTAGCTTCATCTCAAAGCCTTCTCGTGGTGAATATATTGGTTCATCAAGCCTCTCAACTATCCTAAAACCGTCTTCGCTAATTGCAAGCCCTATGGTAGAAGTTTTGTCTCTGGATAATGCTCTGTATAGGATGTATATTCTCCCCTCCAGCTCTATTGCAGCTGGATTAAAAGTGGCAAGAGCCTCCCAATCATGCTTCTCATTGGGCCTTATTATCGGATTCTGAGGATACCTTTCGAAAACCTGCTCGGTTCGAGAGCGAATTATCTCAACCAGTTCTCTAACTCCGATTGTTGCTAAGCAACATACCGTGTCTGCAGCACCATAGTAGAGTTTTATTTCATCCTTCTCCCGGAGTATGGATGTTGGGAATACTACTTTAGGAACATGCCCCCAATACTCGTAGTACTCTTCAGCTACGAGGAAAGGATACTCTGTTTTTGAAATCACTTTTCTCGGATCATCTGGGTCTAGTATAAGGGCCTCAACTCCGAAAACCCTTTCCTCTGGATTGGATGAAAAATAGTTCTGAATATAAGAATATACTAGTAACCATCCTTCCTCAATCCTAATGGGTGGGGAACCTACTTCAATATGGTCCATGGGCGACCTTCTCGGGTCTGGTGTTAAAACATGTTCCTTCAATTCTTTATACCACCTTTCAAATTCACCATACCATGTAGAGCAATCTTCTCCAAGCTGAGCAATCCCTATGTATGCGGGGGGCCTATCGGTATTGACCGTCAATATCATTGTCAGCTTACCCTTTATTCTCTCGGGGAATAATGCTGCAGCCTTCGCATTAAACGGCGTTACTAAGTGTTTTTCATCTACCTTCTCTAAGTCTCTGCTTATTGCAAGCCCGACTCTTATCCCGTCTGGAGTAGGAGGTATTGTAGATATTGCCGTATAGAAAATATAGTATTTATTATCTATGAAAGTTACCCTCGGGTCTTCACAGCCAAACCTCTCCCACCACTCTTCTGGTACTATAAACCTCCTCCTATCAGTAAAATGGATACCGTCTCTACTCTTGGCTATCCCTATTGAGCTGAAACTAGATCCTTGCTTCCTTAAGAGGTCTGAAGAAGAGATTGCTCTGTAAAGCATGTAATAAGTACCATTTCTTTTTATCACGCAGGGGTTGAAGACTGCAAAAGCCTCCCAGGCATGTTCTCGAATAGGTACTAGGATAGGGTTTTCAGTAATTCTCTTCACGTATTTCGCCAATGTCCTCCTCAAAAGATTATGGTAACTCTCTAATAATCTTTTGTTGTGATTTATTATAACTACAGGTTCAAAAAATCTATGTTAATAATTTCTAGTTAAAAATTGAAAGATCATCTTAAGACGTTATTAAATATCCAGCCTGAGATATGTTAATTCCTTCGGCATGTAGTTTATTCTCCTGGGTGAGGGCCTCGTACCGTATTCAACAGTTCTCTCTATTGAATCCAATAGGATGGGCATAATGTCCCCTCCTCTTATCCTACCAAGACCACCATGGGCTGCTTCTCTTTCAGAGAAAACCTTGGTTGAATCACTTCTCAAGCCTTTTGAAGAAATCAATATTGGAACAGGCTCTCCCGTATGCATGCCTCTGTCACAGGGCGTTGTATGATCACCAGTAATTACTATGGTTGTAGTGTTTAAAATAGTATCGTCAATTATCTTTAAGCTTTCGTAGAAACGTTTGATAAACTCATATTTAGCAAGCGGGTTCTTACTGTGGCTAGCAACATCGGTGCCTTTAAAGTGGAGGTATACGAAATCGTATGATTCTAGAAGCTCAACGGCCTTAGAAGTCTTCCCCTGAATATTGGTGTTGAGTAGCCCATTGGCTCCTTCAACATTGTAAACATCCATACCAACTGCTTTAGCAACACCCTTGTAGAGAAGTCCAGCTGCTACGCAAGCTGCTTTCAAATCCCATTTTTCTCGAAAACTCTTCATCCTCCTCATCGTTCCAGCACTCCTGACTAATATGGCGTTGGCTTGTGGAAGATTGTTTCCAGCTCTTTTCTTATTCAACTCGTGCTTACTAAGTTTTTCAATGGCCTGAATGGTTATTTCGTTAACTATGTTCGCAAGCCTTTCAGCACCCTTCTTGTCCTTAGCTTCATCGATAGGTTGGCATAGGAGTATTGGTTTTCCCTCAGCATGGGGGTCGGTATCGGTAATCTCGTGGGACAATCCTCTTCCAGAAATTATCATAACAAACCTGTGTTCAGACAAAGGTTTGAAAACTACCCTGCAACCCTCAGGGCACTCTATCTCGTCGTTCAAATACTCTACTAGTTCTCTAGTCTGCTCACTGCTTATCCTGCCTGCCCTTCTATCTATAACAATTGGATAATTGTTTTCAATTCTTACTGTTGCAAGATTACCCCTAAAAGCTATTTCCCCCTCCCTGAGTTCAACGCCTTCGCCAAGTGCTTCTATGGGCCCTCTTCCAAAATATTCGTTTTCAATATCGTATCCGAACATTATTAGATGCGAGACATCGCTGCTTGGAGGTACCCCGGGAGATATGATGTCCATAAGCCCCTGAGAACCGTTTTCCTTAAGCCTCTTGATACCGTTAGAATAGGCTTTCTCAAGTGGTGTTAGACCATCTAATTCTCTATAGGCATGGTCCCCTAAGCCATCCAGTACTGTGAACAGTATTTTCTCAGGCTTCAACTTCCCGCATTTTTCAATAATGCTAGTGTTTAAACTTTACCTTGACCGAGTAATCGTTTAACTCATATAGTATAGAATTATTGGGAGAAACCATGTAAACCATAATGTGAAAACAAGCATTAAGTACGATGTGAAGAGCAAGAGTGCATTTGGGTATCCATGGGCTATGAGTAGGAGGATTACTGAAGCAACGAAGAGTATTGGGAGTGTTTTAAGCATGGTTTTACCATGCATCGCCACTAATCCCGTTTTAGAAAACTTTTCGATAATAAGGAAAAGCGGAAGCATGTAGATCATTCCGGTTAAAAGCCCTGAGGCTAATGCAACTCCAATTAGCCCAATTTGCGGATAGAGGGGTAGGATTGAAGAAACTACTATGGCTGCAGGGAGAAAAACAATTTTTATAGGCCAAAGAGGCGATTTTAAAACTGTTTCGGAGAAGCTCCTATACCTTGGGAGTAGCCAGTTTAACAGCTCTGAATCAGGCCCGCTCCTTTGGAAAACTCTGTTTCTAAAAGAGTACATGTTCTCAACTAGACTATGTAGTTTTACCGTATCGAGGATGTCTCCAAATATGCCTCGTGAAGGAACATCGTGCTCAGGCTTGGCTTGGACTCTCCTAGAAAAAGGACTCATCGTAAGTATGATCGTCAAGGCAGTGATAACCATTATCCAAACCAGTTTTTTCATTAGGAGGAATATTCACTGTGCTAACAGTCTTTTTAGCTTTTCTTAAATACTTGGAAAAAACTTAAAAATGGTTTTGAAAATAAGAATTTAAGGCTTTGCATCATGTGAAAGCGGTTTCTTTAGATGTTACTGGAACGCTTGTAGACGGAAGGTCTGTTAAGTATTTCTGGGATGTGCTCATACCAACAGCATACGCTAAGAAGCACCAAGTGCCATTTGAAAAGGCGTTCCAATATGTTAAGCATACTTATATGACAATAAGCCCAGATGATGTTAAATGGTACTTGCCGGAATACTGGGTTAAGAAACTAGGTATTGAAGACCGTGTTGAGGCTCTTCTCAGGGAATTGAAGCCAATGATAACAATTTTCCCAGATGTTAAGCCGGTAATCGTTGAACTATGTTCACAGCATGATTTGATAATTTCATCCAACCTGCCTATGATGCTTCTGGAGACAATATTGGAAGATTTCAAAGAATATTTTCTGAAGATTTTCTCTTCAGTGTCAACATACTCTCTGCCACGTAAGACTGCTGAGTTTTATGCTAGGGTCTGTCTTGACACTGGCTTCAAACCTCAGGAAATTCTACACGTAGGCGATAATATTGTTTACGATTTCCTAATACCCAGGTTTATGGGAATTGAGAGCATGGTAATAAAAAGGTTCAAGCCTCCGAAATTAAAACATGAGGTCAGTGATTTGAAACAAGTCCTTGAAAGAATAAAACTTGGAGACCTTTGAAAGTAGCGTATAATCGGCAAATAAGTTTTTATTTTTCCCGTTCTTTTAACAATAAAATACTGGGGGTGATGAAGCAATGATTGATAGGGTTAAAACAGGTATTCCAGGCTTAGACGAGATGTTGAACGGGGGAATACCTAAGAGGAACATAGTCCTCGTATCCGGAGGACCTGGAACGGGGAAAACGATTTTCAGCCAGCAATACCTATACCATGGTTTAACCCTGGAGGAACCTGGAATTCTAATAACGCTTGAAGAACACCCCGTTCAGGTTAGGAGAAACATGGCGGAATTCGGATGGAACGTGAAGGACTATGAAGAAAAGGGCCTATTCGCAATCGTTGACGCTTTCACCGGGGGGATTGGAGAATCTGCAAAAAGAGAGAAATACGTTGTGAGAAGTGTTGATGAAATAGGCGAGTTTCTAGATACGGTAAAGAATGCTTTAAGAGATACTAAGGCTCAAAGAGCAGTCATAGACTCTGTTTCAACCCTATACTTGACGAAGCCCGTGACTGCTAGAAATATCTTAATGCAATTGAAAAGAATGCTCTCGGGCTTTGGCGTTACTGCCATACTAGTGTCTCAGGTAAGCGTTACGGAAAGGGGCTTCGGAGGTCCAGGTGTTGAACATTGCGTAGACGGGATAATAAGGCTGGACTTAGATGAAGTTGAAGGTGGCTTAATAAGGTCAATAATAATATGGAAAATGAGGGGGACAAAGCATGATATGAGGAGACACCCATTTGAAATAAACGACAAGGGGATCTCCATAGATACTGAGAAAATAGTTAAATCGATATCGCGTTTAAGCGTCTACGGGGGTGTTGAACAATGAGCGAGGAAATCCCTCTAAAACCAATGGGTAAGGAGGACATAAGCAAGCTTGAAGCTGCTTTAATATTCGGTACCTTCATGAGGGAAGATGTATTGGAGAAAATAAGGACAGCAGAAGACCGTTTAACATGGTTAGATTCCCTCGTGGTTGCAGCGGGTGCGCTTGCTAGGGAAAGAGCCGGATATAATGTTTCGAAAATAGCTGAAGAACTTGCTAGGACAGAGTCTTCTATAAGGAATCATCTATCGGGTAAAAGCGAGGCTGGAAAAATAATAAAAGAAACATTCGAAATGTTAAAGAAAAGCGGTAAGCTGGAAATCCCACTCTCTACTAAAGCGGAATCTGGGAAAATTAAGGAATACGAGGAGAAATTGAACGAGTTGAACATGCAAATAGAGGATATTAAGAAAACTATTTCAAAAACCAGCAGTGAACTTAAGAAGATAATCGAAGAGTTGGAGAAGATTCAGAAATAACTTTTCATAAAAACTATTTTTCAAATTTTTGAATTATCCTTAGTCTCCTTTCCTCCTCCAGCCTCTTAATTAATGAAAATAACTTATCCCTATCGGCTCTTGAAACTTTAAACTCTTCTCTATAGGGACAATACTCGTCCAAAGTAATGATACCTTGATCTTCATCATATACTAAGGGGTATAGTCTACATCCTAGAGGCCTATTTTCATAGATTAGGCATTTCTCACCATCATTGAAAACACACATTCCTTTAACATTCTTCAAATATAACCAACCATCTCTATTTACAACAAAGTACTCGTATTCAAAACCCGTTCTCATTATTCTTTCGACATCTTCCTCTAAGAGGAGCATTTCCGTTTCTACGCAACACTTAACACATCCGTATTTCACGCATGGATTGACCATGCTTTTTCTACAATATCCTAAAACAACCATTATTAAACATATGCAGATGCCATCTGATTTTTAAACTGGCATATCATTGTAAACCAGGCTGTAATAATTTGAAAAATTCAATTCCAATTTGAGAAACTAAACGTGGAATGAAATTAAAACATACGGTTTTTCACATTATTCCAGCTCTTTTTAACGCAGCCTCTATCTCCATAATCCTGTTACGAATATCCTTGAGGCTTACTTCTATATATTCCCTTAAGTCACTTCTTAGGAGCTTTATCTCACTTCTCGTCTTCTCAGACTCTTCTCTCACAACTTCTCTCGTCTTCTCAGATTCTTCCCTCATTGTCCTCAAAATCTCCTCTCCTATGATTACGCTTTTTTCTCCGAGCCCAACGCTTTTTTCTATAAGTTTCAGATTCTTTTCAGCCAATTCCACACTCCTCTCAGCCAATTCCACATTCTTCTCTCCCAATTCCACATTCTTCTCACCTAACTCAACACTCCTCTCAGCCAGTTTCAGATTCTTTTCAGCCAATTCCACACTCATCTTTCCAAGTTCTACGCTTTTCTCCACTAGTTTCAGATTCTTCTCTCCCAATTCCACGCTTCTCTCAGTCAATTCCACGCTCCTCTCAGCCAGTTTCAGATTTTTTTCTCCGAGCTCTACGCTCTTCTCACCTAACTCAACACTTCTATGAAGCAGTCTTCCAGCAGCGTCGAGTCTTTCGAAAAGCTCTTCCCTCCAGTCTCCACGTTTTATTTCGAAATAGCTGAATTCTCCCGTAGCGTCATGCCAAGAAACATCCAATTCTTCAACAAAGATAGGGTATTTCTGAATCTTTAAGAGACCTATGAATTGCCTAAGCTTATCCTCATCACCCTCGGCGACGATCTTAACATTATAGGGCTTTAAATTCTCAACATAACCTGTTAAACCAAGCTTCCTGGCAATCCTTTCAACCTCGTCCCTATAACCTACCCTTTGAACATCTCCCTTAGCGATTACAACCACCCTTTTCATACTGGGGCTTCTCACCTTTTTTCCAACGATACCAAGCTTATAAACGTTCTTAAAAGCCAATAAAACAACGTTTAACCGGTGGAGATAGTGCGAAAAACTTCATTTAACATCCTTAAAAAACTACTAATGCTAGTGGAGACTACAAAACAGGAAAATCCTCGTTTGAAAGAAGTGCAACTTATTCTGTGAAGCTACAAGTATGCTGTTATTACCAATTCATCCTAAGCTTATTCTCGGCCCAAAAACGGGTCTGGAGGACTGAAGAGTAACATTAGGCTTATCAGGATTACCACATTCCAAGCGTCTTAGCCTCCACAAACTTCTCCTTACCGAAGAGCAGAGTATGAGAAGATTCAGAGAAGCTTAACAAGGCTAGGATAAAGCTTAAAAGAAGTTCTCCTAAGGTGGAGAAGAAACAAGGGGAGCAGCCTCCTCGGCACTCCAGCTTATCTCTCCATTCTTAAGCTTCTGCAAATATTCATGCATCTTTATAATCGTATTCTGGTAAACATTACCCTCTGCAGCGGAAACGTAGACAAACCATAAGCGTTCAGGATTAATACCCATCTTACCCAGTTTCTTCTTCAAAGCCTCAACCCTCTTACGAGCCCACTCATTACCACTAATGTAATGACAATCCGCGGGATGACAAGGCGCGACGAGAACCATTCCAGCACCCTTCTCGAAAGCTCTAAGAATCATCTTCTCACTAACCCTGCCCGAGCACATGACTCTAATAATCCTCACGCTCGAAGGATACTCTAAGCGAGACACGCCGGCAAAGTCTGATCCCGCATAACTACACCAGTTACAGCAGAAGCTTATTATTTTGTCTTGCGGGTTTTCTTCGAGTGCTGCATCTATTTGTGCGATTATTTGTTCAGTAGTAAAGTGGTATTGGTTTAATGCTTCAAATGGACATCCTGCTGCGCATGTTCCGCATCCTGCGCACATTGACTGTGTTACCTGGATTAATTTCCTCCCTTCTTTTTCTACTGGTTTCAATGCTTGATAAGGACACATTTTCGTACACGCTAGGCATCCCTTACACTTCATGGGGTCTACGTAGCTCGTTATCGGCTCCAGCTCTATGAAGTCCTTTGAGAATAGCATTAGTGTTTTTGAGGCAGCTGCATGTCCTCTTGCTACTGTCATAGGTATGTCCGTTGGCCCCGCGCATGCCCCCGCCAAGAATATTCCGTTCACTACTGTTTCAACCGGCTTTAGCTTGATATGTGCCTCCATAAAGAAGCCATATTGGTCTCTCGGTACTCTCAGCATTTCGCTAAGCTTCTCAGCTCCTTCTGACGGCTGCATGCCTACTGCTAAGACTACTATATCAACGGGGGCTTCTACTCTCTCTCCGCTGAGCGTGTCTTCCGCCGTTACGGTGAGCATGCTATTCTCCTCCTTGACGGAATCGGGCCTACCTCTGATGAACTTGATTCCCGCTTCCCTCGCCATTCTGAATATTGTCTCATACTCCTTACCGCCTGCTCTAATGTCTATGTAGAAGACTATCACATCTATGTTCGGGTTGTTTCTCTTCACCAGGATTGCTTGCTTTAGGGTTATCATGCAGCATATTCTCGAACAGTATATGTTTGTAGCCTCGTCTCTGCATCCTACACATTGTATGAAAGCTATTTTCCCAACTGGTTTTCCATCCGACGGCCTTATTATTCTTCCTTGAGTAGGCCCGTCTGGAGCCAGCATTTTCTCAAACTCCATGCTTGTTAGGACATTCCTCAGCCTACCGTATCCGTATTCAGGCTTCTTCAGAGGGTCAAAGAGGTCAAAACCCGTCGCCAGTATTATCGCACCCACTTTAATAGTCTCCTCTAAGCCTGGAGCGTTCAGGTCTATTGCCTTAACTGGACATGCTTCAACACACTTCCCACATTTAATACAATTCTCATCGTCGATTACTGCAGCCAACGGGGTTCCAACTAAGCCGTGTATGTGCATTATCTTCTCATACCCGTATTCGCATCCGATGTTTCCCTGGGCCTTCTCCACTAGGTATATTGCCTTCCTCTTTGAAAGTCCGTGTGAAAACTCCTCTTCAACCTCAACCGGACATGCTTCAACACACTTCCCACATCCTAAGCATTCCTCCGAGATCTTAAATGGCTTTCTCCTAATTGTGACTATGAAGTTTCCAACGTAGCCGTCTACACTAGTCACTTCAGATAGTGTTAAAACCCTTATCTTTGAGTGTGTTAAAACCCTGCTTATCATTTCATTTATCAAGCAGGCTGTACAATCTACCTTGGGGAAGGTCTTGCCGAGCATTGCTACCTTGCCGCCTAGCCTTGGGGATTTCTCAACAAGTATAACCTCGTAGCCAGACTCTGCAACATCGAGCGCTGCCCTCATGCCGGCTAAGCCGCCGCCTATTACCAAGAGGGTTTTCTCAACTGGCACTATTATCGGTTCCAACGGCTCTAGAAGCCTCGCCTTGGCTACAGCCATTTTGACAAGGTCCATCGCCTTACGTGTAGCACCCTCGGGATCGTTAGCGTGGACCCAGGAACAGTGTTCCCTTATATTAGCCATTTCGAAAAGGTATGGGTTTAAGCCTGCTTCAGATACGCATGCTCTGAAAGTCGGTTCATGCATCTTTGGCGAGCAAGCTGCTACAACGACCCTGTTTAAACCGTATTCTTTAATTACTCTCTTTATCTCAGCCTGCCCAGCGTCGGAGCAAGTGTAGAGATTATGTGAAGCGTAAACAACGTTTGGAAGAGTCTTAGCGTATTCAGTTACCTTAACAACGTCAACAACTCCGCCGATATTCTTGCCACAGTGACATACGAATACTCCAATCCTAGGCTCATCCGGCATTACAGCCTCGCCTCCTCAACCAGCTTGTTAAGCCTCTTACGACTCTCAGCCTCAAGCTCTTTTATGACTGTCCTCTCTCCTAAAAGTTTTCTCAAAGCATTTGTCCAAACAGCTGAGAACCCATCACCATGGAATACCCTGCGTCTCACCACGGTTATTGCACGGTTCCTACAAACGTCTAGATGAATGCAAGCATTGCAGAATATGCAATACCTATTTTCTACCCTAATCCTCCCGTTATTCTTACTAAGCGCTTTCGTTGGGCATATTTCTAAGCATGCTTTACATTCTTCTTCGCATTTTGATTCATCGATTATTATTGAACCTTCGAAAAGTGGATTCACCTTTATAGCATGTTCTGGACAAGCATCTTCGCACCATGGGCATCTTAAGCATTTACTCTCTTCAACCGTAACATTATGTTTACCATCTATTCTCAAGGCTCCTCGTGGACAGGCCTTATAGCATTCGTAGCAATCCTCTCTACACTTAGACTGGTCTATGTTAATCTTGGGGAGTGGTAATGGGAACCCTTTCGATGAGACTATTGGGTTTAAATGCTTCCCGTTGACGGTAATTGATATTGCTCCAGAAGGGCAGAGTGGCTCGCATGCTCCACATAGGCTACAATCTTCGCCTACGGAGAGGATTAGAGAACCGTCTTTCCTCTTCGCGATTTTAATAGCGTTTTTAGGACACACCTTCATGCAGACATCGCAGAGTATACACTTACCCCTATCGATAAGTAGCCTAACGTAATCTGTATAGAAACGTCTCTCAACGATGATTAAAGGCAGGTTTTCCTCTATCCTTATCGTCAAATTACATAGAGAGGCTGATTTTGGTGGTAGAAAAGTTTTAATTAAGTAATTGCTTTCTGGAGAAAAGTCTTTATTAACACATCATCGAGTAGTATTACTCGAATTGGGCGAGGTCCAAGTTGAGTTCAT
>Ga0209080_1000383_pt1 | contig 30512 bp, 31 predicted proteins | sample JNZ110809AmetaG_FD_184123 | JGI IMG/M metagenome (GOLD analysis project Ga0209080, IMG submission 184123) | Hot spring microbial communities from Jinze hot spring, China to study Microbial Dark Matter (Phase II) - JNZ 110809A (SPAdes) (version 3) ...
GCAACTAATAAAAACCAAAATTTACCTCTATCATCATCCACAATTCTAAAATCCATTTAAACCTAAATCACATCAATATTAAACAAATATTAAACTTGTGCTAAAAATTAAAGTAAAAATATTAATGTAATATTATTTCAATGTTAGAATGTTAATATAGGTGGAAATATGACTGTCGTAAGCATAACAATACCAGATGAATTATTAAGTAGATTTGATGAATTTATTAAAACACGTGGATACTATAGTAGATCAGAAGCATTTAGAGATGCCATTAGAAGTTTACTTGCAGAAGCAGAAATATCAAAATTAAAAGAGGGGAAAATTGCTGCAACCATAATGGTAACATACGATTATAATAGTAGAGATATAGATTTAAGATTAAGTGAGATTAGACATGAATTTGATGATGCAATAATCGAGAATATACATAGACATGTAGATCAGAAATACTGTTTAGAAATACTTATTGTTGAAGGAAGTAATGATAGAATAATGAGGTTAATTGGGAGAATAAGAGGTTTAAGAGGGATACAGCAAGTAAAAGCTATATACATGGAACTTTAAACAACTCTAATAAGAGGCTTTAATAAATTCATTTTAGCATTAATCTTAACTTTATCACCAATCTCAAGTATATTTCCAGATTCAATGTAAATTGAAGTTAGAGAAGAAGAGAAAATAGCGGATTCAAGAGGATCACCGCTTAAATCATACATATATAGAAAAGCCGTTGTACAAATATCTCCAGCACCAGTTTCTTCAATAACTGAATTAACTATTGAGGGTATATGATAAATGAGGTTATCATAAGCAAGATACATACCTTCACGCCCCATAGTTAACAATACTATCAAGCCATATTTATTGGAGAGATACTTAGCAGATTTAATTGAATCAAGGATTCCAGTACCCACAAATGCTTCAAGAAAATCACAATGTAAAACATCAGTATACTCAAATAATTCATCAATAAAAATTGGTTTAACAAGTTTAATGAATCCTTGAGAATCAAAAAACCTCATAAATCCCTGTAAATCAATTGAGCATAATTTTGAATTTTCATAAACATATTTAACTATATCCATTGACACTTCATTGGCAACTGGTCCTACATGTACAATTATATTTTCATTAATTACATCAAGTACATCGTTAATATGAATATCACTACATCTACCCATAATTCTAATCACTCTATCCCCATCATATTTAAGTAGAAAGGATGTTGAAGGTATATCTTCAAATTTAACTCTAGACATATTTATTCCAAAGGATTCTAAGGTCTTTAAATATTCACGTGGGAAATCGAAGCCAACTTTAGATATTAAACCAACATTCCAACCTAAGATTTTAGCTACCATACTCGAGTAATATGCTGTACCACCCATGCATTTCTTAAAACTCACACCTCTAACAATATTATCTAAAGTTAAATGTCCAATAACATAGAAATCCAATTTAAACACCAAATATAAATGTGAAAGATAAGTTAAAATAGTAATTGCAATTAATTTCAGAAAGCAATTTAAACGATGCATGATATAGATTATTCTATGAATGAATCCATAGAAGAACGTATAAATAAGATATCGAAATTAATAGTAAACAAACTAATATCGGTAAATGAGAATGAAAATGTAATGATAATAATAGATGAAGATTCTGAATTAATAATGGTAAAAGCATTATTTAATGAAGTAATAAATTCTAAAGCTACACCAATAATAGTAACAATCCCAAGTAATTGGAAATCACACACAACACTTCCAAAACCTGTACAAGCAAGTTTAGAATACGTAGATGTAGTTATAGGTATGACTAAAAAGACTGCAGCACCATCATATGATCCAGAAGTAGCTAGATTATTAAAAGATAAAAAGATAAGGTATATGTCTATGGTTCTAAGACCATTAGACAATTACATAAATGGTGCCGCATTAGCAGATTATGAAGAAGTATATAGTGATGCAAAAAGACTTAGTGAACTTATGCGTGGCAATAGAATAAAGGTTACAACTAAACTTGGAACAAATATAGAAGCAATCATTAAAGGCTCTAGGATAATAATTGAAGCTGGATTTGCTACAAAACCAGGGGAATCAGCAGCATTTTCAGATGGAGAAGTATCATATACTCCAATTGAGGGAACAGCCAATGGAATTGTAATTGTAGATGGACCAATAGCATACATTGGAAAACCAAGTGAACCATTAAAATTAATCATTAGAAATGGGAGGGTAATTGATATTAATGGTGGAAGAGAAGCAATGGAATTAATAAATATGATTAAGAAAACTCCAAATCTAGATAATTTAGCTGAATTCGGCATTGGAGTTAATAAAGCAGCTAGATTAAATGGATATTGGCAGGAGGAAAAGAAGGCTTATGGAAATTTACACATAGCCTTAGGAGACAATATATATTATGGTGGAAAAACTAAATGTGATATTCACATGGATTTAGTCATATATAAACCAACAGTTGAAGTTGATGGGAGAATTATAGTTAAAGAAGGTAAATTAATATTTCATGAATAAAGGTTTATGTCTTAAAACTTTACCAGGCTTTAAACCTGTATGAACACCTTTATCTACAACTATTACACCATTAACAATAACATATTCTATCCCCTTAGGGAAAGATTGAGGATTAAAATATGTTGCAGTATCACTAATTAAATCATAATTGAATATAACTATATCAGCCCAAAATCCTTCACGAATTAAACCTCTATCAAAAATACTAAGTCTACTAGCTGGTATAGATGTCATCTTCATAATAGCAGTTTCAAGAGACATTATTTTAGATCCACAATCATAATTTAATTCACTTCTAGATTCACCCTTAACATACTTCCTTATAACCATTGGGAAAGTTCCATAACTCCTAGGATGAGCAGCTTCTTTAAACAATACTCCACGTGGACTTAAAGCATAACCATCAGACCCAACCATAGAAAATGGACTTAAAGCAACATTCCTAATATCATTCTCATCATAATAAAATCCCATAATACTACCACTCAAATTCTCCTCCAATAATATATCAAAATATGCTTCAAAGGGATCTACACCCCTCAATTTAGCAATTTCCTCAAAATTCATACCAATAAGATCCCTATTCCTATTGCATTCACTTAAATAGATCATATTCCATAAACCCCTTTTAATAAGTCCACATGGACCTGGACCTGGAATAGGCTCTAAAATCATATCCTCCTTAATTTTAGTTCTTAAATCTGGATCTCTTAATCTTGAAATAATCTTATTTAATCCACCTTCTTGAGCCCATGCTGGAAGCAATGCACTAAGACTTGTTGAACCTGCAATATATGGATGAAAATCACATGCAACATCTAAACCTCTTTTACGAGCTTCTTCAATAATTCTTAATGTTTCTATAGATTTACCGAAGGCACCAATTTTAGGTGGATGATGAGATATTTGAACTCTAACACCAGATTTCTCAGCTATATAAATAGCTTCATTTAAAGCATCTATAATTGTTTCACGTTCACCTCTAATATGAGTTGCATATAAACCATTATATTCAGAAACAACTTTACATAATTCCACAAGTTCTTCAGTTTTAGCAAATCTACCAGGAGCATAAACTAAACCACTAGACATACCAAAAGCTCCATCTTCAAGAGACTCTTTAAGTATAGCCTTCATTTCCTCTAATTCACTTAAACTTGGACTACGAGCTTCAAAATCCATAACACAAGACCTTATTTGACCATGCCCAACAAGCATAGCAACATTAATTGAAACACCATTACCTTCCATAATAGACAAATATTCATCTACACTACTCCATGTGAGATTTAAATTATATTCACTAAGCCTTCTAAGCATACGATTAATAGCAAAATCCCCCATAACTGGAGCTGCAGAACTACCACAATTACCCACAACCTCCAATGTAACGCCCTGCATAACTTTACTTTCAGCAAGTGGATCTACAAGTAATGTAACATCAGAATGACTATGAATATCAATAAAACCAGGTGAAACAATTAAACCATTTGCATCAATGATTCTATCAGCTTTAAAAACTTCATGTTTAGAAATAGCGGAAATAATACCATCTTTAATTGCAATATTAGCTTTAAACCATGGATTACCGCAACCATCAATAACAATACCATTAAGTATTGCAATATCATATAACCCATGAGAATGCATAATGAATATTATGAAAATTAACATTAATAAATATTGATCTACTTAAACTCTATATGTAATAGGATTCCTATTTCTTCCAAGGATTCTCGTTAGTAGTTATTCCACAATGTTTACACTGCCAATAATATTCTATACCAAGTATCCTACCATTTTTATCAGTAATATACTTTGGATGTCTAATCCATTCATGAACACACTTCTTACTAGATTTTGACACGGCACCTCACCATGAAATTACAATCCTACATGTACTAGGAGACTTAAATATTTTTTGGTTATAAAAATTTTGAAAGTATATTCATTAAAACTTGTAATATTAAGGAGCTAGTCATAATACCAGTAGCTATTATACTACCCTTCTCCTTAAAGAATTCTTTACCAAACCTTCTATCAGTATACCATCTAATTAAACCTCCAATACCCATGGGAACAATATAATGTGGTGGTAGAAGCATACCCATAGCTACACCAAACATAGAAATTGGAGTAAACAATTCTAGGAGAGCTCCAAGTATACCACCACCAATAAAGAGAAATGGATTAATAATTGTACCAATATTACCGCCAACAAGCATTCCAAGATAAGCTCTCATTTGAATAAATGAAATAGCAGGCATTAAGGTATTGCCAAACCCTATATACAACCATAAAATTAAAGTGAAAACTATACTAGAGATAAATGTTGAAATCCAACCAAGCAATTTAGCTTTAATAATATCACTCCAAGAAACATCAAATTTATCCCTATACTTATAGTATGGAAGTACACCATTGGAAATCCATGCACTAGGTCTAAAGAAACTTGAAACCCAATATCCAGGATAACTCCTATAACCAAGACTAAATAATGGCATATCATAAAGCAATATACCAATCATACCCATACCCATGCCCGTTTCACCAGACATTCTAGTAATAATTATACACTCAATAAAACTACCCAATAGAAACATGTATGCAACGAACAATACAGAGATAAATGATGGAAATGGATATAAGGGATTAAGAAACCATGCTAAAATTAGAGTCAATGAAAATATTACTAGGAAAATTAATCCGAAAAATCTATTGGATAAAAGGAATTTTATAAAAATCTTATATAATTGAATATACCCCAACCTATCACTTGATTTTTCATTAGACTTCCTACCCTTAATAAACATTAAAATAGATAGTAAACCTCCCCCAAGAAGCAATATTCCAAGTGATGAAGATATGGAGAAAGCCATAAGTAGAGAATTATATGAAGTCATAGGATCTAGAGAAGGCTTAAATAAACCATATAAGGCAAGTATTGGTGATATAAGTAGATAGGTTATTAAACCAAAAAGTAGCAAACTTAATGATACATCAACATTAATTATATATCCAATAGCTATAAAACCGAGGCTGAAGGATATAGCCATAATCATCCCATAGGGTAGAATTGGAGTTAAATTTAGAATGGTGATATCATAATCCCAAAAAAGTGGTAGGTATTGTATAAATGTTATCAAACCACCTATAAGAGCAGATAATCCAACAAGTCTAGCATGTCCACCACCTTTCAAACATACATCCACTAAAGTTGCTTCAACAGAAGTGTAAGGCCATATCATCCTCCTATCATTAATTAATGCTTCCCTCAAAGAATAAGTGAATATTAAACCTACAATACATGTAATTAAAGTTCCAATGGAAAAGAATAGTATAGGTGGAATTAGAGAGGAGATGTCAATACATCTATTTAAAATGGAATTCATAGATGGAGACATCCAAAATGGCAAAGAAATACGTTCATTCTCAATCAAATATAATATGAAACCGAAAACATTATAAATAGCCATGGAAGAAGAACTTGCAATTAAAACTATAGATAATTCACGTCTACTAGAACCGCCACTAACCTTATGGAAAAGTGCATATGCAATAGCTATAGCAACAGCACCAAAACCAAAACTCATACCCAAATTAATACTCAAATATCCATTTATGAAACTAAATAAAAGGGCTAAAATAATACTCAAGAAAATAGACCTTAAACTAAATCCACCGATGATCAACTAAACACCAAAGAAAAACAATGTTTGTATAAAAATATTAAGATTGCTTACGAAAAGTGATCAAAAAATGAGCAAAAGATTATCTCTAATATTTCTTCTATTCCATGAAAATTTAAATAATTATAAAGTTAATATGAAAAGAATATATTTAAACCAATTTCTTTAGAATATTCAGTTAACTTGTTTTTCATAAAATTATAATACTTATTATACCCATAAATTAGAATTCTTCTAATAGAATTTCTATGATGTATTGGTAGAAAAGATGTAAGATCATTTATGTATTTAAGTGGATCTCCATGTATATTAAGCCTATCTACAACAACATATTCAACACCTACTTCAACCAATTTATTCATTAAATCATAAACGTATTTTTCATTCAATGGCATCAATGGAGCAATAAAGGCATAAGTTTTAATTCCAGAATCACGTAAAGTCTTGATGGCTTTAATTCTTTCCATTACAGGTGGAGTTTTAGATTCAAACTTAACTCTTAAATCTTCATTTAAATTTATGAATGAAAAACCAGCGTATATATTATTAAATTTTGACAATATATCTAAATCTCTTAATATCAATGGCGATTTAGTTAAAATATATATTTCAAAATTACTTTTAAGCAGAAGCTCCAAGATTCTACGTGTAATCATAAATTTACTTTCAAGAGGTTGATATGGATCAGTAATACTACTAATCAAAACTCTACCATTAGAATTACGTTTCAATTCCCTAATTAAAACTCTAGGTGCATTAATTTTAGCATAAACATATTCACCCCAAGGCATATCCCTAAATTTATATCCAACATAGAATCTCCCATAACAATATCTACATCCATGTTCACAACCAATATATGGATTAATGGAATAATCAATATCATAAAGCAAACTTTTATTTAAAACAGATTTACAATAAATTTCACCAATCTTCAATTCAACCAATAAATTATTTGAATAGATAGATTTATTTATATGCATATAGTGGGAAAAGGTATTTGGAATGAAGGAAGATCATGAAAAGAGGAAATTTGTGAAGAAGGTTAAGAGGAGGATACCATGGATTGAACAATTAATAGAAAATTATAGAGATGCATTAGACTTAAACACGATAGATGTAGAAATAAGCATTAGAAGTAAAAATATGAATTTATGTATATATTGCAGGGGGGCACATAATCTATGTGGTAAAATTAGATGCCCAATAACTATAAAACTATATTCATACCTTAAAAATAGAGTTAAAATACATGGAATTAATATTGAAGGATCATCACCACCAGGAGTTTTTGTAGGGAGATATGGATATCCCAATGTTCAAATGGGACCATTAATACCACCAGTAATTGGGAATACAGAAATATACGATTATCCAGAGAAATGGCTTGGAATGAGCTTAGAAGATATAGTGGATATAAGGCTGCAGCTAATTAGAAGTAGATTTCAAATAAACGTAAAGAGAATTGAAGATAAAAATAGAAATTTAGAGATAACACAAGAAATATCTCTATCACAAAGACCAGTAGATGCAGAAATACAATTTTTAAAACCACCTGGAAGTAGGATATTATTGGATGATGAAATACAACCAATTGGACCTTCAGCACCAATAAACAAGATAATAGTATCAAATGTGAGTGTAAATCCAATAATGGAGAAAATTTATTATGATTATGATTTAAAAGCTTCAGAAGCAATCATGGAATTATTCAAATATAACATACCAGTAAGCAATATACAGAGGGTATTAAGTGTTGGAGTACTTGGTGTTAAAAGGGATAGGAGAATAGTTCCAACGAGATGGAGTATAACGGCTGTAGATAGTACGATTTCAAGGAGATTGAGGGATGAAAAGATTAAGAGAAATCCATTGATAAATGAATATCGAGTATATGAATCAGAACTTCTTGGAAATAAATTCTTAGTAATAATGTTTCCAGATGCATGGCAATATGAATTTATGGAGGCATGGTATCCTGGAACAGCATGGAATCCAGATATGAATATGATAGCAATAGGTGGAGATTACGAACCATATGAGGGTAGAACTACCTATGCTCAAATAGGTGGATGCTATTATGCAGCTAGATTAGCAACAACAGAATACCTTGAGAAAGAGGGTAGACAAGCGGCAGTACTAATATTTAGAGAAGCATACCCAGAATACATATTACCATTAGGTGTATGGGTTGTAAGAGAAGGAGTTAGAAAAGCCTATAAAAACAAACCACTGAAATTTAACACTATAGAAGAAGCATTAAAATATGCTTCAACTAGATTAAAGATAGATATGAAATATTGGCTTGAAGAAAGTAAATTGTTAAGAAATGAAATTGGCCAAAAGAAGATTTTAGATTATATTAAGCGCAAACTTTGAAGATTTAAATTTATAGTTAAATCCATTAAGTTCATTAGGAATTTGGTCATTTCACGTTCATTAATTGAAATACCCGTAGAAAATTTATCTTCAATAAAACCATTAAAATAGGCATTTCCAATAAATGTTTTACATAATTTAAGAGCATCAACTATCAACCCCAAATCTCCAATATGATAATAAATGCTAACATCATTTATAATTAGAATGTTACTTGGGTTATCAATGAAGTCTTTGAGTGCACTCTCACATCTACACCTATTAATCTTAGCATACATTAAAACCTCATCTCTACATTTACCGAGTATCCTAGGAGGATAAGTATCAACATCAACATATCTCTTAACAAGATTTTGATGAAAAGAATACTCAATAAGTTTACCACCAACCCTCCTACCAGAATGATATATGGAGATAGGAGCAAAATCCAATATTGTAATTTCACTTCCAAAACCAAGTTCTATAAATTTATTAACAATATTTAATGTTAATATGGTTTTACCAGAACCAACATCACCAACTAATAGAATCCTCTTACCAAGGAGGTCAGAAGCTCTAAACATAAATCATTATATTACAATAGTAATATTTAAAAATTTATCATATATATTTCAATACTTCAGTGAGGTAACTATACATGTACATGGAGCGCTCATATGCTAAAAAGATTATTTTGACATCAATATTCTCAGGGATCTCAATATTGTTAAGCTATTTCAATATACCCATAGGAGTCATGAAGATCCTTCCCTTTCAACATATGGTGAATGCTATTGCAGGGGTGATTATAGGGCCATTTTATGCTGCAATAGCTGCCACCATAACCGGTGTAGTTAGAAATATGCTTGGCACTGGAACTATATTCGCATTTCCAGGGGGGATACCGGGAGCGATCATTGTGGGATTAACATATAGAATTGTTAAACGTGAAGAGGCAGCATTAATAGAGCCTGTGGGAACATTTATTGGTGCATTACTGAGTCCAATAGTGGCTGGAATAGCCTTGGGAAAGACTATTGATGCCATAGTGTTCATAATACCATTCTTAGCAAGTAGTATACCTGGATCAATCTTAGGTTACATAATTTTAAAAGCGTTGAAGAAAGGTGGAGTATTATGATTTTCCCTAAAACTACACTTTACTTTCACTTGTTTTTGAAATTTCTTCTCTTTCTTTAAGCATTCTTTCATAACATAATTTTGAAACATTCTCTAAAATGTTTATAACTTTATCTGGTTCATTGGTATAAAGCCATAACACAGATCTTCTACCCTTCTTTAACCCAACATAACTATGCTTTAAATTAGTAAAAAATCTATATTCAGGAGTTATATCAAGCCTCCTCCCCTTGTTATCTATTACAGCCCTATCCGTAATCTTGTATATGGAGAATGTGGGTATGAAGGGGTATGGTGAAAACCACATAACAACAAATACCACTATCATAGCTAAAACATCGATAAACAAAAATAGTATGAATGCAAGTGTGAAGTAGAAGGATAATAAGCCTATAGCTCTTAAACGTCGATAATTCTTATCATTATTACTAAGTTCAACAGCATTCGTTTCATACAAAACTTTCTCCATTTCTTCAGGTTTTTCTTCATCAGATAATTCCTTAGAAGTCTCAGACTCATCAGACTCATCCACCAAAATAAGACACCTAAAGAGATTCTGTAAATTCATATATATAAAATTGTTATAAAATTAATTCACCTTTTAAAACACCTGCTTCAATCCTTTCATCTTCAGAAGCTTTAAATAAATACTTTACCAATTCAACTTCTTCATTGGATAATGTTTTACCCCTCCTAGAATAGACTCTACGCATAGTTTCCAATGCGGATTCAAGTTTAAGTTCATAGGATTTATTGATAAGAGTTTTAGCATATATTGTAAAGGATGGAACATCTTCATATACGTATCCAATTAAATGTGAAAAAACGCCTATACGTTTACCAGCAAAAATACCGCAATTAATTGAGGTTTTAACATGATCACCTATAAAACTTCCAAGTTTATTCAGTCCAGTATCAACAATATTATTTCCAATTTTAACTCTAATGTTCCCATAAGTATTCTTTAAATCACTTGTAACTGTAAATGCACCTAAATTAACCCATTCACCAACATAGGAATGACCTATAAAACTTGGGTGATACATATTTACATATCCATGTAAAATTGAAGCTTCAACTTCCCCTCCAACTCTACAAGTATTACCGATATTACTTCCAGCTCTAATCCTAGCACCAGCTAAGATAATGGTTTCATCACCAATATATGCTGGACCCTCAATTCTACATGGACCAAAGATTTTCACTCCAGAACCAATATATACAGGTCCCCCTCTAACATCAATATTCACATAACCTTCAATTTTCGAATTAGCACCAACATATATGTTTGATTTCGAACCATAAACGACAGTTTTATCATCCAATTCACCAATTAAACCAGAAGATTTAAAATCAGCTTTCAAGAAATCTTCATTTAACGTTATTAGATCCCATATATTCTCTAAAAGTACATGTTCATTTAATTGAATGAAATCACATTTACCATGAAGACCCCTTAAAATATTTGAATTAATTATCCCATTAATGGAATTAGAAATAACATGTTCAAGTAAATAGTATTTAAGTTTAGCTGCAACAATTCCACCACTTAAATCAGAAATTATAAAGGAATCTTTCTCAACACTAAGGGATTTTATAAAATTCAATACATCATTTTTAGGTATCAATCTACCATTAATCAGTAGAACATCATGATCATCAATAAAATTCACTTTAAAAGACTTATTCCTTAACTTTACAATGTTACATAAATAATCTCTAGTATAAAGTATTGCTTCTGAAGAGAAGAAATCACAAATATGCTTAAACACTGGATGAAAACCGATTTTTAATTCATAAATTGGTCTAATGATGGTTAAAGGAAAGAAATTAATGTAGTTCTCATCTTCAAAAATCACAATTTTCATAACAGTAAAATATCTAAACAAAGGTAGATAAAGATATTTCCAAGTAAAAATCAATACACTTTAAAATCTTGAGATAAATAAATATACTATTGAGAATTTAAAGGTGAATTAAAATTTGAGTGAAAGAATAATATTCATTGGCCATACATCCATAGATAAAGTAAAAAATATTTATGGTGAAAGAGAGCAACCTGGAGGAGCAGCATTATATTCCTCAATAGCTGCAAAAACATTATATGATAATGTTGGATTAATCTCAGCAATAGGTAAAGACTACAAATATAAACATATATTCAATATCTTCAAAAATAAAATAATAAAGGAGGTAAGAGTGCCATCAACATATTTTGAAATATATTATGATGAAAAATGGAATGCAAAATATACTAAAGCAAGGATAGGTGCTGGAAGATATGTTAAAGCTGAAATAATACCAACACATTGGATGACTAGGAAAAATGTATTCCACATTTCACCTATGACACCAAGTAAAGTTGAAAGGATAATAGATCGCATTAGAAAATATACACCTAAATCAATGATATCAGTAAATAGTTGGAGCGGTTATATGAAAGATGGAAAACAGAGGAAACATTTAATGAATATAATGAAGAAAGTGGATTTAATGGTTTTAAATGAAACGGAAGCAAAACTACTTGCAAAAACAGATTCATTAACACAAGCAATGAATTTATTAAAATGTAAAATGCTTGTTGTAACCCTAGGATCCCTTGGAGCATTAATTAAAATGAATGATGAAATCATGATGGTACCAGCATTAACAAGTATGGAACTTAAAATAATGGATACAACTGGTGCAGGAGACTCATGGTGTGGAGCATTCTTAGCAGCATATAAATTAACTGGAGAAATAGCAAAAGCAATAATAACAGCTTCTCTAATAGCAACAATAAAATGCACTGGGTGGGGATTTGAAGAATTAATAAAATTGAGATTTCAATCTGCAGATGATGTAGTAAAACACATACTAAAGATAAAGGAGAGAGATAAACAGAAAAGATTAACAGAATACTTTAAAAGGGCTATTTAATTAAGATTTAAAGAGTTTATAAATTCTCCAAAGTTCATCTAAAACTGGTTCAGAAATATCAACAACACTTCCATCAACTTTAACCATCTTCCACCCAAACACATGCTCTTTAAATTCACCAATAATAGAAGCTTTAATTCCAGCTTTATTCAAAACTTCAACAATAGAAGGAGCATATTCAGGTTTAGCTGAAATTAAAAGTGAACCAGAACTTATGGTTTTCAATGGATCTACACCAAGAATATCACAGATAATTCTAGTTTCCTCATTAACAATAATACTTCCTTCATATATAACAAAACCTAAAGAAGATGCAGCAGCCATCTCTTGAACACCACCAAGAATCCCGCCTTCAGTGGGATCATGCATTGATGTAACTCCACCAACACTCATAGCCAATTGAGAATCCTTCAAAACACTAAGAAGATTGATATAATTCAAAGCTCGTTTAATGACATCACTTGAAACTTTACCAGTTAAATAATCTGAAAATTCATTAGCAAATATAAAGGTACCTTCAATACAAGCACCTTTAGTTAAGATTATTAAGTCGCCAGGTTTTGCACCACCAGTGGTGACAAACCTATTCTTATCAGCTTCACCAAAAGCTGTGGAGATTAGTATTGGTCTATCAAGACCTGGAGTAACTTCAGTATGACCACAAACAATCATAATGCCAAGCCTTTTAGCTGCTTCATCTATTTCTGCAGTAATATTGTTAAGTAAATCTTCATTAAACCCCTCTGGAAGCAAGATAACCATTGAAACCCATCTAGGAACAGCACCCCTAGTTGCAACATCATTAGTACTAACACAAAGAGCAAGCCAACCAATATTTCTAGAAGCCCCAGTAATAGGATCAGAATGAACTACTAAAACTTTATCGCCAAAATCAATGACAGCAGCATCTTCACCAATACCAGGACCCACTAAAACTCTAGAATCAAATACACCAATTCTACCAAAAATATACTTCTCAAGAATTTTAGGTGGAACCTTACCATAAAAAGGAGCATTAACCACCAATGAAGACACCTCTCTTCTCAATACCAACATAAACTATGGAAGAAACAATTAAACCAATAAGCATTTGCATAAAATTAAATGGAACTTCAATCAATGCAGCCCAACCATAAGATAATACATAGAATTCATATAGGAAATACCCTAAAATCATAGTTAATCCACCAATAATACAAGATAAAGCTGATGCAAAATATCGTACATCAATTCTAACATATACATAGATAAACAGAATAAACACGAAAACAGAAGAAAAGATCCAGAAAATATTTGGAAGACTAAAACTTAAACTACTATAACCAAAATTTGGAATTCCAAAATAAATTTCAGAGGGACCAGAATAATACATTAACCCCATGTACATGAAAGATAGAAATATGAGTATAGTAATTGATGAAAATAAAACTAAACTTTTAAAATCACGTTTAAACCTAAACCTCCTAAATAGGCAATTTAACAAACCTACAATAAACCCCTCCAAACCTTTAATAACTAATGTTCCAGGAGCATACCAAAAATAACCAGTGAAAATATCAGCTAAAGCTGAACCTAATCCTCCAGCAACACCTCCCACAATAGGACCAAAAAGTAATGCTGAAATATAGACTCCAATTTCACCAAAATTGAAATATCCATGAGTTTCATAAATATAAAGTTGAAAAGTCATAGTTAATACACAAACTAATGCTGTCATAAACCCCATAATAGATATACGCCTAGCCAAAGACAAAAAGGTCACCAAACATGAATATAAAACATACATTTATATACATTGTTAACGTATAAATTCCGATAATTAAAGAAATGAAAACACTGTTATAATAAACCTTTTAAATAAATAGCAATATAATGTATGTAATAAAAGTTTAAAGGTGAAAAACATGAGTAAATGTGGAAAGAAGAAGGAAAAGAAGGAAGAGAAAAAATAGAAGTAAATTGAAGCACCCTCCTAAAACTTCTTTCTCCACTTTTTCCCTATAGGATAGAAATCATCTGGAACATTATGATATTCAAGTGTTAATAGATCTGCAGGTCCAAGTCCAGGTGAATCTATGGGATAATCCAATGCTACTACACTATCCCAAAAAGCTCTATGATGAATTCTATCCTTTAAAACAATAATATCCTTATTTCTAGGTTCAATCCCCAAAGCTTTAAATCCTTGATCATCCATTGGAGCTCTAAGCCTCTTAGAAATTATCACATGTCTACCTTCACCCATATTTACCACAGCCACTAAATCCTCATGTACACGTCTACCACGACCCATAGGACCTACAAGTGTATATTCCACTGGACCTATAAACTCTAATACACCAGTAATCTCCACAGGTTCACCTGAAATTGGATGAGCCCATCCTCCAACTTTAATTCTAACAGTTTCACCAATTTTAGCATTATTTTTAAGCCATTCTAAAGCATTAGGATCTGCAATTCCACCAATAACAAAATTCTTAGCTCCTTGAAGGATAAGCTCTCTTAAAACATGAGTGCCATCACCAATTCTATCACTATGTTCAGCAATAAGTATAGGTTTAACACCACTAGCAACTAAACGTAAAACTTCAGCTACACCTTCCTTAGGTTTCGGGATTGGTTTAGTGAATTCATTACGTAAACTCCAAATGAGATCTGAAATATCTTGAGCAGCTCTTTCAGCTAAATTTCTATCACCATTAGTAACCACGAAAACTGATGCACCAATATCAGGTACATCTGCATAAGCATAACCAGCAGCAACAGAAGCACAATAAACACCCTTAGCCTCCCATTCTCTACAACGATCATAAACTATCTTCATTGGTGGATAATCAGTAGCTTGATATATACTTGCAGATACAAGTCCAGGTTTACGGAAGGCCATAACAGGTTTAAATTCACCCTTAATAGTTTTAATCATACATCTAGCTGCAATAATCCCTATGTCTTCAGAATCCACATGTGGATATGTTTTAAGTATGAAAACTGCATCAGCAACTTCAGCTAATTCATGATCTTCATTAGCATGTAAATCCAATGTAACCATTATGGGTATATTACCCACAACCCTTCTTACACGTCTAACAATTTCAGCTTCAGGTTTAGGTATACCTTCCACAGCCATTGCACCATGAAGAGCAAGTAAAACTCCATCAAATGGCCCTTTATCTCTAATACCATCAACAATTTCACCAGTAATCCTTTCAAATGCATCCAATGTAATCCAACCACTATAACCAGTAGCAGTAGTTCTACCAGCCTCCAAAATACCAATAAGTTCAGCACCTTCTTCATCTGCAACCTTCATAAAACCACGTATATAATTTGGATATGTTCTAGCATGCTCAAATATCGCATTACCTCTAATAATGAAATCTTTAAACATATCATATGTTGTTTTAACTGGAACAAAAGTGCATGTTTCATGGGAAAAACTAGCTACAGCTATTCTCAAGGTTATCAAAATATAATTTAACTTAAAACTTAATAAGGCTATTTAATGAAAAGAAACATCAATTATCATCATTGACATGGAAAGGTTAAAGGCGTTTAAAGTAAATTATTAATGGTGATCCCATGACAAAAATAGTTGCAATTGAAAGTACTAGGAGAGTGGAGTTCATTGATATTACAAGGAAAATAGAAGAATTAATCGATGAAAATATTGAAGAAGGATTATGCAACATATACTCTCCACATACCACGGCTGGTTTAACCATAAATGAAAACTATGATCCAAGTGTAGTTAAAGATATAATTGAAACATTAGAAGTAATAGTTCCAGAAAATAGAGAATATAATCATGTAGAGGGAAATGCACCTGCACATATAAAGACATGTATAATTGGAAATTCATTAACAATACCAATAAATAATGGTAAACTTATGTTAGGAAGATGGCAAGGAATATTCCTATGCGAATTCGATGGACCGAGGAAAAGAAACATCTATGTAACAATAATACCAATCAAGAAATAGTTTTAATCAATCCTTTCTTAAAAACCATAAACTCACCAATAGGGTTATGGCCAATACTTCACATATTAAACTGAAAACAACAATTCCAAAGCTATATACAGTAAGTAGTAAAGCCATAATCATAGTTCCAATCATCCATGAAATACCAGAGGCAAAGGAATATATCCCATAGGCGTAAGCCCTATTAGATGGCTCAGTTAAATCTGCTACAGCAGCCCTCATAATAGTTTCATATGCACCCATAAAAACACCCCAAAGAATTGCTGCCAAAACGTATGCCAACAAATGATTGCTAATTATCAGTGATGGTATCAGTAATGCTGATAATGGAGCAACAATGATTACCTTTAGACCATGATTATCATATGCTAAACCCATTGGAAGAGCGACAATAGCATCAACACCCATAGCCAAAGTATAGAGTAAAGCAATATAGTAATCTGGGATAACACCCACATCCCTAAGATAAAAGGATAAAATACTCCTCCACTGCAGAAAACCAAGCATCATTAGAGATGAAGAAAATGTGTAAATCCAGAAAACCCTGCTTAAACTACCCCTACCACCAACACTTCCAGCAGCAGCTTCAACCCTAGGATAAAGAATAGCAGCAATACTTAAACAAATCAAAGAGAGAATCACTGGAATGGTTAGAATTGAAAATGCATATTGATAATTATTATTGGAGATATATAATGCATATGCAACGCTTAATGGACCAATGAAAGCGCCAGCTTGATCCATAACTTCATGTAAACCAAAACCTTTACCTCTACCCATATCTTCAGTAACCTCAGACAATATTACATCCCTAACTGGACCCCTCAAACCTTTACCAATCCTCTCAACAAATACTAGGAGAAAAACCAGTTCAGGCCTACCAGCCAATGCAAGCAGAGGCATGGAAAAATTAGTTATATAACCAAGGAAAACCAACCCCCAATAAACAATACTAGACCTAGACCTAGAAGCAGCCCAACCACCAATTAAACGAGCAACATAACTAAAGAATTCAGGTAAACCAAGAAGACCAGTAAAAATTGCGGATGCACCTAAAAACTCCATATAAGAGCCAGTAACAGAGCCGCCACCCTCATAAGCCATATCAGCAAAAAGTGAAACCATACCAAGCATGAGAAAGACAACAATAAATCTTCTATTCATACCCAACACTTATATAGCCATAATATTTGGCTTAAAAATATAAAGATTTCCATAACTCAAAATCACAATCACTTAAAATTGGAATATATTTAATTATGAAATTCAATGAAAGGAGAATATTTATCTGAAAAGAAAAGAGGAAAATAAAAAGTATAGTTGATGAGCACAGTAAAAAAGTTGTATTAATATCAATACTAACAATCTTGTTATTCTCATACATAAATCTACAAATAGTAAAAGCTGCAGAACCATTCCAAGATGATGAAATAAATAGCTACATAGGAAAAGAAGTAACTATTGAAGAACTCCACCAACTTGTAATATTAATTGAAACAAAATACCCAAAACATAGCTTCTTAATAAAGTTTAAAATAGTTGATGCAGAAATTAAATGGATAAAAGATGCAAAAGGACGTACTAAGATTGAACTTAAACTTAAAAGAGTAATTATCGCAGAAATTCTAGATTATGGTGAAAAAAGTTCCGTTCAACCTCAATGGCAATATCATTACGAAGTAACATTATCACCAGGTTATGCTGCAATGCATGTACGCCATTATATTCAAGGCCTCGCAATCTTCGATAGTCTTACATATTGGAATATTATAAACAATTCTAATGATTATGCCTATATTGGTATAGGATTATGGAACTGGAATGAGTGGAGAGGAATACACGACATTTATAATGAGACACCAGCTTGGGATATTAGTTACACATGGTCTTATCCAGCATATTATAGCCACTCCACATGGAATCTATCATGGAGTACCATACATGCAAATGTATACTATGATTGGTATTATGAATAAAATTGGAGTTTAACTTGATAAAACATTAAACTATTTTACCCTTCCAAATTCTTTACGAACTCTTCCACCGATACACCCCAAACCCTTAAATGCTCAGGCCAAAGTTTCTTCCTCGCTTCTTCACTAAGATTCTTAACATATTCACTCCAATAATCCCATGAATAAAGTTTATCATTAACCACCTTGAGTGCAAACAAACCATTTGAATCGTAGGTGTTTGAAGGTAGAAGTATTGGTTTTATTTTCGATGCTGGATCGCGGGAAAGCCTTTCAGTTGTTGGATCATAAATTATTTTACCCATAAATAATAACCATTTTTCACCTGGTTTAAAGAGTGGTAACACATCTAAATGGATAAATCTATCCCATTTTGGATTATAACCACCTATTTGATATAACCATATCTCATCACTTTCTATGGAACCTTTAATAACCTTAACAACCCTAGCCTTATATAAAGTAAATATATGCTCATATTCACGCACATAATAGCTTATAAGTTGTTTATCTATTTCAACAATAGCAATAAGGTCACTCCTATCAAAGAGATTCTTATAACTTTCACTAACAATAAAACGCCAAGCCAGTTCTGTCAAAGCTATATTTATTTTTGATTCATCAACTTCATTAAAATAATGAATTTCAATAGGCGGTTTATATTCACCAATTTCATTAATATTAATAAGTGATGTGGAATACACTAATATTGGTACTAGAGACATAAACAAAGAGGATATTAATAAAATACGTAAATGCTTTAAATACATGATGACCCACCAACCAAAAGGTTCATATGATTTACATTAATTACGATACTATTATTGAAATACATAAATAAAGGAAGCATTTCTACCATAATAAAATTACATTGATCTTATATATATAGTGCTTAAAAGGAAGTTATTTGTTGATTATTTTGATGTAAGTTTATTGAAAGAATTACTCTTAAAAGCCTTAAAATTCTTCATATTTTGTAATTTTTTAATATCAATTTAATAATTTTTCATGTAAAAGTGAAAAAGATGATGTTTATACTTTAAAGGATGACATTTATGCCATTTGTTATGTAAAATTAGAAGTGGTTAAACTGAAAATCAAATTCAATTTAAAAGATGAAATGTAGAGATAACTTGGAGAGAAATGGTAATAGAGATTTGATGACTTGTTGAATTGATATACATAGAATACTTGAATAAAATAATTCATAAAGATACTTTAAAAATTATTATGTTAATCCTATGTGTTGAGACTTAGGTAACCTTCAATTATTATTATTGATCCGAGTATGATAAATGTAAGTGAAGATATGATTTTGAGATACTTCTTTGGGATTAAGCTTAAGCATTTACTTCCAAAAATTACGCTTATGCCAGTTATTATGCTGAATGCTAACATTACTCCACATAGTACGGTTATGGGATTATTGAATGTAGCTGCCATAAGTATTGAGGTTAGTTGAGTTTTATCACCCAACTCCATCAATGAAATCAAGATAAAAGTATTCATAAAGGAGGCCGTACTATCTTTGAAAAGCATGTTATCATCCTTTTCCCGAAAAGAAAGTACACCAAATACAATGAAAACTAAACCACAAATTATACTAACTATTGAGTGAGGTATAAAGTTTAAGAGGCTCCCACCAACCAAAGCACTCAAACCATCAACCACAAAAAACGCAGAGATAGCACCTAAAAACACTTTAATCACTGGCTTGTTTGAAGACAATATGATTGTACATATCTGTGTTTTATCGCCTAACTCAGCCAAGAAAATAAGCATGAAAGATGTGAAAAGCGGCGTCCAATCAATATTCATAAAACCACTTCTATAAAGCATATTTTACTAAATATTTAACATTAATTATCTGGAGAATTACTTTGTTAATTTCTGTTAAGCCTTTACTTTCCCAGTTAGGCTGGTCACATAAATAGTTTGGATTTTCACTATGAACACCAATTCAGCTAGGATGATGGAAGATGTGAAGAACGGTATTAAGTCTAAATCCATAATTCAAAGCATAGATAGAAAGCTATTAAACTTTATTAACCCTATTAATATTGGTGAATATTATGATTAAAATTCTAGTCTTATACTATTCCAGAACTGGTAACGTTGAAACTTTAGCTCGAGCAGTAGCTGAGGGAGCCAAAAGTGTTGAAAACGTAGTAGTAGATGTAAAACGCGTAGATTATGCAACCATTGAAGACTTAATTTCATGTGATGGAGTTGCTGTGGGTTCCCCAAACTATTTCGGTTACATGGCAGGTATAATGAAAGATTTCTTCGATAAAGCATGGAGTGTTAGAGATAAACTTACTGGAAAACCCTTTATTGCTTTCACCTGTGGAGGAAGTTCAAGAAATACAGCGCTTTTGAGCATTGAACAAGTTTTACAAGCTTTCAAAATGGAGAAAGTTGCTGAGGGAATTGCCTGGGGACTTAGAGATCATGGAATACCAGCTGAAAAAGATTTATCTGAATTAAGAAAACTTGGAGAGAAATTAGCTATGGAAGTTAAAAGGAGGAAAACTGAGGTTCCAAAAGCCTAACTAATTAACTAACATTTATTGGTGGGAGAGTATTGAATGAGAATATAGTTAGTGAAAAAGATGTTGAAGAGATCTTAAGTGAAATAAAGGAGTTTATAAAAACCAGTAGCATTGTGGGCAGTGAACTTGAAGGTTCAAAATTCATATATGATTTAATGATGAAATGGGGTTTTAAACCAGAAATCCAGTTTGTTGAGAAAGATAGATTTAACGTTATATGTAAAGTTGGTAATGGGAATGGTAATAAGTTATTATTGAATGGACATATAGATACGGTTCCACCAGCCGCCAATTGGAGTAGAAATCCATTTCAACCTGTTATTGAAAATGGAAAGCTGTATGGTTTAGGGGCAATAGACATGAAATCTGGATTAATAACATTATTGTATAGTTTGAGGAGGTTTCTAGAATTATATGAAGACGAATTTAACGGTGAAATAATATATTCAGCAGTTATTGATGAAGAAGGATATTCCAAGGGTGCTAAAAACCTAATTTCATATGTAGTGTATGATTCAGCAATAATAGGAGAACCATATGATGGAATTGAAAATGAAGTAGTTATTGGTGAAACTGGAAAGATATTGTTGGAGTTGGAATGCATAGGTAAAGCTGCTCACGCCTTTAGACCCTGGAAAGGAATAAATGCAATAGAAGAAGCAGCAAAATTAATACTTGAAATTGTTAAAGAAGGAACTATTGAAGATGAAAGGTTTGGTAGACTGCAACCTACAGTATTGAAAATTGAGGGGGGATATAAGGTATATAATGTTACAGTTCCAGAGAAATGCGTAGTTGAAATCAATTTTCTAACAAAACCAGAACAAACAGATGAATACTTCATGAATTGGATTAAGGAAATTGCAAAGAAAATTTATTTAAAGGGAGAGGTAAATGTGAAGGTTAAAGAGCCTAGATATTATGGTTATATTACGAGTGAAGATAGCGATATAGTTTTAGCTTTTAAAAAAGCTTTTGAAGAAGAATATGGGTTTAAGCCTAAAATTGGTTTTAAAGCAACAATAACTGATGGAAATATAATAGCTATGGGTGGAAGAAAACCATTAATAGTTTATGGTTTGAAGGGAGGAAATGCTCATATGGCAAATGAATACTTAGAAATAAGCTCTATAAGTAAAACATGCAACATATATGTTAAGACTATGAAAAATTATTTTAACATAAATTAATATCGGATACTTGGATGGTGTATTCAATGGTAATAGTGGAATTTAGCATAATACCAATAGGAGTAGGAACAAGTATAAGTGAACATATAAGTAAAGCAATAAAGGTTTTAGAAGCAAGAAAGGTTAAATATCAACTAACTGCTATGGGAACAATATTTGAAGTTGAAAGTTTAAGTGAAGCATTAGAGATAATATTAGAAGCACATGAAGCAGTTATAAAAGCTGGAGCTTTAAGAGTTATAACTAACATAAAGATTGATGATAGGAGAGATAAAAAGACTTCAATGGAAGATAAAGTTAAGTCAGTAATGGAAAAATTAAGGTGAATTATTTGAAAATAAAAGTAGATTTACATATACATTCAAATAATTCCCCAGATAGTAGATTAAGCATTGAAGAAATTTTGGATTACTATTACAGAAATGGTTTCAAAGCTATAGCAATAACAGATCATGAAACAATGAGTGGAGTTGTAAAAGCAAGAAATATGTGTATTGAAAAGGGTATGGAAATGCTAATAATACCTGGAGTTGAAGTGGAAACCCCACATGGGGAGATGGTGATGTTATTACCAGTAGAAGTTAATGATGTACCACGTGAAATTATGGAATTAATGGATTTCTCTAAGGAAATGGGTGGATTCATTTACGTACCGCATCCTTTTGCAAACACTCGAAATAGTTTAAAGGAGAAAGTATTTGAAATCAAAGAAATAGATGCCATAGAAGTATTAAATGGTAGGATCAGTTGGGAGTGGAATGAAGAAGCATTTAATGCAGCGAGCATTTTGGGGAAACCTGGAATAGCAAATAGTGATGCACATAGTAAATTAGACCTTGGAGTGGCATACACCATAATAGATGTAAATGAGATAAGCATAGAGGGAGTATTTTCAGCCATAAGAAATAATAAAATTATGAAAATAATTGGAAAGAAGGTTTGGTGAAATGGGGTTAATTGAATGGGCAATTAATGCATTAAAGAATATGGGAGCTTATGGAGTATTTATAGGAGTAGTATTAGAAAATATAGTTACATTAATACCATCAGCATTAGTACCATTAATGGCTGGAGCAACATTAATACCATCAGACTCAAAATATATAGATGCTATAACCACAATACTAGTAAATATAGGATTGGTTGGAGCATTAGCATCGACAATAAGTACAATACCACTATACATTTTAGGTTATATTGGAGGTAAAAATTTCATAAATAAGTATGGAAGGTATATAGGGGTATCATGGAGTGAAATTGAAAAAGCGAAAAATAGAATTGAAGGTAAAAATGATTTCATAATAGTATTACTAAGAATAATACCAATAATACCAATATCCCCAGTCTCCATAGCCTTAGGAATAATTAGATATGAAAGAAAGAGATTCATAGAAACCACATTTATAGGAACTCTACCAAGATATTTAACCTTAGGATTAATTGGATGGATAATGAAGGAAGCTATATGGACTATTATAAACATAATGGAAACTGCAGAAACAATAATAATCATAGCAACACTGATATTAGTATTTGCATATATAGTCTTAAAAGAATACCTCAAATAAAGAGTTTTGAAGTAAAATTAGTAAAAGTATGGTAAAAAAATCTTAAATAATCCTATTTAAACATGATCGATCTATTTTTAAGTGAGTACGATCAGTTTTATTTTTGAAAGTTTATGGCCCCCCGTTACATTAAACCTGCTCGCGATATAATATTGGATTTTCTAAAGAAGATGAATAAACCTGTCAAATTGAATGAAATTGTTAAGGGAACAGGTATAGCCTATAATACTGTTAGGGGCCGTCTCTATGAACTTAAGAGGAAAGGGCTTGTTCAGAGGACACCTGAGGGATGGATTGAGTTAGAGTGACGTAACATGAACGTTTCAAGTTCCGGTAAAAGAAGGGATAAGTATATTCCCATGAGACTTGTAACATTTGAGGAGTATTTAGAGTATATTAAATTTCATAATTTTATACGTATAGAAGATGAGGAAATAGCTGTTGGAAGACGTTATAAAATTGAGAAGTATCAGCCTGATAATTTCGTACTTGAGAAAACAACCGTTTGGTCTTTCCCTGATAGAGGTGATTGGGCTACTCATAGAGGTGATTATAGGGGTAATTGGGCTCCTCAAATAGCTAGAAATTTGATCTTACGATATAGTAGACTAGGCGAATTAGTTTTAGACCAGATGTGTGGAGGAGGAACTACACTAGTAGAGTGTAAACTATTAGGGCGCAATGCTATAGGTATAGACATAAACTATGATGCTGTCATATTAACCATTGATAGACTCAATTTCAGCTATAGACCTTTAGATCCAGATTATAAAGAGCCTGACATAAAAGTATACCATGGAGATGCTAGAAACTTAAATCTAATTGAAGATGAATCTATAGATTTAATAGCTACACATCCACCCTATGCAAATATAATTCCATACTCTAAAAACAAGAAGATAGAAGGTGACCTATCACAAGTTTACAGTTTAGAAGAATATTTAGAGGGTATACATGAAATAGCCATGGAAAGTTTTAGAGTTTTAAAACCTGGAAGATATTGTTGTATATTAATAGGCGATACTAGAAAACATAGACACTATGTTCCAATAGCCTTCAGAGTCATGCAACAATTCCTAGATGTAGGTTTCATATTGAAAGAAGATGTAATCAAAATTCAATGGCATACTAAAACTACCGGTAAGAAATGGGTTGGTCTAGCCAAAACTGCTGAAGAATGCTGGATTGAAAAACCAGAGGAAAAACAGCATTGGACGGATTTCTACCTCATCAACCATGAACATCTATTTATATTCAGAAAACCCGGTAATGGAGAAGAAATCAAAGATTACAAGGATAGTATGAAGTGGTGGTAAATATAAAAATAACACATAAATCGCCAACTTGGCTTAAGTACAAAGATCTTGTAGATAAAGTTATAATTGAAAAGAAATATATAGATGGAACTGGAGTTATCGTTGATTCTTTACCGTATCCCAATGAAGTAAGGGATATCCTAGAACAATATTTCAATGTATATAGCGATAGAAATTTTAGAGTAATACTAGTTGAAGATTATAAAGACTATAAAGTTTTCATTCAGATACCTGACGGAAAATCTAACTATGACTTCTATGTTTGGCGCGCAATATTTGAAAATGAAAAACCAATAGACATAAAAGTTCCAACACATGATGATCTAGCCATCTTTTTCATAGACCTTAAATCTAAACATGAAGACCTAAGGGAATATTTAATAAACGCCATTATAAAACTAATACATCAAGATTATAGATGGGGAGTTCCTAAGATAATCTCAAAGTACTTTAATAATCTAGATGATAAATTAAAGAATGAAGTTGGAAAATTCTTATCAACATTAAAATGGATAGCGCTTCAAGAAGATATAAACTACCCACCTACAGAGAAAAAATTAGGTTCTAAATATACCCTTGCACTCTATGCTCTCTTAGAAGCAGGATTCACGATGAATGATATAAGAAGGATCATCAGATTCTAAAACCATATAGTGTTTCTATAGTTATCATCCAATTTTCAAATTCCATATCACAATGAAATAATATTTAAATCGCATAAACTATTGAATTAATTAATATGGTTTCTCTCTTACTATATGCTATGTTAATGTAAAAAGTGTTGAATTCATACTTTTTACTGTAATAACCTAATTAACACCCATGATTATCAAAAATTATCTAGTAAATTTAATTCATCAATTGATTAACTAAGTATTGCTCCATAAATACTTGGAGTTCTTCCCATTATAATTATGCCTCAGTTAATACTTTATACCTCTAAATTTTGTTTATAATTCATCCATTGGAACTATATCAAAAGGTATTTTAAATGATTCTTCAAATTTAGCGGAAGCGGTACATGATAACTTAAATCCTTATTTGTATAGCATATTGCAAGATAGATATCTTTAATTCTACAAAAATACTAAGTAAGATGGTTAAAAGAACTGAAATCTTCATGTTTAAGAATATTTTGATGTAATCTATAGTGGAATTCTTATTAACCCGATAATACTTAGAATTTTGTGTGCCCACTTTACTCTCCTTTTACATTATCATAAATTTTTCATCAATAATATTCCAACATCTATGTACAATAATAGTTTAACCATTGATTTCATAATTTATCATCTTATCAGAACATATTTAAGTAGTATAATGGAGAATAATGATGTTAGGCGATTGCTTATGGTTGAAATTAAGTTGGAGAATATGAGTTGGATGGAGGTTAAAGAAGCTTTGGAAAATGGTTTTGATACTGTTATAATTCCCATTGGTTCTATAGAGCAGCATGGTCCTCATTTACCACTTGGAACTGATACTTTTATTGGTGAAGTATTGGCTGTTAGAATTGCTGAAAAACTTGGAAAAACACTTGTAGCTCCAGCAATAACCACTGGATGTTCACAGCATCATATGGGATTCCTTGGAACATTAACATTTAAACCTGAAACTTTAATGCGAATTATAAGGGATATATGTACATGTTTAGCTAAACATGGATTTAAAAAGATAATACTACTTCCAACCCATGGAGGAAATTTTGCTCCAGTTAAAACAGTTATTATGGAACTCGCATTAGAACTCAAAGATGTAAAGATAATTTCACCATTAGAACTTGAAGAATTTATTAGAGTTACCAATTCCATAATGGCTGAATATGGAGTTTCATTTAGAGAAGCTGGCTCTCATGCTGGTGCAACAGAAACATCATTAATGTTAGCTATAAGAAATGAACTTGTTAGAATGGATAAAGTTGTTGAAGGTTATACTGGAGATTATACAACTTCACAATTATATTCCCATGGGATTAAAGCAATAAGTGAAATTGGTATTTTAGGGGATCCTAGGAAAGCTAATGAAGAAGCTGGAAAAAGAATCTTAGAGAAACTTGTAGAATATTATGTGGAAAAGATTAAGAGGGAATTTAAAGATTAAAATCTTAAAATTGTTTTAAATATTTGTTGGTATTTTAGAAATCCTTAATCGAAAACATTATTTAAAATTGAATGTAAATATATTATTTCTGATGAAGTTATGAGTTATATTGGATCATATTTAGTATCTACAAAATATAATGATACAGTTTTCACAATTGGTGTACCACAAGTATTTAAGTTTGGGTTGGGAGTTTCAAAGGAAGCTGGATATGAAGCGAAAAAGCTTGGACTAAAAAGTATTTTGATGGTTGTAGATAAAAGGGTTGCTGAAACAAAAACTTTTGAGGAAGTAAAGGCTTCTGTGGAAGATGAAGGAATAAAAGTTTATGTTACAACACATATACACTATGAACCAACAGATACAGCTATTATAGAAGCATATAAAGAGGTAAAAGAATTACAGATTGATGGCTTCTTAGCTTTAGGTGGAGGATCAACAATAGATACAGCAAAAGCATTAAACCTATTGTATTGCTATCCAGCTGATATAATGGATTATGTTAGTAAACCCATAGGTAAAGGTATGCCCCCACCAGGGCCATTAAAACCTTTAATTGCAATACCCACTACTGCTGGAACTGGTAGTGAAACAACTCCAACAATAGTTTTAGATATTGAAAAATTAAAACTTAAAACTGGAATAAGACATGCATATATAAGACCAACAGTGGCATTAGTAGATCCATTAACAACTATTACTATGCCTCCAATGGTAACAGCATCTTCAGCCCTAGATGTATTAACACATGCAGCAGAATCTCTCACAGCACATCCATATACCGCTAGACCAGCAGTTAAAAACCCTGAGGAGAGACCAGTATATGTTGGTGCAACCCCAATAGGAGATATATTTGCTATAGAAGCAATTAAATGGGTTAATAAATACATTAGGAGAGCATATGCAAATCCATATGATATGGAAGCAAGATATTATCTAGCTTTAGGAGCAAGTATCGCTGGAATAGGATTTGGACATGCAGGAGTACATGTACCACACTCCATGGCATACCCAATAGCGGGAAAAGTTAAGAAATGGCATCCACCAGACTATGAATTTGGATATCCAATAGTGCCACATGGAATAGCAGTAACTATACCTGCACCTTACGCTTTCAAATACTTAACACCATACAATTATGAGAAATTCACTATGTTTATAAAAGCGGTTGGACTTGATGTAGAAGGTTTAACTATAAGAGAATTAGGGGAAGTAATATATGAATACTTAATTGAACTACTTGAAGATCTAAAGATACCTACCACATTAAGAGAAATAGGGTTTGGAAAAGAAGATTTAAATGATTTAGTAGAGGGGACAATGGCTCAACGGGGATTACTTGCAAGAGCACCAAAGACGATAACAAAAGAAGATATAGAAAAGATATTCTTAGAAATGATTGAATAATCTTATCTACCCCCTTTTTCCATACAAATTAAAGGCGAAGGATAATGAGATATGGATATCATGGGAGAATATTAAGGGTAAATCTCTCAACAAGAGAAATAAAAGTAGAAGAAGTCCCGGAAGAAATTTTCCGAATGTATCTTGGTGGAAGAGGATTAGGAGCATACATATTATTCAAAGAACTAAAACCGAAAATAGATCCACTTTTACCAGAAAATAAATTGATTTTCGCTGTAAGCATTATAACTGGAGCGCCGATTCCAGGGGTAAATAGGATAAGTGTAGTATCAAAATCACCTCTAACAAATACATATGGAGAAGCTGAAGCTGGAGGCTTCTTTGCTCCAGAATTAAAATTCTCTGGATTTGAAGCTATAGTTATTGAAGGGAAGGCAGAAGAACCAGTATATCTTTGGGTGAAAGATGGAAATGCAGAACTTAGAAATGCAAATCACATTTGGGGTAAAACAGTAAAGGAAACAATAGAAAACATTAAAAGTGAATTAAAGGAGCCTAGAGCAAGAGTAGCATGCATAGGCCCGGCAGGAGAGAAAATTGTGAAATTTGCAAATATAATGTTTGATAATAGGTATGCAGCTGGTAGAAGTGGACTTGGAGCAGTAATGGGATCTAAAAATTTGAAGGCTATAGCAGTAAAGGGAAGTTTAAAGCCGAATTTCTATGATATTAGAAAACTCACAGAAATAATGAAGTGGTTTAATGAAACTTGGAAAACATATCCTGGAAGTGTTTCTAGACATAAATATGGAACTTCAGAAGTAGTTTTACCATTAAATAGAGATGGAACACTTCCAACATTAAACTTTAAAGGAGGATCATTTGAAAAAGCAGAGGATATAAGCGGTGAAAAAATATGCAATACAATATTAATTGGGAGGGAGGGATGTTTTGCATGTCCAATAACATGTAAACTTATTGTTAAAGCAAAAGAACCCTATGAAACAGATCCATCATATGGAGGACCAGAATATGAGACTATAGCGGCATTTGGATCACTATGTGGAATCAGCGATATAAATGCAATAGCATATGCAAATCAAATATGTAATGCATATGGAGTAGACACCATAAGTGCAGGTGTAGTAATAGCATATGCTATGGAGTGTTTTGAAAATGGTTTAATAAATGAGAGAGATACTGATGGATTGAAAATTAAATTTGGAGATTCAGAAGCAATGATAAAATTGTTGATGAAAATAGTGAATAGAGAAGGATTTGGAGATATTCTAGCAGAAGGAGTTAAATTAGCTTCACAAAAAATTAAAGGTTCTGAAAAATTTGCAATACATGTAAAGGGTAAGGAAATACCTATGCATGAACCACGTGGAAAAGTAGGTGTTGGATTAATGTATGCAATATCCCCACATGGTGCAGACCATATGCAATTCGCCCATGACCCAGTTTATGAAAGAGAAAGCAATGCACTAAAATCCATTGGAATCACAAAACCAGTAAGTAGATTAAATCTAGGACCAGAAAAAGTTAGAATAGCATATTACTCCATGCTTTGGTGGGGACTCCAAGATTGTCTAGGAATATGTAAATTCACATTTATACCACATTCCGCAGGAGTTTTAACACCAAATCATTTAGTGGAAATAGTTAATGCAGTAACTGGATGGAATACTAGTCTCTGGGAATTAATGAAGTGTAGTGAAAGAGTATTAAACTTAATTAGATGCTTCAATATTAGAGAAGGATTCACTTCAGAAGAAGATACTCTACCAAAGAGATTCTTTGAAGAAATGGAATTTGGAG
>Ga0209080_1000384_pt1 | contig 30412 bp, 31 predicted proteins | sample JNZ110809AmetaG_FD_184123 | JGI IMG/M metagenome (GOLD analysis project Ga0209080, IMG submission 184123) | Hot spring microbial communities from Jinze hot spring, China to study Microbial Dark Matter (Phase II) - JNZ 110809A (SPAdes) (version 3) ...
CAGCCAATTCCATAGAATAGTTTATAAGTAAAGCGTTGCTTAGAATATTGGGCTTTGGGAGAAACATATGTGCTTGTCAGGGTGCGGGCGGTAGCTGGGACAGAGCGGGAAGAGGTGAGGCTACTCGTAGATTCGGGAGCAATTTACTCTTGGATTTCGAGAAAAACATTGGAAGAGTTAGGCGTTAAACCGGTAAGAAAGATGAAGTTCAAAACTATAAGGGGTGATGTAGTAGAAAGAGAAGTTGGTCACATAATTATGGAATATGAGGGAGAGGAAGCACCCACCGTAGTAGTCTTTGCGGAAGAGAAAGATGGAAACGTCTTAGGTTTACATGGATTAGAAAGCTTGGGGCTAGAAGTAGATCCGGTAACACAGCAGGTTAGAAAAAGCGAAGCCCTGCTCGCATTGTAATTCGCAAACGGCTATACTAAGCGGAGTAAACTCTCCTATTGTTCCTAGCCAATACACTAGTCACTGTCGTAGCAGGAATAATTCCTTATAATGCTGTAATAGCCTCTAGAAAACCAGAGCTTCGGCGTTTTAACAAGTATGAGGTTTAAAGAAGGTGGCAAAGTTGTTGTGAAAGGTATTGTAACCAAAGGCTTTCAAGAGCATCTAACTGGAAGCGGGTAGGAGAGAGTAGAGAGGTACGCCACATGGTTACCGTCAGAATGGAGGAGGTTAATCCTTACTATTTCTATAGCTTTAAAAACTGAAAAATGATACCAAATCTATAATTTTTTAGGAAACAGATTTAAAAGAAACTGTTTCCTTTACAGTCTCATGGAAAACGTATTAAGAGAGGTTTTTTCTTCGTGGTTAGCCAGAGAACTTCCAAGCCTGATAGAAAGAGATTACTCTCTGGAATTATCTGACCGAATAGTCACCATAATTGGGCCTAGGAGGGCTGGAAAAACATACTTCATGTTTCAAATAGCGAAGAAGCTTATGGAAAAAGGCTTTTCTAAGCAGAACATCGCTTTCATCGATTTTGAAGACGTGAGGTTGCAGGCTCTAAGGCCTGTGAACTATTCTGCTTTCGTGAAAACGCTACATGAGGTTTTTACGAGAAAAGATGGTAAGATTGTTCTTTTGCTGGATGAGGTTCAAAATCTCAGAGACTGGGAGAGATGGGTGAGGACGCTCCACAATTCTCAAAACTATTACATTATCGTGTCAGGGTCATCGTCCAAATTGTCTTCTAAGGAGGTTTCTACAAAGCTGAGAGGAAGATGTGTTTCCAAACTAATTCTACCGCTTTCGTTTAAAGAGTTCTTAAAATTTAAGAATGTTAAAATCCAACATTTGGATGCTCCGGAGACGAGGGGAGAATTATTACAGAAGTTGAGAGAGTTCATGGATTTTGGCGGGTTCCCTGAAGTTGTCAACAGCAAGGAAGGTAAGGTGGAACTTTTAAGGACTTATAGGGAAACCATTTTTTACAGAGATGTTGTTGAAAGGTTTAGGGTAAGAGATATCTCATCACTCGACACATTCGTCAGACTGCTTATGGAGAATTTCGGAAAGTACGTTTCAATATCTAAGCTTAGCAAATACTTTAGAAGCTTGGGTTTGAAGAAAAGCAAGAAAACATTAGCTAATTATCTTAAATACTTAGAGATAGCGTTCTTCGTATTCACTGTTGAAAAATTCGGATACAAGACTAGAGAAAGAGTTCTTCAACCTAAGAAGGTTTATCCCATAGACCTAGGGTTCTACCGACTTACACCTCGTTTTACCACCGAGTATGGAAGACTTATGGAAAGCCTTGTTGCAATAGAGCTGTTCAAAAAATCGTTTCAGGAAGGGTTCGAGCTCTTTTATTGGAAAGATTATCAAGGCAGAGAAGTAGATTTCATTATTAAGGAGGGATTAAACATTAGGCAACTCATCCAAGTAACCTACGCTTCTGATAGAAACGATATTGAGGAAAGAGAGATAAAAGCACTCGTAAAGGCTTCGGAAGATTTGAAATGCAACGACCTTTTAATCATAACGTGGGACTATCAAGGTGAAGAAGCGGTAGGACGTAAAAAGATAAGATTCATCCCCCTTTACGAATGGCTACTTCACTCTCCGGAGACCAAGATCGCTTAAACCTTCATGTTCTTCTAGAAATTTTATCATAGTAAATGCATCGCTCCCGTCAGGATAGTAATTTTTAGTTAATTTAAAGATTTCATATCCTAAAGACTCATAAAATTTTATCGCAACATCATTTTTAACACTTACTTCTAAGCGTGTAAATTTAATACTGTCATTTTTGAATCTGGACTCCAGCTCGAGCATGAGTCTTCTTCCAATGCCTCTACGCCTGAAATCGGGAGCTACAGCAATCGATATTATTTCTCCAAATTTCTCTCTGAATATTCTACCGCAAGCATAACCAATGACTCTTCCCTTGATTTTCGATACCAGAAAGTACCTTCCATACTCTTTCAGAAGCGTTTTAAAAATCTCTATGGAGTAAGGGTACTCTGGAAATGAAGACTTTTCAATATCAATGATTGCTTCTAAATCCTTTTCTGTAGCCTCTTCAATAACAATATTTTTTTCTTCAGACAAATCCTGAAGATTCCATTAACGCTATAAGAGGGTGAACAATTCTATAGGTGCTTCTCTCAACCTTATCTGCCCAACCGTAAAAATACATCCTGTGTAAGAATAAGAATGCTTTATCCAAACCCAGAACAAGTTTAGCCTCCTTTGTTGTGAATGGTAAAAATCCAAAGGATGAAAATAGGATGAAGTATTTGGACGCAAGCCAATTAGGTATTGTTTTTACCATGAAGAAAAGATGTATTGATAATTTATTAAGTTTTTACTTTATAGGTAAAAATTACCTATCAGATAAATGTTTTGAAACCCAAAATATCGTTTATTCTGTTCCGAACAACATCAATCCCCTTCTAGGTTCTTTTAGCAAAGTTTGTTCATCCACGCCAAATACTTCAAGTATTCTTAATGCTGAAGGAACTATCTGATTTCTGACGTAGTATTCATAGTCAATATCTGCTTTCTCGACGAGTTGGTATGGTTTGGCTCTTTCGCCTATTCTTGAAGTCCCTTTTAGAATTACATATCCGACTTTATCGCCAATATCCACCCTCCACCCTCTTCTTATGAGTTCAAGTGCAGCTAAGACGTGGGGTGCTCTAACTTCATATGCTTCCGGAGGCTTAGTCAGCCTCTTCCATATCACCAGCTTCTCCACATCGACTTTACCGCTTCTCGTATCAGCTATAATATTTCTAACATAAGATATTGCCTTATCAGTGTTCATTGTCTCAAGCATTATTTTTAAAACTCCAAGCTGAGTCTCCTTGGCAATCTCTGCCCAATCACCCCTAACGACTTCAAGTCCCACAACTTCCAGGCTACCGTCTTCCAATAAGCCACCATATCTTTTCTTCGCCTCCGTAAAAAGTATTCTCCTATAGATCTTATCTATTCTAACTTCCATGCCGAGCTCTTCTTCAATCCACTTCATCAATTCTTCAAGCTTGTCTCCGTCGATTACAAAAATACTATCAGTATCACCGTATATTATCTTTAAACCGAGCTGTTCAGCTTTCTCCATTGCCTTTCTTATTGTATACCTGCCCCACTCAGCTACGGATTCAGCGACTTCCCTAAGGTACCAGCGTGCACCTATCCATCCAGCATATCCGTAAAGGGTGTTTGCAAGAACCTTAAGGACCTTTTGCCTAGCGTCTAGAATACGATACTCTATGCTTTCTTCTTCTACGGATTTAAGCTTCTCCCTTATTTCTTTCCTCGCATTTAAGAGCTTTTGTAACATTCTCGTATAGACCCCTTCATAATCCCTTCTAAACCTATGACCGGACTCTGGAGAGATAAAGCAGTTTTCACAGGATTCTTCGCTTGGGACATACGTATCTGGAGAAATATTGTATTTCAGCATTATGTTAGGGTACATTGATGAGAAATCAAGTATACTAACATTCTCATAAACCCCCTTCTTAGGCTGTAGAACTAGGCCGCCTGCATAAGGGACATATGGCTTCTCGGTCCTAGGCGGAATAAGCTCACCGATCGAATATGCTTCTCTTATCAAATAGTATTCTGCCCTATGTCCTGAAGAAGCGGTGAGAACATGATCCATTGGGAGGCCTGTGAGCTGTGAAAGCTGAATAATAAAATCCCCCATTATGTTCCAAATCCTGTAAATAAGCTTGGCGCATTCTTCAGATTGTTTTAGCAACATTTCTTTTTTAGACGGGTCTGACAAGTATTCATAGTATTTGTATTCCGGAATCTGCGGATCAACCCTTAAACCCAGGGAACGTGCGTACTCGTCTAGAGTGTATTCCGTGAGCTGGGGATTGTCCCTAGCGTCGTGATAAAGATCTATGCATAATCTTCCAGTTATTGAAACATGTCCAAACACACTGGTATGTGGCTTAGCATAATTTCTACCTACTTCTAGCAGAGAATTCACTCTTTTACTCCTTTCTATCAAATAATTCCAATCTTCAGTTATACCGTAACCCAGTATAATGTCAGGATCATAGGACTTAATATAGTTAATGAAATCGTCTATCAATTTCTTATCGCTTTTACCATCATACGTAAACTGTTTGGATTCGCCTTCACTTGTAAGAATTGATATTGCAACAACAGGGTCGTATTCTGGTTTGGGAGAGCCTTTCTCACCGACTTTCAAAATATGAACTGCCATTACTCTCAATTTTGGAATGCTGCTAAATTCTAAAGGTTCTATACTCTTCACTTTGAAAGCTTTGAAATTTGGAATACTGGGCAAATTGGGAGACTCTTCAGCCTCTACTTCAATCCAAGAAGAGGGGGTTATCCTCTTTTCAATAAGATATCTGGTTGATAATCTAATATCGTCCTCGTAAATTTTTTGGAATGTTTTAAGCCTGTTCAGTCTTCCAACGACTCTTTCAATATTTTCCGATTTATCTACAACTATTTTTACTGCTTTAATCGGCTTTCCGAGTAGTCTTTTATCACATACTTCCATTCTTAAAACACCATGCTTCTTCAATTCGGGAAAAGACGATTTGATTGCTTCTTCAGGTAGAATGTTTTCGCTGATTGCGAAAAAGAAGTTTTCTACAGAATCATCTACAAGAAGTATTCTCTCCCCATTTTCAGATATACACCATAGGTATACAACTTCTTTCCCGAGTAGAAGTTCTGTATTGAGGTCTACAAGCCATAATCTTGCTTTCATCCAAAGTCCTTAAACAATTTCAGTAATTTTAAGCTTTACAAAATAAAACTAAAACCTGGTCTTTTTAATGGAAACCGCTATTCTGGCATAAAATTTATATTGTTTACTTTTTGTAATCATCATGTAAATGAGTGTTGTAAGCGTTAGAATAGATAGGAAAATTAAAGAAAAGCTTGAAAAAGCAGGTGTAAACATAGCGCAAGAAGTTAGAACATTCCTAGAGGAATTGGCTTGGAAAGTGGAATTAAAAGAATCTGTTAAAAAATTCTCAAAAATCTTAGAGAAACTCCCTTCTGCGAAAGAAGGTTTTTCCGTAGGGAGTGTGAGAGAGGACCGTGAGAGTCATTGATGCTTCTGCACTAGGCAAATATCTCAACAGAGAAAATGGATGGGAAAAAGTAGAAAAATTTCTTATGGAAGGATGCATAACGATAGATCTTGCTTTCAAAGAGATTGCTAACATGCTTTGGAAAAGAGTAAAATTGAAAGATTTAAAAGAAGAACAGGTAATCGGTTTAATAGAGGCTTTTCTGAATTCTGGAATCTTAAGAGTGTATCCTCAAAACACTCTTCTAAAAGAAGCATTAGAATTATCTGCAAGACTAGACATGACAGTTTATGATTCCCTATATGTAATTCTGGCTAAGAAGCTTAATGTTGATTTGATCACATCAGATAAGTTGCAAGCCGAGAAAGCAATAACGGTTGGAATAAGAACTTTGTTAGTCTGATATCGTAACTTTAACAAAAAGTTGTCGGAACTCAAATAAGTGTATCAAGTAAATCCTCTATCTTACGTTATGACTCATAGTACTTCCTTATCTCCTCGTTGAACGGTAAGCTCAGAATTTCATCAAGAACCTTCGTAACTTGCTCATAGGATTTGGTTCTCGGATCCCTAATTAGTATTTCTTCCAGAACCTTCTTATCTCTAGAAATGAATGCCTCTAGGTTCCACTCCATTCTAAGAATCCTCGGCCATAGGTAAAACTTCTTTACCCTCTCGGTGAGGTCAGGCTCTACTTTTTCCCTACGAATTCCTTCACTATCTACCCATACGGGAAGCTCCATTACGATATCGTCTGGAAAATCCCTGATGGCTCCTTTATTCTCCACGTTCAAAAACAGTCTTGTCTTCTTATTGTTAACTATTGCATTTATGAATGGAACATGTTGTTCTCCGCTTAAACCTGATTTTTTAAAAATGTCTGGAGCCTTCTCTACAAGCATTACTCCCGGATTTTTCTTTACTTCTTCAGCTAGCTTTATCAAACGTTTTCTAGTTTCTCTCAATTGTTCATGGAACCTTGGTCTCTCTACTTCATTGTCTATGCCTCCAAACTTTCCAAACCACCTTTTCTTCGTCTCTAAATTATAGTGATATTTCCATGTCCCGTTTCTAACAGTGTCTCCTATTGGAAACATTCCATAGAACTTGTACATGTCTATTGCAGCTGGAGACATTTGCATATCCCAAGGGTTCCTTGATTCCCATTTATTCGCATTTTCCTTTATCCACTTATCAAGTAGTGGATAGGCGTCTTCTCCTTTGTATCTAAACCTGTTTAACCAAATTCCATGATTAACTCCTGCAACCTGCCAGTCTACTTCTTCCGGGTCAAGCTCTAGCCTATTAAAGATTTCATATACTCCAGCTACTCCATGGCAGAACCCTACGACTTTTACACTTGTCCACCTTGTTACTGCCTGTGTTATTTCAAAAACAGGGTTTGCAGTTTGCATCAAGTAAGCATTAGGCGCCATCTCCTCCATCTTCTTCGCAATATCCAGAGCGAGCTTCATATCAGGATAAGATGCTAAAATGTAAGTGTAAGTGGAGACCATGTTCAATTCCTGACTGTCTATACCCCTATAGTAGCCGTGTTTTTCTCCTATCTCGGTAATTATTTCCCACTTCTGGAATCCGTCTTCATGATACCTAGGATCATAGGGATAGGCAGTATTTATTACAAAATCTGCACTATCAATTGCTTCGTCAACATCCTCGGCTTTTACTATATTGACAGGTGAATTAAGCTCTTCAACATATTTCTTCGCAAGAATATAAGAGGCATTAAGCCTCTTTTCATTGATATCCATCAAGTAAACATACGTACTACTCTTAGAAAGTTCTTTAGTCTGAGCAATATCGCCTATTATTTGCTGTGTAAACCTAACGCTACCCGCACCTATAATGGAAATCTTCATAATGCTTCATTCCTCCATTTTGAGAGCTCCCCTTCTAATTACATTCTTTCTAATAAGCCTTCTTCTCTCATAACCAAAACATTTGAGTCAGTCAAATTCTTTTAAGAAAACTTTTATAATAGTAGTTTAAGTCAAAGTGCAATCAAAAATTGAAAGGGTCAAGAGGTTTGGATGAGGAAACTTTGAGAAAACTTCCTGAGTTGGCTAGGACGGCAAGGGGGGCAATACTAAAAATGACTACGCTTGCTGGAAGCGGACATCCTGGTGGATCAATGTCCAGTATAGATATTTATCTAGCTCTACTATTCTTTGCCAGAATAGATCCTTCAAACCCCTACTGGGAAGATAGGGATAGGATAGTAATAAGCCATGGGCATACTTCACCAGCTGTTTACTCTGCTCTGGCCCTGAGAGGATTTTTCAATCTTGAAGATGTAATCGCCTCCTTTAGACATCACTATAGCATTTTTGAAGGACATGTTGAAAGGCACGTCCCGGGTGTTGAATGGAGCACGGGAAACTTAGGCCAAGGGCTTTCTGCTGGAGTAGGGTTTGCACTCGCAGCAAAGCTTCTCAAAAAAGACTTTCATGTTTTCGTAGCAATGAGCGATGCTGAGCAGGCTAAAGGACAGGTTTCAGAATCGAGAAGATTCGCTAGAAAGTATAACCTTTCAAACATTACCGTTATAATAGACTATAACGATAGGCAGATAAGCGGAAAGGCCTCTGAAGTAATGCCAGTTAACATAAAGGGGAATTATTTGGCTGATGGGTGGAGAGTAATAGAGACAGACGGGCATGACTTTAACGCTTTGAACAATGCTTTGAAAGAAGCCGTGGAAGACGGTGAGCCGACTTCAATAATAGCGAAGACAACGATGGGTAAGGGAGTATCTTTTATGGAAGGTAAGGAAAAGTATCATGGTGCACCACTTAAACTCGACGAGTATAAGAAGGCGATTGAAGAGTTAAAAATAATTGACGATCTCGACAAGTATAGGGCTAGGAGAAACGAATTAAAGCCTATGAGTATTAATATGCCTCCTAAGCCTAAGCTTAGAATAAACACTGGTGCACCTAGAACCTACGGGGTTGATGCAAAGGTAGATAATAGGACTGCTGCGGGAAATGCATTGGTTGACATCGCTGAAGCTAGTCAAGGAGAAGAATATTCCCCCATAGCCGTTTTTGACTGCGACCTTGCCGAGTCTGTAAGAACTCTAGATTTTTGGAAGAAGTTTCCAAACAACTTCTTCGAAGCAGGGGTTCAGGAACATTCTACTGCTACTACTGCAGGAGCACTTTCAACAACCGATGTCCTAACATTCCTATTTGACTTCGGCGTATTTGGAATAGACGAAGTCTTTAACCAACAAAGGCTTAATGACATAAACCATACTAATCTAAAGCTTGTCGTGACCCACTGTGGCCTCAATGTAGGGGAAGACGGTAAGACACATCACTGTATAGATTACGTAGGGGTTCTCAGAAACCTTTACGGTTTTAAGATTATTGTTCCTGCAGATCCGAATCAGACAGATAGGGCACTGAGATACATATCTCAGAATTTTGGTAATTATGCAATAGCCGTGGGTAGAGCCGTCAACCCGGTAATAACGGATGTGAATGGGAAGCCGTTTTTCGGAGAAAATTATGTTTTCGAATACGGTAAGGCTGACGTCTTAAGAGAAGGGAAGGATGCAGCTATAATAACCATGGGTAGCCTAGCCTATAAAGCAGTCAGAGCCCATGAAATGCTTAGGGAGAAGGGGTATGAAGTAATGGTTGTTAACGTTTCATGTCCGATAGATTTAGATACGGAAGTAATCGAGAGAGCTGTAAGAACAGGCTTTGTAGTGAGTTATGAAGACCATAATTTAAACACTGGCTTAGGATGTTCATTGGCCCTTTTCATAGCTGAAAGAGGCTTGAAAGTAAAGTTCAAGAGAATGGGGATAACCAATTACTCTCCTTCTGGACCATTTGAAGAGTTGTACAAGCTTTTCCGATTAGACGAGGCTTCTCTCGTGGAGACGGTAATTCAAGGAATTAAGGAGAAATAACCAGCTATCTCTTTTTCATTATTTTGCTTAAGAAAATTATTGAAAATACTTGCATTACTATCGAATAGGCCCCTATAAGTATGATCGCTATGCCAATGTCTATAAAGAATCCGTAGATTAGCCCTCCGAGGAAAAGGCCTAATCCATAAGCAGTGTTAAACACTCCGTATGCAGTCCCCCTTTTCTCAATACTTACAAGGTCGGATACCGCAGCACGGTAAACAGACTCCTGCATTCCGAGGATCACTCCGAAAAATATTGAAGCAATTACTAGGAGGGGCAGATTTGGAGAAAACGGAGTCAAGACGGAAGGGATGACTGACAGTAAGAATGGTAATGCAAGTATTTTCAAACCGTGTTTATCATATAAATACCCTGCTAATATTGCAATGGGTGCGTCAACCGCTTGAACGGTTAAATAGAGAAGAGGAACAATCCACTGTTGAGCCTGAGGACTGAGCAGTACCGATGCTTTATACTGTATTAAAGCAACGGGTATTAATCCAAGAGTGTTGAAGAAAACTGCAAGTATGTAGAATTTAAACTGAGGATTCATGAGCTTCTCCATACTTTTATGAGAAACCCTTTCTATGCTCATTGTCTTACCGATTTTGACGAAAGCATAGGACAGTGCTAGCATAAGAATAACGTATGGGACGAACATTATGCTAAAAGATATTTGATAATTGTTTAACGTGTAAAGCATGATCAGTGATATTATGAATGGGCCTACTATAGCACCAATCTGGTCAAAGAATTCATGTAAGCCAAAGACCCTGCCTGTTGCAGATCCTTTACCGATTATCGAGAGTAGAGTATCTCTTGCTGGTGTCCTTATTCCTTTCCCAATCCTTTCTAAAATAACTAGCACTATCGCTACGGTCCAAATACTGCTGAGGGATAGTAAAGGCACTGCCACTATAAGTCCATACCCGATGAATATGAAGCCCCAGTACCATCCAGTCTTGTCTGCAAGATGTCCACTGAAAATTCTTAAAAAATAACCTAGAAGCTCGCCTAACCCTCCAACGAGCCCAACTATTAAAGCTGAAGCGCCTAGAAACTGAAGGTAGTCAGGTATTACCCCCCTTGCACCCTCATATATTACATCGCCCATGAGGCTAACGATACCGAAAAGTAGAATTGTCTCATACACGCTTTTTCTTAAAACCGCTCTATTTTCCTCGGACAATTACGCGTAGCATAAGCAAGTGTAGTAATTAAAAACATTTTGTTGATATAACGTTAGTTAATTTTTAAGTCGAATGGCATAGAGTTGGGAAAAGCGAAGTCTTACTCGCATTGTAATTCGGAAACGTACTTTACTTCAGCGTGAAGTAAACCCTCCTATTGTTCCTACCCTTATTTTCTATTTTTAGAAGAATAAGTTCTCCAACTTCCCTCGTATTTGCCACATGGGGCCCACCATCAGCCTGGATATCCAAACCTTCGATTTCAACTATCCTAAGCTTCTCAACATTGGGCGGCGCGGCTTCGGCAAGTTTAACTATTCCAGGTATCTTGAGAGCCTCTTCTCTAGGGAGATAGTATATCTTAACCGTTCTTCCCAAAGCAAGCTCCCTATTAGTCTCGTTGAAAACATCGTTTATCAGCTCCCTGTCTATCTTTTCAAGATTCATGTCTAACCTAGATTTGTCTACGTTAACCTGGTTCCCAGTTATTAGGGCTCCTGTCCTCTTGTTGAATACTGCTGCTAAGGCATGTATACCAGTATGCATCCTCATAATCACGTATCTTCTCTCCCAATTTAGAATACCTCTAACCTTATCGCCAACATTAAACCTGTGGCCAGGGACATTATGCAAAACCTTACCGTCCTCACTAACAACCTGAAGAACCTTAAATTCCTCCCCGTCTTTAACAATAATCCCAATATCTTCTGGAAGCCCTCCGCCACGTGGGTGAAACGCTGTTCTATCCAAAACTACGTTATCTCCTAAAATTTCTACAACCTCTGCATCAAATTCCTTTAAATACGAGTCATCCATATAAAGGAGCTCAGTCATATATTCGCATTACTGCTAAGCGTGATTTTAAGCTTTCCCCATCTATTTAATTTTGGCTTAAAGACCTATTTTGGCTTTTATTGTTGCTATTTCTCTTTCTATTTTTTCAAATCTTTCCTCCATGTAGCTTCTTAAGTCTTCTCTCAATGCTCTTATCTCCGCTATAGTCTCATCTTGTTTTTTCAACATTTCATCCTGCTTCTTTAACATTTCATCTTGTTTTTTCAACATCTCATCTTGTTTCTCCAACATTAAGTCCATTTTTCCAAGCATTAGATCCTGTTTCTCCAACATTTTATCCTGCCTCTCTAGCATTAGATCTTGTCTTCCAATCATTAAATCTTGCTTTCCAACAATGTTTATTCCAATATTTACTATTTTAACAAGCTGGTCGACGCTAAACCTTTGGTAAAACCTATCTATAGACATAACTTCTCCTTCATAATTCTCTTCCTTCACCTCTTCTACCCCAGCGAATTCAGGATAGTTTTTCTTAGCAAACTCGACGAATCTAGCAACATTATCGTCATTGCCTTCCACGAGGAATTCTACGTAGTTCTCGACATTCCTAGCTTGGAAACCCTTTAAACCGAAATCTTCAGCAGCATCCAAGAGAAAGAGTCTGTAACCGACATCCTGAACCCTGTCGCCCTTAATTACGATTTTCTTCTTCACAATTTAAAAACAAACTAAAAATTATTTAAGCCTTGCTGAAGTTTCTTTTATTACCTTGAAAATATTAGAAGTAAATAAAAACATCTTTACGAATAAAATGCAGGATTAATCGTCTCCTCTAATCCTTCAAATAACGTATTTTAAAATACAATTGTTTCTTATCCTCTCTTATCATGCTGTAATCTCCCTCTTTTATTTTATCGAATACGGTTTCACCGATGTTGCTAAAAACCCATTTCAAATAGGCGGCCCTAGCAAGTATACTTGCGGCAGCTACAGCCGGACATGTCTCTCCCCTTACAATCGCATTAATCCTAATCCCATTCAAGTAATTTTCTATCATTTTCAGCCTTCTTTCTCCTTTACTTAAGTCGAATTTGTCGATAATTATTTTAAAAGATTCTTTAGAAATCTTTGATACTATTTTCCTCAATACTTTCGCATGTCCTATTGCAAGAATATCGTTCAAATTCCCATACTTTCCTTCTTCAAGCATCTTGTTAAGCCTGAAAGGAGTTATCCTTAAAACACTATGAGCAAGAGATTTCTTCCTCACCTCCTTGGCCAATTTGAAAATCCTGCTATCAGGAATGAGCTTGCTATCCATAACACCTATGGACTGAAGGTGAGCGGCTTGGCGAGGATTCAAGGCTACTGCAGCAACAGTAAGGGGCCCAAGGGCTTCGCCCTTACCCGCTTCATCAGAGCCAATAATCGTCCCCGCTTCCTTATAGTATTCGTACAATACCTCTTCTATTGCGTTCTTAACTTCTTTCAAGGACTTGTCGTAAACAACGCTACCAGATTGATAGACTATTATGGTCTTATTCCTTACAACGCCCCTGAGCACTTCATACCTACTAGTTACGGGAATTCTCCTAAAGCCAACTATAGAATTCAACGATTCAATAACTCTTCCCATTAGAAAATTTGGAATAAAAACTGATAACTGTCTTCCCGAAGCGCCTTTCAATACGGTAATCACTATTTGATTTAGTTTAAAACTCTTGTGTGAAATGAGAATGGCACACCTATGCTCCTAGCTGGACGTATATTAAATTTCTCCCTAAGTTTCCTTCTTAAAGGACCGCTAGAAGCATAATGGCAATGCCCTTTCCCCCGTCAATTCATGTTAAGAATTGGATTTAAGGAAACGGTAGTTAATCCTATTATCGATGTCAATAACATAGGATCTTTAATATATTTTTCTTAAGCTCTTTTCCCTTTTATATACTCTTTCAATAAATGAATCCCTCACTGGTTTGTAGACTTGGTTAAAGAATTTCTGTTGATCTAACAAAACATCTTTCGGGAATCCCTTTAGATATTCTATAGCCTTTCTCCAAGCTTCCTCGTAAGGGACGACCTCGTTTATTCTTCTAACTATCTGGTTATCGTAATCTTTCGGTGTTTGCTTCATATTACCTATCATTAACCACCCGTCATCAGAGAGGTAAGCAGCCTCATTACCCACGTAGAAGACTTTCTTCTCTTCTTCAATGGGCTTCTCACGGATTTTAGCCGCCTTCCTCTTGCCCGGAGGCTTTGCCCCCACCCCTCTATGTTTAGCCCAAGCATAGAATATTGCTCTGTTTAAGCCGAATGATTTTGCCTTTTCAATATCTCCCGTTAAAAGAAAACATCTCGCAGCCTGGAGGAGGGCCATGACTTGAAATCTTCCAAGCTCTTCTGTTTTTCTCTCCTCCCTTTCTTCAGAGGAGGATGTCAATCTTTCTCTCTTGAAGTATCCTCCAACTTCAGATAAAGCTTTCTCAGCCAATTCGTCGGCTTCTCCTTTTTCAAAAATCGTATAAACAGGCTCATGGTGGAAGTTTTTAGGATCCGCCCAAGAAATATCGAAATTCTCAATATCGTCGGGTCTAAAACAAACACAGGAATAATTAAGCTGCCTATGAAGAGAAAGCGGTAAAGTAAAAACTCTTTTCAAATCTATCTTATTCTCTATTTTAGCACTAGTATCAAGCTCTGCAAGCTTCGGTTTTATCTTTCTGATAATATACTCAACTATTGAGAAAGCTATATCTAAGGGTTGATGTTTTTTCAAAACATCGTAGGAGAAAGCTTCTTCTGAAAGATGAATATGACATCCTCTTCCACTCCACTTAAGGTAAACAGATTTTATAACCCCCTCCTTCTCGAGCTCATCAACTATAAGTCTGCAAACTTTAATAGTTTCACGCCATCTGTCAACTTCATTATCAACATCCCAAGTTGGAGTTGTGCATTTAATATTTGAAACATCCTCCAAGTCTTCGATTTTAGAAAGGGTTCCGTACTTATTTATCGAGCCGTAGAAAGACCTTGGCTTCACAAACCAGAATCTTTTCATTATCCCCCCTACATCTTCTAAGCTTTGAAACTTAAGAGGGGTTCCATCTTTATCGTATCTTACGAAAACTCTTTTATCTGATTTATTCGAAAAACCTTCTATTGCTATCCACCTTCCCTGTCCATAATTAAAAAGCTCTTCAACCACTCTAGGATTTGAATAGTATTGAACCACGTTAGAATACTCGTCGTTAAACGACAACCCTAATTTTTATCCCTATCCCATCTTATAAAAACTTTTCAATACACTTAACGTATGCTTCCGAAACATCAACACCAGTACAGTTTCTAGTATTAATATAGAAGTCGGGCCGAGAATTTACTTCTATAAAGTATAAGGTTGAGCTTTCTAAAATGTTTTCTAATGTTTCCTTGAGCTTCCCATACTCTGAAGTATTGATCATCCTCTTAAATTCATTATCCATCCTTTCCCTAGCTTTAACAAACTTCTCTAAAGAGAGTTTCACACTATTTGAAAAAACTTCTTTCAACTTCTTTACCTCATTATGAATTGGAGCAACTTTTTCAGCATATTCAACAATTTTCTCAGATAAATCATTGTCGACTTCTGGTATTGCATCAACACCCAGTATGCTGACACCTTGGGAAACAGCCATAGATGCTCTAATGGCTTCATCAACTGCTTTTTGAGGAAGATCAACACCCACTGGTATGGCGCCGAGAGCAGTATTTGTGGCAAATGCCTCCTTTGAAGAGGGGACCCTCGCCAGGGAAGCTAAGTAAGAATACTCATTAAAGTCGTATGATACTACTACTATTCTTAAATCAAATGCTTTATTTACGGGTTCCTGCACAATGAACCCTGCTGGACTATCAAGGCTTCTAACCCATTTTTTAAGAACAGTTTCGAAATGATTTCTACTGGTGATCATCATTACATTCCTGCCTCGACTCCCCCTCTCAGGCTTAATAACAAAGGGATATTGGAACAGGTTTTCGACATCTCTGATAACTTTCTCAATGTTCTCTAAACGATATATTAGCTTATCACCTTCTTTTTCAACAGAAAACGGCACGTATGCTGTTTTTGCAGTCTTGACCCCTGATTTTACAAACTTGTTTATTGTAAATATCTTGTTATTACAGAGCACCTCTACGTTGAATGGATTAATCACGTATCCTCCCTGCTCTTCTATAAGGAAAGATGTCCTTTCCCTTCTAGACTTTGATTGACACCTGTTAATAACAGGAGAGTAATCATTCCCCTCCCCTAGGACGTTAATATAAGTCGAAAAATCTATTTTCTCAAGCCTTATCCCCATTTCTTCAGCAGTTAAAATTATCCCCATTTCGTCGCATGTCATATTATCGTAAAAAAGCGCTGGCTTCAAGGCTCCCAGTAAACCCCTTCTACGCTTTTCCTTAATTCCATGATGGCTTTTTCAACATCTGGTGCATCATATATTGCTGAACCTGCTACTAACATTGTTGCACCAGCCTTTACAGCAATAGGCGCCGTTTTAACATTTATCCCACCATCTACAGCAAGCTCTACACTATCTAAACCTAGAGAATAGAGTTCTCTTCTTATGGTTCTGATTTTCGGAACAGTTTCGGGCATGAATTCTTGAGCTCCGAATCCAGGGTTGACAGTCATGACCAATACCATATCGACCTCGTTAAGCATTTTAATGACGGTCTCCGCTCCAGTCGAGGGGTTTAAGGAAATTCCGGGTTTTAACCCTAATTCCCTTATCCTCCTGATTAGGTTCAGGGGGTTTTTTGTAGATTCAACATGAATCGTTATAATATCTGCCCCCGCTTTAGCCATTTCTTCAACAAACCACTCTGGCTTATCAACCATTAGATGTGTTTCAAGCGGTAGTTTTGTTTCCTTCCTAATGCACTTAACAACCGGCGGGCCTATCGTCATATTTGGAACGAAATGCGCATCCATAACATCAACATGTATTAAGTCAACCCCTAAAGATTCTACTTTCCTGATCTCATCTGCTAATCTAGCAAAATCTGCAGATAAAATTGACGGAGCTATCTTAACTTTCGCCATCTACCTTATCTGTTTTTCATATTTTGGAAACCAGCTAATATACTTAACTTATCGCTTTTCAATAAGCCCTATGGGCTTAATTCTCTTGGTTAGAACGCTTAAACTTTAATTAAACTTTAATAATATCCTTGAGACAAGGTTTGAGAAGTATTGTCCGAAGAGGTTCCGAGAACAAGAATTCAGCTGATCAAATTCGTATTATCAAAATTCGTAAAAAGGTTCGCGTTGTCGATTGTAAATCCAAAAAAGGCAATAGAAGAGGTTAAGGATTCTCCAAACATTCTTCCAATCCTAATATTTCCATTAATACTTGCTGGACTAACCTTCCTCAGATATTATATGCTCTTCCACATTAAGATTAAGGTTCCCGAACCATTATACAGTTCGCAATTAGAATCCTTCTTTAACGCTATGATTTGGATTAGTATTGTACAATATGTCTTCTACCTCCTAATGGGCCTACTTCTGGTGACTGTTTTCTTCATGCTTGGGAGATGGTTAGGTGGGAGTGGTGATTGGGTTCAAGGCATTTCAGCAATAGGATATGCGCATACTCCGAATATTCTCATCATGTTATTGCTGGTTTCTATCATATTCTTCTCTATTCCAAATATTCCAACAGGGCTTGTTAATACAATTGGGCAACTTTCCGATAGCTCTGAAAATAAAATAATAATCGTAAACTTAAAGGAGTATACCGGTGTAGACTCTAACATATCAATTTCACTATACTCAAAATATAAAATTCCACTTAATGCTACAAGGGGTTTAAACAATACTATCATAGGCAGGACAACTATTTCAAATGGAAATATTAACATCTCATGCTACGTGAAAACTGGAAGCGAAATTCATAAGGTTAACAAGAGTATCTCTTTAAACAATACTATTATCGACTCTAGTACTCCCATCGTTTTAAATAACATCGTGCTCGATATGAGCAGTAATGAAAAGAACATGGGAATGATTTCTCTAGACTTAACCATAATGTTAAACAATACTTACGTCACCCCTATCCCTAATAACTTGTCTATTCCGTATAAAATGGCCATAACATTCTTCTATCCAAATGAGGTAAAAACATACGAGATAAGTTCCAGATTTTCTCCTGATATCTTTCAAATCCCAGACCCGGAACCTCTCTTAAGCACAATAGGAGGAAGAATAAACATGATAGAGTATTTCTTAACCTTAATAGCGATAGTATGGCAAACGTTATTCCTTTTCATGTCTTTTAAAATGATTCACGATTTTACATCGCCTAAAGCAGCATTACTAATAGCCATATACACTATTATTAAATTCTTCGTAATCGGATTCACCATATAATGGTTCAAACATTGTAGCATTACTAGAAGCCAAGGGACATTGTCTATTTAGAGCAGAGCTGATCTTCTGCATTTTCAACATAATTGGAAACTTTTTTGAATATTGTTTCAAAGAGAGAGTCTAAACCTATCCTTTCTTTTGCAGAAATGATGCAGTAGTCTAGACCATGTATTAAGGAATGAAGCCTTTTAATCAAAAACTCGACATCGATTTTATTTCTTATTAAGTCATATTTGTTGAAAACTACTATTATCCTATTTCTTTCAATGCACAAGCTATTAAGAAAGTCTAGGCATGTCTTTACTTTTAGGAACATCAATTTCGGAGGGTCGCTAACATCCACAGTAAGAACTATAATGTCTGAGAATCTAATGTCGTCTAAGGTCAGGCTGAATGCCTCAATTAGCCTTGGGTCTAAATCCATTACGAATCCTATCGTATCAACTAGAAATATCTTAAAGCTTCTATGAGGAAGAAGATAATACTTACTGCTAAGTGTTGTAAAAGGCCTTGGACCTACAGGCTTCCTTAGGTTTGTCAAAGCATTAAACAAAGATGTTTTTCCAGCGTTGTAATAACCCGTAATGCAAACAGTTGGAACGCCTAATTTTTTCCTCCGCTCCAGTTGCATAATCTTTTCCTTACGCATTTTCTCTATTTCTTCTTCCAATAGTGATTTTCTTTTCAAAAGGTTTGCAACAGTCTCATGGTAAGCATACTCCCCAAGGCCTCTTGGACCAGGGTGTTCCCTACCGGTTTTAAACCAAATAGATGCGAGAAGCTTTTGATACGGTATTTCTTTTAAGAGCCTTGCAAGCCTTATTTGGATTTTAGAAGCCTTGTCGGAAGATGAGATATCGAATATCTTAAGTGTCAAATCATACCTGTCTAGCACTTCTACATTGAGTATCCTTTCCAAATTGTATCTCTGCTTGCTGTTCAACGTATTGTAAAAAATAACAGCATCAACATTATTCTCTAAAACATGTTGCTTAATCTCTTCAAGTTTACCCTTCCCTACTACAAACGCAACGTTTTCCTTCCTATTAACCTGTACCGTTGAGCCTATAACAAAATATCCAGCAGCTCGACTCAATTCATTAAGCTCCATCATTCTAACCTTGTATAAATGATGATCATGAGGATTAGTCTTAACCATACACAGCCAAGCTTTCGATACTCTTGCCTCCACTATTAGTTTTCACGGGTTCTCTGCTTAATAAGCATATCCGTTTTTTACTTAACCTCCACCCTGTCTGCTGGATGAGGTGTTGAGTACTCCATTAGAGTAAGATTCTCCAAGGCCGTTATACTGTGTTTCTGTCCGGGTCTAATCCTTACAATATCCCCTTCCTTGATTTGGATTTCATTATCCTCTAGAAGAATTTTTCCCTTGCCCGATACTACATGTATAGACTCGTCTTTTTCAGTATGTATGTACATGGGGGTAGCAAAACCCTCCATTATGTATACCTTTCGAACCATGTATTTTTCAGTGAGAACTATAGTTTTAACATAGCCCCACGGCATGTCTTCCCTATTGGAAAACTCTGATCTCACTGTCTCAAGGTCCTTATGAGAATCGACAGAGTACCATAAGACATCTTTTTCAAAATAGTACTTTAATAGCCCTTCTTTAGCCAATAGGGGGAAAACAAGTTTTTCAACGTCGCCGCGTTTGAATGTTAGAAATCTGTTTTTCAGTTTTTTGCTTATCACGTAAATTCCTGCATTTATGAAATATGGTAATTCAGGTTTTTCTTCAAAGCCAATTATCCTGTTTTCCGAAATATTAACAATACCGTATGGAGACTTAAGCTTTGTAATAGCCATGCTTACAGTGTTTTCATCTGCGTTTTTCAACATCCTTAAAAGGTTAATGTCTGTAACGATATCACCATTCATAACAATGTAGAAATCAGACTCCACGTTTCCAAGCAAATTGTTTATAGCATAAAGGGTTCCGCCAGGTTCTTCTTCAATAAAATAATTAATTCTCAAACCTCTCCATTCATCTCCATATCTTTCTCTAATCTTTTCATGAAGATAGCCAGCTAGGAGATAAACGTTTTTAATCCCTATGTTTTTCAATTGGCTTAATTGCCTATCCAGTATTGTATATTCTTTGCTTATTTCCAGTAAAACCTTTGGAACCGTGTTTGTCAATGGCCATAGTCTCTTACCATATCCTCCGCACAATATTCCGCCAACTATCTTCCTCATCTCACTAACATTTTCCATAATGGCATATTGGAATTACTTTTAGATAATAATAAGTGTTTCTGGAAAAAGAAATAAAAATGTTTATAACAAGAATATTGCCTAAAGCTTAGAACCCATGAGTTTGACTAGGTCTACAAGCCTGCAGCTAAAGCCCCATTCGTTATCGTACCAAGAGAATGTTTTGACAAAGTTTCCTCTACCGCCTGGAGGTATTATCCTAGTATCCAAAGCTGAGAATATTGAGGAGTGGCTATTATGCAGGAAATCTACTGAAACCAATGGCTCATCTACGTATTGAAGTATTCCCTTCAAATATGTTTCTGAAGCCTCTTTAAAAGCAGAATTAACCTCTTCTACAGTAACAGATTTCTCCAATTGACAAGTTAAATCAGTCAATGAAACATCTGGAACGGGAACTCTTAGAGCTATACCGTCCAACTTACCTTTGAGTTCTGGAATAACCTCGCCTATTGCTATTGCAGCACCTGTGGTAGTTGGTATTATAGAGAGCGCTGCAGCTCTTGCCCTTCTCAAATCTTTATGAACCAGATCTAGAGTCCTCTGGTCATTCGTATACGCGTGGACTGTCGTCATAAGCCCCTGTACTACTCCAAAATTCTTATGGAGGACTTTAAGCATCGGTGCCAACGAGTTAGTCGTGCATGAAGCCATTGAAACTATATGGTGCTTATCTGGATCATACATTTCATGGTTTACCCCTATGACTATGGTTACGTCAGGGTTTTTAGCTGGAGCTGAAATTATTACTTTCCGTGCTCCTCCCTGCAAATGCTTACTTGCATTCTCCCTGTCTGTGAAAAGTCCTGTAGATTCTATGACTATATCCACCCCTAAGTCTTTCCAAGGAAGCAGCGCAGGGTCTTTTTGAGATAAAACTTTTAGTTCCCACCCGTCAACCTTTATTACATCTCCTTTTACCTCAACCTTGTTTTTCAAAGGTCCATGTATAGAATCGTATTTCAAAAGATGCGCATTGCTCTTCGCATCTGCAACATCGTTTATTGCAATTACTTCGAAGCTTTTACCATACTCAGGATCTTCAAGCGCAGCTCTGAAAAACAGCCTGCCTATCCTCCCAAATCCGTTAATACCTACTTTGACGGTCATTTTCCATGGAAGGGAGTTTAGGGACATTTAAAAACTTTAGTTTTCCAATAATGGAAACTTTTAAGACATTTTCTAATCTTTTGATACTCTGAAGAATGGATATTAAGAGAATAGTTGAGAAAAGAGTCATGGAGGAAGTTAAGAAATATCCTCCTTTTAATAGAGCTTTGATAGCTCTTTCAGGTGGTAAAGATAGTGCAAGCCTTCTACATATTTTCAAAAAAATCCTGCCGGATAAGGAAATACTGCCTGTTTACTTAAACCTTGGAATAGACGGTTTTTCAGAAAAATCTGAGGAGTTTGCAAGAATACAGGCCGAGAAAAATGGTTTAAAACTCATAGTCTTCAACGTTAGGAAAGAACTTGGTTTCACAATTATGGATGCTAGGAGGGTCTATCCAAAAGTGTGTAGTGTCTGCGGAAGCATCAAGAGATATCTTTTGAACAAAATAGCGTATGAATCCGGTGCTGACATTATTCTAACAGCTCACCATCTAGATGATTTCTTAATAAGGATGCTGAAATCGACTTTGAATGCTGAAATAGAGGAATTAGTAAGATTTAAACCGTATCTTCCCAGGAACGATAACCTTGTTGCGAGAGGTAGACCCTTCTGGAGAGTCCCGGAGAGCTTCATATCAAGATATGCCCATTTAGAAGGACTATCATTCATTACTGAGAAGTGTCCAATTGGCATGAAGAAAAATATTGAAAGAATTAGAAAAGCCATTGATATTTTAGCAGTAAGTGAAAACCAGAAAAATGTTTACTTATCTTCTCTAGTTAAAATTGCAAGAAAACTTGAAGAGAACGTCGTTCCATTTGAAAAGGCACAATTGAAACCATGTTCCTCCTGCGGCTTTTTATCATCCAATGTTACATGTTCTTTCTGTGTAAGAGTAAAGAAGATAAGAAGCTTTATTGAAGGAAAACAATAAGAATTATCTCTTTTAAACCAATATTTTCATTTCGGAGAACTTTGAACCTGCTCTAGATTGTAATATTTCAACATTTTAGACAATACATACTTATTAATGTAGGGAGGAAGTACATCATGTGAAAACATAAAGCTGAGGAGAGGACCTATTCCTTTGGAAAATATCTTATTGAAGGCCTTCCAAGTCAATACTGATACTGCTAGCATTCTCCTCCTGTCTACTAATAAAACTCTCCATTTTCTGCAAAACCTGGCAGCTTCTTTAACAACTTCAACTCTTTTAACGTATGTTGCTTTAGCGTACATCCCTCTTCTAGACTCTACTCTTGCTCTTGAAAGAGCAACTACAAATATCAAATCTTTATTTTCCATGTCAACCTTCCAGTATTTATCGTGTTTAACGGCATTCAATATATCTTCTGCTTCTCTTCTCGTCAAATATTTGAATATACTTCCTTTATTCTTGTTTTTCATTTACATGTCTAATTGAAATGTTCTATTGACCTCCTTCGATTTTAAACGAGAAAGTACAGACATTATCTCCTTTAGCAATGCATTGTTCTTTTATTAAAGAAACCTTATTTGTCCTAAATACTTTGTTGATAAACCCTTGGAAAATGCCCCTTACAAACATTTCTAAAACTTCATGAATTGGGTTTTCTTTCGGGAAGGGCAGGTTCTCAAACGATATTTTACCGGAATAGGAATTAGTTAACTCTATCGATATTTTACCAAAACCCTTTTCTTCTAAAACTTTTCTAATTACTGAAAACACCTCTTTTCCACCTGCGAAAGATTTATCATTAACAATACTGTGACCAACGCCTATTCCTGCATAGTTCAATATAATTCCCGATCCGGTTCCAAAAACTCTATGTATCTCATTCGCTAAACTAATGATTTCGCTTATCTTAAAACTTATTTTCTTTTCAACTTCCTTCAACGATTCTTTTGGGGGAAGCATTTTTATTACATCATCTCTCAATTTTAAACCATAGCTAACGATTATTCCTTCTTCAACCATTCTCTTTATACGTTTCTCGACTTCCTCTATCGATGTATCAACAATATAGGCAACTTCTTCACTAGAGTACTTTGGATTCAGGTTTAAAGCAGCAAGTATCTTTAAATCTATTTCATCAGGTATTGCCAAGGTCTCAACCTCCAGATTGCGGTTGTAATTCTACTACCCTAATCTTGTAAAAATCAGCCAATTCTCTTGCATCTCTCGTAAGTTTAGGTCTAACTATTAATGTAGAATCTTTGATCATATCGACTACATCGTTTTTCTTAGTATAGAATCTAACCACGGGAGCAACTGTTATATTAGATATGTCGAAAATAATATCGCATACTATTGGCTTATCGTCACCAGTAAACACACCTATGTCGAATTCGTGTGTTATTCCCGAGTTACCGGTTATCTTAAAATTCTCCTCAGCCTTTAAACCAATCATGTTGATAGTATCTACAAGTTGCTTCCTGAATGCAATACGATCTTCTTCACTCCTTTTCATCTCCTGCTCTATAGACAAGGGTCTGACAACGATTCCTTCAGGCTGAATCATTCCGTTGAATAGCTTTTTTAGAGACTGCACAAGTGCACTACTATTAGTCCATAGTGCAGTAGCCTCTTTCCTCTCCATCCTGCTGCTTCCCGGAGGCTTAGTAAATAGGAGGAGTTGCTTATTGTCTACTATTACAAAATATGGTGTCGATAATCCTGTAGCAGCAACTTCCATTATCTCTGCATACTTCTTGAGGTAAGATATTATATTCGAGGTTCTCGATATGCCATGAGTAAGTATCTGCACACGAACATTCCTCCTATTAAGGTCTCTAAGCTTATGCAATACCCCAGCATTATACGCTCTTATAAGATCAGCTCCAAAAGCAACTATGTTAACCTCTTCTTTTGCCTCATTCAACATATCAGAAATCCTAGCGTATATTTGTTCCACGCCTTTCAGCAACTGAAGCTTCTCCCTCTCCTCTAATACTGAAGGAACCTGTATGTTTTTCCAAATTTCCATTAGAGTCTCCTTATTCTTTTCCATTGTCATTACTTTCTTCCTTTCAGCATCTATCAGAATATCCAGAGCTTTCTCGAATCCCACTGCAGAGAACTTGGCTGGACGATCTAGACTTGCTTCTATAATCCCCTTATTTTGGAGACTAGTTAAAATATTGTAAACCTCAGTCCTAGAAATACCTAAGGAACGACCTATCTCGCTTGCCGTTATCGGACCGAGTTTTAAAAGTTGTATGAAGACTTTAGTCTCATTCGGAGTTAAACCGTATTCACTCAATTCCTCGGAAAGCCTCTCAAAATCTTGAACACTCCTATCAACAATAGCCTTTGTTTTATCTACACTGTCTGTCATCAGTAGAACATACTCTCATCCAGATGTTAATTAATCTTTTGGGAATTTGGCAGACTTCGACATATCGGCACTTCTGGGAAAAACGTTGAGAAACAATATCAAAAGCCTTAAGTATAAACCATGAGTTTCATAGGTAAAATGCTTGGTTTAATCCTAGCTGCTGGAAAAGGTACTAGAATGCGGCCTTACTCCAATGCGATCAACAAGGAGATGTCTCTTATTGGAGACAGTCCCGTGATAGAATACAATGTGAAAGCTTTGGCAGATGCGGGTATTAAAAAGGCATTCATAGTATTAGGAGAAGGGAAGTGGCAGATACTAGAATACCTAAGAAATGGAAGTAGGTTTAACATTTCACTTTCCTATCTTTATCAGGATATGGGTGAGAAAGGGGAGAATAAGGGTACTGCTAAAGCTATCCAAACAGCTGAAGAATGGATAAATGAAGATTTTATAGTCATTTATGGAGACTCCTTTTTTCACCCATATAGCTTTCTCAAAGAGGAGATCGAATTACATTTCAGTAAGAAAGCAGACGTTACGATGGGGATTTACATGATGAAGGAGCATAAGGACTATGGTGTAGTAAAGATCGTTGATGGTGAAATCACCGACATACTTGAAAAAGCTACTTCTGAAGAAGTGGAGAATGTAAAAATTAATAACATGTTTCCAGTAAACTCTGGTCCGATAATCTTCACTACTAAAGTATTCGAATACATTAAAGCTACAAAGGCCTCTCCTTCAGGAGAATACTGGATAACGGATACAATAAGGATTATGATTAGAGATGGAAGAAAAGTTATTGCCTACATTATACCTAAAGATGTCTTTTGGAGGGACATCGGTAGAATGGAGCATAGAATTGAGGCTGAAGCATATCTATTGAGAAAAACAACTGCTCTTTCATTTATTTAGAGATTGCTCAACAGCTTTATGAATAAGGCTTAATGCATTTTCCAAATCTAATTCTGTTTTAAACTGTATACCACCTATATTCTCTCTGCCCCCTGCTCTAATTCCTTCATTTCTCCTAAGTTCTTCATAAATTTTTAACAAGTTAATATTTGAGCGTGTTGCTATCGTAGCTGAAACCGGTTTTCCCTTCCTTAAGCCTATGCAAAGAACAATTCCATCGTAGTTTTCTTCTAACCTTAACATAAGCACTCTTCTTGCTGCAGCCTCAAATTGATCTGTAACGTCATAGGTAAAATACATGATTTTCCCAATGGTTTTTACAGAATCCTTCATCTTATTCATAATATCTTCTACAATATTCCACTTTTCCAGTTCCCTATCAGCCCAATTAAGAAGACTATTCCAGTCCATTCTATACACTGTTAATGTGAGTTCTTCTCTAACCTTCTCCTTCATACTGTTCAATAGAAAAGCCCTGTTTATTCTATCTGCAAGCTCAGACTCTATATTTCCAGAATCTATTTGGTCTATTGCTTCTAATACTTCCAAGCCCTTTTCATCTATTTCAATTACATCCTCGAAAACGTGTATCAACATTTTTGAAACGCTTCTAAAACCACTATTGAATAATATTTCCCTTGTTTTAATTAAGCCGTTGTAAAGTGTGATAGAAGGTGGAGATTCATGATGATCTATCAAGATGTTCTTACCGACGTATGTTAGTCCCTTACTAAGAGGAAGTTCTATTAGTATGCTTTTAGAAGCTCGAAGTGAGCTTATCTCACTAGGCTTTGGATATTGAATTCTTGAAACTTCTGCGTTTAAAGCTTTTGCAACGATTGCAGCTGCAAAAATACCGTCGAGATCAGGATCGCTTAAAATGTTATACTCCGGATGATCTTCTACGAATTGAAAGATCATCTTCTTGCCTTCTTCACGTTCAAGGCTCAAATCATCGTCACTCCAAACTCTAATGAGCTTCTTTAAAAACCATATTTAAACCATTTCGTTATCCATATAAAACTCTAAAATTATTGGGTTTTTGAACGAGTTTTTACAGAATAATCAGGGGTGTTCCAAATATCCTTATTGTAGAATAAGCCAAATAGGAAATCCTCATGCAATCAGTAACTTCTTTTGGATACATTCTAATTAGAAAAGAAGACAAATTGCGATTTTAAATTCCTATACCGGTTTTAAAATGTCTAAAAAAAGTACAATTCCTCCTACAGCCAATGAATAATATGCAAACTTGTAAAAGCTACGTCTATCTAAACGTTTTTTCAAAAACCTCAAAGCTAAGATGCTTATTATAGCTGTTATTGAAACACCGAGAAGTATAGACAGTGAGTCTTCTTCAAAAACAAAATCCTTCAGTTTAAAAACACACCCCCCAGTGATGCTTAAGATCGATAGCAGTAAGGAAAACTTATAGGCTTCGTCAAAATCTAAACCAGAGATTAATGCTGTTGAAATTGTTATTCCCATTCTAGATATGCCTGGTATGATTGCGAAAGATTGTGCAACCCCTATGCCCATTGATTTGAAAATATTCAACTTTCCTCTTGGCTTAGAATATTTTGTAAGGTATAGAATTACACCATTAATTAACATGGCTAATCCAGTAATCAGAAGGTTTGTAAACATAATGTCAATAATCTCTTTTAGAAGTATGCTCGATATTATGATGGGAATCGTACCAAATACTAAGTATGTTAGCATTCTCCCCTCTGAACTATTGAAATCTAACTTAGAGAATGCTTTTAGTATAGCATATATCTCTCTTCTTGTAAATAGGACTACTCCGATTAGAGAACCTGTGTGGAGCATTATGTCGAATGTTGCCGAAACTTTAATGTTAAACACCTCTTGAAATAAAACCAAATGTCCAGAACTGGAAATGGGAAACCATTCTGTTATCCCCTGGACGAGGCTTAAAAGAAATATTTCTGAGAAATTAGAGTAAAGAAGACTATTAATCGATAAATCGAAAATAACCGTAAAGAGCGGCCAATATCTCGTAGTCAGCATTACCCTATTTCTTTAAAGTTTTCTTTAAAGCTTTTCCATCTGGAATGCTTTTGCAGGATTATCTACTATAATTCTGTTTATCAGGTCTTGACTAAATCCCCTTTTTAACATTAATGGAAGAAAGTCTCTTACAAGATATCCGTAGCCTCTAATATTTCCACCGGACGGCTGACCTACAGAATACCACCCCGAGTCTTGTGACAACAAGATTTTATCTTCAAAACCGTTTCTGACCATGAATTCGATCAGCTTCAGAGTTCTTTCAGAAGTTTGCTGGTTCACACGGTCATATTCAATCCATACGCCCCTACTGGCTGCTTTCAAATGGTAATCTAAAACCTCTTCAGAATCGGCGTGGACGAATATTAATCTATCCCCATTTAAACCTTCTTTTTCGAGAATATCGAGTACAATCATAGCTACTTTACCACTCTCCATGTGACATGCAATTACTGCTCCCGTAGATAGACTACACTGAGCAGCTGCTTTTACAGTTTTAACATATATCTCCTTCATTTTTCCAGGTTCAATGGCAATTTTTATGAAACCCGCTTTTACATCTGTCCCATCTATCCCTTCATTAATTTCTTTAATCCACTCGTTCGCAATATCTTCAATCGAATACTCGAAAGCATATTTCGGAATATAAGGCTCTAGGAAGAAGCCAGTATTAGCCAAAATGTGAATACCTGTTGCTTTTGAAAGTTTTTTCAAAATCCTAACATCCCTACCCATGTATGCTGTTGAACATTCGACAAAACCTCTTATTCCCAAGTCCCTTATTTCAATCAAATAGGGAAACATAATCTCAAAGACTTCTTCTGGGTCGTACTCGTTGACTCCATTAGATGGATTAGAATCTACAAGAATATGCTCATGAACTAATGCTGGACCAAAATCTTCTGGTGAAATATCACCTAAGACAGTTCTAATTATACCCATACTAAGTAGTCAGATACGTCTAAAATATAAGACTTAACAAAAACTTTTTAACCAATAATCCACAGTATTTTGCGATGAAAAAAGAAATTGATTTGATAGATTCATATAAGCTCTTACATCCAAGACCAGTAGTTTTAATTTGTGCCAAGGGTAAAGGTGAGAAGGTTAATGTCATGAGCTGTTCTTGGATAACTCCAGTAAGCGATGACCCCCCAGTAATAGCAATATCATTATGGAAAGAAGGCTATACTCACACGTTAATAGATGAGACTGGAGAATTCACTGTAAACATTCCTTCTTCAAAGTTACTCGAGCAAGTTTGGGTTGCAGGTGTTAAAAGCGGTAGTAAAGTTGATAAGATTAAGCTTCTGAAACTCAACCTGGTTGCTTCTGATACTGTAAATGTGCCAAGAATAGAAGAATGTCTTGGAACACTAGAATGTAAAGTTAAGAATAGGATAGAAATTGGAGAGCAGATACTATACATAGCAGAAGTAAAAAAAGCACTCGCAGACAAGACCTACTTTAAAAAGGATATTTGGACTGACGAAGCAGAAGTCTTACTTCATTGCGCTGGAAAAACATTCTCAATTCCAAAACTGATAAAAAATAAAAGTTAACTGTTCAGAGATTTGGGGCTATATTTCTAGGATTTCATCTTCTTCTATAAACCTCATATACCAGTCAGTAAATTGCTTTGGTGTAACTACATGAATTTCCAATGGATAATCTAGTTCCATGTAAACCTGTGCTTTAAACCTTAGTGCCTCCTCATAGCTTACATTGTCAACAACTATTAGAATGTCTATATCACTAGACGCGGTATACTTTCCCTTAACAGAAGAGCCGAAGAGGTAAACTTTAGCATTAGGCCAGGTCTTTAAAACTATTTTCTTCACTTTCCTGCCTATTTCAACAGGATTACTTAATGCCTCTAATGCCCTCCTCCCTTCTTCAATGTATAAGTCAAATCCTGTCAATTATTGGCTTAAACACCTCTTTTACATATTTTAATAAAGCCTTGACTTCTATTTCCTCATATCTACGTGATAGATACCTTGACCCTACGTAAGCATCTTCAATCTTAGTAAGAAGCACTATGGAATTCTCCTTTTCTAAAAGAGAGGAAATATCAGGGGTAATTTTCGAAAGCTCTTTTACAAGTCTGGTTAATGAATGTGTCCGCGGGTATGTGCCTGTCTTCAATAATAGTTTGTATTTAAGCATTAACTGACAGTATTGCTCTAAGTTAAAAGCGGCAAGATCAAAAAAGCCTTCATTCACTAGTTTTTCAGAATTTATTAAAAAGGCCTCTGCGCGTTCCTTCAATATTTCAGCTTCCTCAAAGGACATTCTCATTATATAGCTTCATTTATTTTTATAAGCTTTTTCTCTCTTCAAAGTGTCTTTCTAAAAACGAATCAGAATTACTTTTAAAAAATGTGAATATTATCTGTATTACAGCATAATGCTTTCAAAATTGTTCCGACGAAAATGGGTTGTCAATAAAAAATCTAGAGGCAGGCCGTAGCTTATTTGGAAATGTGTTTGTCCCTTTTTATGCCATACTCTTTCAAAAATTACGCTTTCTGTTTTCATGTCTTTAATCAATTGTTCTTCTCTTTTGATTTTGTATAAGAATTTCTATTAGAATTTCTATAAAAATAAAAAGAGGGTTATAGGTTTAGTTTGGAGTTTTCCAAAAATAGAAAACAAGAAAAAAGGGATTAGACTAGCTAAGCATTTGTAAACAATACTTATGCTAAAGTTTTTCCAAAATCTGCTGAGTGTAATTTTATTCTTAGACAATACTTATAGGAGCACTTTGTAGCAATGAAGGTTGATTCGCCACTCAAAGTTTTTTAAAACCCCGTTCTTAAATACCACAATACTAATAGGGTGCAAGCATAGAAGCCAGATCTAAATTTTAATCTTAGGTCTAAAT
>Ga0209080_1000386_pt1 | contig 30308 bp, 26 predicted proteins | sample JNZ110809AmetaG_FD_184123 | JGI IMG/M metagenome (GOLD analysis project Ga0209080, IMG submission 184123) | Hot spring microbial communities from Jinze hot spring, China to study Microbial Dark Matter (Phase II) - JNZ 110809A (SPAdes) (version 3) ...
AAGGTTAGGACTAGCGTCTTTATAGACAGGGAAATCCTCGAGAAAGCCAAGAATTTGGGTTTAAACGTTTCACAATGCTGTGAAAATGCTTTAAGGCTTTATATACAAGCAATAGAAAGCTCCAATTCGCAAATTACCAAGAATGAATCCTCAAAAGAGAATTCAGAGAATCCAGAAGCTTTAGAAATGGAGAAGAGCCCAAAAGAGAAGTTGGTCGGGCGGGCAGGATTTGAACCTGCGACACTCCGGTTTCTGTACGCTTGGTAGGCTGATTGACGCCCACCATAGGCGGGCGTCTACAGCTTCTCCGCCAGCCAGCTACCTGAGCTGGCTCGGAAGCTCTACCAAGCTGAGCTACCGCCCGACAAGAATTCTAAAGAATATAATTCTAGATTTATCTTTTTCGAATCGCTAAAACAGCACTAACGTCTTTGTTTTTAAGCGACTATATTGATGGTTTTGCTGCATTATTTTCAGTGACATTATGCCGTAGGGCGATTGAGAGGCATTGAAATAGATGCTTGTTAACGCTTTAGAGGATCCCATAGTGGTTTCAAAATCAAAGTTATGTGGGATACGTAGGAGAAGATTTTTATTGATTTCATTTTTATCCTGAAAGCTTATGGTTGAAGAGTCTGAGGGAGTTCTACGAACCTATGGAGCAGTAGATAAGCATAGGGATAGAATTTTAAATGGTCCGATAATTAGGACTATTTTCTGGCTCGGTTTACCCCCCTTATTAAACCAGCTGATAATAGTGGCATATAATATCGCGGATGCATATTGGCTAAGCCAATACAGCGAAATTCTCGTTGCTGTTCCAAGGCAAGTTTGGCCGGTCATGTACCTTTTTCACTCAGCCATGAATGCCTTAAATGCAGCTTGTTTAGCTATGATTGCTCAATATGTTGGAGCTAAAGCGTATGATAAAGCAAGCTTAGAGGCTTCGCGCTTTTTCACCCTCTCTTTTATAGTCGGCGGGATTTTAGGTTTAACAATCTTTGTTTTTAGGAATTTAATATTTATGTGGATAGTGGCTACTCCACCGGAAATTTTTGAAGAGGTTATGGCATATTCTGGAATTATAGCGTTAGACATATTCCTAAACTATGTAGCCGTAATTTATACGACAATCCTACAAAGTTTAGGCGACACAAGAAAACCTGCTATAGTAAATGTGTTCGCTGTAACGGCTAATATTACTCTTGACCCATTCATGGTTTTGGGTATAGGTGGATTTCCTAGATTAGGAGTTTTAGGAGCCGCGTTAACGGACGTTTTTGGGAAGATTATATCTATAACTGCTCTGTCTTACATCCTTAGAAAGCATTATCAAGCTATTAGGATAAACTTTACAGGAAACATGAATTTTAAATGGCTCAGGATTATACTCCAAGTAACTTTACCTATTCTTGCAATGGGTGTTACTAACGGTTTTGCCTTTATAATACAGCTTAGACTGGTTAATATTATGGGGGTAGCTGTAGCCGCAGCCTTCTCCATAGGCTTCATCGTCATAGATACTGTTAACTCTGCACTTTGGGGACTTAGTGGAGCACCAGCTATAATGATTGGGCAAAACTTAGGTGCTGGAAATTCTGAAAGGGCAAAAGAAATAGCTTTAAAAGGAGCGACAGTAATTTTCTCCATCGTAGCCTTAACTGCAGCCGCTTTATATCCCATCAGGGCTTGGATAGCTGACGTTTTCGCAGATGACCCAATGATAATAAGAGAAACAATACTTTTCCTAGATGTATTGCTACCAGCTCTACCATTTTTCGCCTTGTTTATAAGCGCGATGTCAGCAGGCAGAGGGTCAGGCCGCACACTGTTCCCAACAATCCTTGACATAGTGAGACTTTGGATTTTTAGGCTAGGACTCGGCTATGTCCTAGCTTTCCCCGTGGGTTTAGGCCCCTTTGGGATATGGCTAGCAATATCCATAAGCCACATAATAGGAGGCATAGCTGCCATCCTATGGTTAAAATATGGAAGTTGGGCCAAAGCCATAATAAAAAGCTAAAAATAGAATGGAGAAAAATAAAGTCCTTCACTTATTTTCGGTAGACTTTAAAATTTAAAAATTCCAAAAAATGAAAAGTAAAAAATAATATGATTGAGTTGAGGGTTAACCTTGGGTAAAGCTGAATATAAGGTAGCTGGAGGAAAATTGATCAGAACAACTGTTACAGTAGAGAATGGTATAATAAGGGACATTAAATTAACGGGAGATTTCTTCATGCATCCTGAAGATTTCATTGAAGAACTTGAAGAGACCTTAAGGGGAGCACCGTTTAATGAAAAAGTGATAGTAGAGCATATAAAGACTCTAGCAAGCAAGAGAGGGGTGGTCCTCATAGGTGTTTCACCGGAGGATTTCGCTAAGTGCATAATGATGGCTGGTGAAAGGAATGAATGAGGAATGGCGCCTGATAGATACGGGCCTAAATGACGCCTTCTATAATATGGCCCTTGACGAAGCCATTGTGATAGCTAGGGCTAAAGGTCTTGTGCCCAACACGATAAGGTTTTTCAGATGGGAACCTTCTGCTGTCTCTATAGGATATTTCCAAAGCATGACCGAAGAAGTCGATATTGAAACATGTGATAGAATGGGCATAGACTATGTTAGGCGACGAACTGGTGGCGGTGCAGTATATCATGATAGAGATGGCGAATTAACCTATAGCATAATAGTTAATGAAAATCACCCGCTTATCTCCGGTGACTTTTTGAAGACATATGAGAGACTTTGCTCTGGGTTAGTTCAAGGCTTAAGGCTTTTAGGGGTTCCAGCAGAGTTTAAGCCAATAAATGACATAGTTGTTGAGGGCAGGAAGATTTCTGGAAATGCGCAAACTAGAGGTATGGGAATTGTACATCAACATGGCACTATCCTCAGAGAAGTTAATCCAAGGATAATGTTCACAGTCCTTAAAGTGCCTAGCGAAAAAATTCGAGACAAAATGATACAAGCTGTAGAGGAGAGGGTGACATCTATCAACAGGTACCTAAGAAGGAATGTAAGCTTTGAAGAACTTAAAGAGGCTTTAATAAAGGGTTTTGAAACATCCCTTAACATAAAGCTTAAACCTGGAGAAATCACAGAGTTTGAGGAAAAATTAGCTAAAAAGCTAAAAGAGGAAAAATATGCAACCAGAGAATGGAACTTCAAAAGGTAAATTCATTTTCCTCTTTTAATTGAATTTTCATCGATACCGATGATGCTGAGCTTAAATAGAAATAAACAAAGTTTATAGTGGTTGCTTGAAAACGAAGAGTGGAAGTTGATGAATGAATACGAAAAGAACACAACAATTTGAGTTTAAATTCCCACTTTTAATCTTCCGTACACGAGCTTTTCTATACTTCTTTGATAAAGTTGGATCTTTCTGTCTATCGCGTCTAGCTTCTATTATAGCTGTTATAATTGTTCCTTTAGTGGCTATTATAGCGCTTTATCTTGTTTTTAACAGTTTTTTCGTTCTATTATCAAATCCAGATGCTGGTGAAGTTATTCGTGATGTTGGTCCAGGAGCTTACATTCTGCTACCTGGAGTAAACCCCCTCCTCCCATTTATATATGGTTGGATCGCGATAATTTGCGCAGTAGCTATTCATGAAGTCGCCCATGGTGTAGCTGCCAGAAGCTTAGGGTTGAACGTTAATTCTAGCGGCTTGCTTTTCTTCTTATTCATCCCCATAGGCGCTTTTGTAGAAGTTGATGAAGAGCAACTCAATAGAAGTAGACCAACAGTCTCCTCAAGAGTTTTAGCATCGGGGGTTGCCGGCAACGCAGTGTCGGCATTTCTGTCTCTTTTACTTCTTTTAATGATTGTTAGTGGTTTGAAGCCTATTATAGAGGGCGTATATGTTTATGAAGTTTCACGTGAAATGCCCGCGGAAGCTGCCGGCATTCTTCCTGGAGACGTAATAACATCCATTGATAATGTAAAGATTAATGATATCCAAGATTTAAGAGAGATTCTAAATAATAAGAGCCCTGGCGATATTGTTTCTGTAACAGTTGCTAGAGGAGAAAAGTGGAAGCAAAAATTAACCTTCAAAGTGAATTTAACCAGAGATGGAAATCGGACAATTATGGGGGTTACTGTTGGCAACTTAATCATCACGGAGGCATTAAAGAATTATCAAAAAGCATCTTTAAGCAATATGTTTATGTACCTGATCCCACCAACCTTAGCACCTAGCATTGTGCCTTTCTCAGATTCTCTTGCTCAGTTTTATACACATTGGCTAGATCCATACTGGCATGTTTTAGCAAACATGCTATATTGGCTTTGGTTTGTAAACTTCAACGTTGCCATATTTAACGCCTTACCGATTTATCCTCTAGACGGGGGTAGAATATTTCAAATCACAATAAGAAGTGTTAAATGGCTGGATAAACATGAAACAAAAATAATTATAGCCGTAACAGCAATAATGCTAACCGTGATATTGATGAGCGTCGTGATTCCATTTATTACGTAAGGATTATTAATTTACAGCCGCTGCAGGATTTTGGAGTATTTTAGCATTTTCTAAAATCGCATGTTATTGTTGGATAGCACTTAACTTTTCTTTGGATTTATTTTTATAATCCTGTTTACAACTTCTAAGAGCCCTTGATTAGCATGAAAGTGAGAGAGCCATAACGTTAACCTAAGAATTCTCTCATAAACTATCCAATTTATGTGACAACCTTCTAAAGGCACGTACAAGATCCATTACAAATTGATAGTAGGCTTTTGGAACCATGACAAAAGGTTGTGTCATCCCATCCATGATTGAGAATTACATCGAATGGTCAGATATTGAGAACATTGCAGAAAAATTAGACAGAAGTCAGCAAGCATAAAAATCAAATAGACATAACCAGGACATCGTGAAAGTGCATGCTACTGTCCAAAATGTAGACGTGTAAAAAGCAGCAAATAATGGAAAGTCTTTAGCTAGGGCATTTAAATAAGTTGACAAATGTCTCGAATAAACAAAACTGAATATAAACATTACAGAAAAACCCATACAGAGTTATGCTAAAGGTAATCGAAGTAAGAAGGCATTAAACAAATTAAACCTGTAACTGTTCATAAACGATCAAGGTAAAGAAAATATGTGAGGTAGCATTTACTCGCTCTTCTTTTTGTATAGTATACCTTTTGGATCTTTAAGCAGTAGGGCGATTTCCCAAATTACGAGGGCGGCTGTCAGCATGACAAAGCCTAAAACTGTCGCATCGAGGGTTAACTCAAGAAATTCCCCGCCTTCCATTAGGAAGGCCATTACATGGTCAACGAACACCATTATTGTCGCGCCCCAGAGTATGAGACAGAGAAGCTTAAGCATATACTTGTCTTCCTCGGCTTTGGAATACCATATAGGGGTGGCGATCGCTGCTGCAAACGCTAGGATAATAAGCCACATGACTTTTCCTCCGATAGACTTATATTGGTATTACAAAATATAAGTTTAGTGTTACTGGAGGAAAATAAATGGCATGCTTCTTAGTCCCTATGGCTCTGGCAATCATCACATCAATCATACAGAAGACGGCACGAAGCCTTGCTGAGAAGTTGAAGCTTTGGATTCTTAGCGCGCTATTATGGGGAGGCGTAATACTGTTAGCGTTAGAACACGTATGGCATGCCGAAGTAGTCCCATGGCCACCATTCCTAACGGCGATGGCGAACCCTGCAGACATACCAGTAATGCTTCATGAGATGGCCACTGTAGGATCAGCCATGTCAATTGTCACACTAGCCACGTGGGGAACAATCCTTACAATAAGCCACTACATGCCGAAGATAGCAGCTCTAAAGGCTGTAGAACAAGTTAAAAAACCATACATCGCGCGCTAAATTATCAAATCCTTTTATTTTTGAGGTATAGGATTCTGAAAGCCTAAAAAGTTAAACAAAGTTTTAAGAAGGCGACTTCCAATGTAGCAGACAGCTAGCAGCAGTATTAGCGACAGCATCCAAAAATGAAACATCTTACGAAGAAAATATACTGAGGTGATGATATAAAGCGAAACTGCTACTTTTTAGCATAGGGAAAAGCTGTTAAACTCGGCGAAATCTATGAAATACCAAAATAGGATACTTGGCAAATTATGCAAAAGAAACGGGTGAATGAGGCCCCAAATGAGCGATTCGGGTCCACCTTCCTCGGGTGCTCCCTGAGCCAATCCAGAAGCGGCTTATAATCGTATATTAAGATTCCTCACTTTAACACCCAAGGATAAGTATTCTCAGGAATTAAAAGTGGAGAAGGTAATTTGGATCCATTTGATGAGCGGGCCCGGTGGGATTTGAACCCACGTTCTCCGGCTCCGAAGGCCGGCGCCTTGATCCTGACTGGGCCACGGGCCCGTACTGAAACTTTAATGACATAATTGCTGTTATTGAAAATAAAAATATGCCGTAGGTCTGGAACGAGATACTTTGTATTCTAGGTTTATTCTAGAAAATCCTTAAAAAGTATTTGTTTTATTCTACTAATTGTTGGGCCGGTAGCTCAGCTTGGTTGGAGCGTTCGGCTGATAACCGAAAGGTCGCCGGTTCAAATCCGGCCCGGCCCACCAAATTCTTGAGCAGAATCTTTAAATATCAAACAATTTTCTAAAAATTTTGATAAAAATGTTAAGAAGTGAAAGTCGTAAAGCTCGCTCGGAGTCGAGCGTTAGCGCTTTTATTTATAAGCTTTTTTGGGATGTCGCATTTAATCGGCATAAAATTCGTTAACGCTTATTATGGCAGCGGGGTTTTCTGTCCTAACCGCTATATACCTGAAAATCCTCCTGGTGACACGTATAATGAGATTGTGCTGTCAACTTATACATGTTATTACATTGCTATGTATCTCTGGGAGCATTATTATCCTGGGTATTGCTATTTCTACTATGGGGATCCTTTTGATGGCGATCCTGTAGTTACGGCCAGCACTTACAGCAATAGCATTATGCTTACTCTTTATGCTTTGGAACAAAGCTCTGACAAGGTAACAGTTTTTTCAAAAGGACATTGCACCCCGTGGGGCACTTATGGCGTTCACTATCAACTTTTATGCACTTTCTATCCAGATGCGGCTAAAGACTCCATACACATATTCCCCTATACTAATCAAGCCAAATGTCGGTTCTGCTTTATTTGGCATTGCGGCACAGCTCGAAGTTACCCCGTCCCGCCTCCCTACCGAGACGTTGATGGACCCATTGGATTGCCACTAGCGTTCACTCACAACGTCGCAATGACCAAATATGGAACCAGTGGCCCATGCGTTTATTTAGGATGGATTTGGTTATCCCCTCAGTTCGAAAGTGAGATCCCTGGCCATCCCCCATGGCAATATGCTCACTTTGCCTGCTACTTCTTTTACTGCATGCACTACTATGGTTGGGATGTCTGGTATACTCTTAACTATTTAGCACAAGAAATATACGGTACTTATGATTTCGAATCTTGCCCACTTTATGACTCCTTGATAGTCTGGGGTAACAGGTATATGACTTTGAATTACTAATTGGATGGTGAAGGAGAAGATGAAACAATCGAACAAAATTATTTTTTGGGGTTTTATCGCCATTTTAATATCTTTTGAAACCGTTTACGTGGTACGGTCTGATTTTTCAACGGCTAATGCTAAGGGATTAGAGTTCATTTCTAACGTGCTTCCAATAGACCTTTCCCAATACAACCTAACTCTTAAGAGTTATGGTGAAGTGAAGTTGCCGTCCGACATTGGGGTGAATCCTCTAAAAGGTTTTAAGAAAGAGGTTTTAACATACACTTTAGAGTCAAATAAGGGTACTCTTGAGGTAATATGTACAGTTACAAATGGTGCTGTGAGCGGTTGTTTTCTAGAAGTTCGTAGTGGATCAGTTATTTTAGACAGGCATTATTCTGACCCTATTGATGCGGCTGAAGGTTTTCTCAAGAAATACCAATCCTACTATAAAACAAATTTGGCGGACATGATAGAACTGTTGCATAAAGTTAACTCGCTGAAAAACGTAACGCTCGTTTCAGGTTCCCTAAAGCTGACCATAGAGACCAAGCGTTCTTCCATCCCACCGTTTGGCGACAAGGTAAGGTTCCGTTGGACACGGGTCTACAATGGATGTGAATATCTGGTGCTAGATATTGGTTTCCTTAATGGGGTTCTCCATGGAATGGTCGACCATCGCGTGGTATATGTCATAGGGGATACTTCTGTGAATATTTCCAAGGAACAAGCCATAGAAATTGCGATGGAATATGTCAAGAACTATTCCTATCTTATGCCTGACATGACAAGGATATCCAATTTTAATGTAAGCAAGGATCGGGCAGTTGCAGAGCTGTTTCCAGCGGTGAAATATGCTAACGTTCTTTATCCCTATTGGAGTGTTACGCTATATCTTAATGAGACATACCCTGGGGGTGTCTACGCCCTTTTGGTTGGGGTATGGGCGGATAACGGCGAAGTCTTCTTCTGCAATAACCAAGCAGCAGGCGGTCTCTATCCTCCACCAGATGATAACACCCGAAGCGGCAGTGCAACCACCGAACACTCAATATCACCTTATATGACTGCCTTGGCGGTTTTAGCGGCAATAACTTTTATAGTGATGGTTGTCATTTATACCAAGAAAAGAGGCAAGTAACCTTAAGCACCCTTTCTATTTCTACATTTTCACCCAAATAAATCACATGCAGATCCAACAAGCGTCTCAAATAAAACGTAAACTCGTAATTTCAAGCGCATTACAAAATAATAAGAATGAGTTTCAAGAGGATTCACTTAATTTTTTAATTGCATACGGTCCGGCCCACCAAAATTTTGGGTAAAAGGACTGCAGCTCCAATGGTCATTATCGCTATGGCTGTTTCAGCTAATTTTGGGGTTTATGGAAGGCTTTGATTGTTGGGTTTCGGGCGGTGAGTTGGGCGTTATTGAGGAAGTTGTGTTAACGGTAAAGTAAACTGTGGCGTTACGTTGGCAAACATATTTTTGATAGTAAACGCCATTTATGCCGACGCTATCTATTTCTATTCTGCAGTAGACATCTATCCTATGTGGGCCATCGGGTAATTCCGGAAGGGGCGTCGACCCCACGTACAATGCGGAGGCGGATTGATTGCGAGGATGCATCGCCAATGGTATCCCGCCACTATACGTCCCATCCAAAATATACCTCATTGAAACATTAATGTTACTCGCAATCAATGCAGCAATGCCAACAATTAAAGCCAACGATTTTGTAATGCATGCACTGATATATCCAGCCTTTATTTTGCACACCTTTTATTAAAACCCAAAATAGAGGGGGAGAGGTTAATAATGGAACTTTAAGACCTGAATTTTAGTCGAATAAATAAGAAAGTGTTAAAAATGATGAAATACTGATGTTGCTTGTTTCAAGTGCTAACGTATTTCTTAAGATGCCTTATTAGCTATATCTAAGTAGAGTTCAGCTATGCTCTTTAAAATTTTATACCCCTTTTCTGTAATCATATAATCGCCTCTTTCATGCCTTTGGATAATTACCCCTGCACTTAAGAGCTTTTGTAGATGAAAAAGCAGGTTGCCTCCTTGAAGCCCAGTAATTTGCATTAATTCTGAGAAAGTCCGTTCTTTAATCAACAAGCTTTTTAAAATTTGAAGCCTTTTAACATTAGCCAATGGCTCTAATATTTCATTATTTACGGTTTCTTCAGGAATTTTAAATATTTCTTGGAATTCATGTTCAACATCGCTGTATATGTTCAAGGATTTAAGAAGCTGAATTTGCTTCTCAAAAAGTAATTCAGCCTCATCAAAACAATGATGACATTCATCCTTTAATGCGTGCTCTCGCCTTAAATTATGAAGTTCGCTTCTCATTTTTTCGATAACTTTATCATTAATCTTTTCTTGTCTGATTAGTTTAACATTTTTCTGAAGGAGATCACCAAGTATATTTTTACAGGCTTCACGTTTCTCGCATTTAGGAGTTAACTTCAATTCCAATTTTTCTTTGACGTCACTTGATAGGTAGTTTTCAATGGCATTTACGTAGTCATTGCGTATATGTGATAAGAGGGCTTGATTGCTTATTTCAGCGGATTGATTAATGAAATGCTTTAGACTAATATTGATAGCTGTAAGCATTGTTTTAATTTCTTGGATTTCTCTCATCAATTCTTTTCTGCTCATCACTTATAAGCACTTTTTGCTGTATAATAAAGGTTTCTTTTAAAACTTTCAAAGTTATTTTAATGTATTCATTTAACTTTTTGTACAATAAAATAACCATAAAGGTTATATAAATAACTCACAATACTGTTAATTGTGATGTTAAAATGCCAAGGATATGTGAAGTTGTAGCTGAAATGGAAAACTTCAAAAAACTCGTAGAGGCAACTAAAGCGGCTGGACTAATACCAGTCCTGAATAGTGGAGGCCCATATACTCTCTTCGCACCAAATGATGATGCTTTCAACAAGCTTCCAAAAGGCACCATCGAATCTCTCCTTAAGGACATGCCTAAGCTCATTGAAGTCCTGAAGTATCATGTAGTAGAGGGAGTTTACTGCTTAGCAGACGCCTTCAAAATAGGAAAGCTAAAAACTTTACAAGGTAAAGAGTTAAAGCTAGACCTAGAAACTTGCTCAGTTAACGGTGCAAAGATACTTGAAGGAGACATAGTAGCTGACAATGGCGTTATTCACGTAATTGATACAGTGCTTATACCATAAAAGCAAAAACACCCTTACTTCTACCTTTTAATCTCCCTATTTTTTTCCCATTTTTCAATTCCACCATCAATGACTCTAAAAACAGGATTTGGCTCAATGTTTTTAGGGCTTAATTTTTTTAATTCTTCAAAGTACTGTCTATCGCGTATTTCGAGCTTTTTAAGCAGATGGTAAAACTCGAATTCCAACTGTCCCGTTGTGACCGTTGTCTCCCCGATTAAGATTATAGGCTCCACTTTTGCCCGGTTAAATTTATACCCCCTTCTCTCTGCCTCAAGATAAACTTGGTACAAGTATGCGTTTATTAAACTAACAGGCTTTTTATACATTTTAAACCTTAATAGTTGAGGATGATTTACATAGCCTTTACAACAACCACTCAAAACTTTTTTAGCTAGGAGCCCCTCCCTCCATAGGGCAACCAAACCTTTATAGTCTAAATATTTAGGATGAACCGACCATAACCTCATTGATTATCTACATTACTATTCGCAATTCCCGCTAGATAAGTTGTTGCATTCAACCGCATTTATACGCATTCATCCTACACCGACGTTAACGTTGGGATATGAGTAAAAACTCTTGACATTCTTTGTTAGAAGTTTCCATATTTCATTACAGCGAGCGTTATATATACACTTAGAATTACAGCCAAAGCTATGTGGGGCAACACTTCAACCCACTTGACGAAAATTTATGATACCCAATGGACAAGTATTTAAAGGTCCATTTCTAGATGTTTTCTAACATGTCATTAATTAAAGAAAATGAAAAGCAAAGAAGACTTAAGGAAGCTTTTAAGATTCCATGGATAAAATCCTCGCTTTTACTTGGCGGCATATTTATAATTATGGGCGCAATACTTATAGTAGTTTTTAAGATTTTCAACTTTAGTGGGAGTCAATTCATCTTAGACGTTAAAGCATTTATTGAGTCCTATGGTCTTATAGGGATATTTCTTGTTACGGTGCTTGCAGGTACCGTTATTCCCGTTGGAAGCCCAGCATTGGTGGTAGCAGCCGCCTCTTTTGGTCTTCATCCAATACCGCTGATTCTCATGGCTACAACAGGCTTTACTTTAGGGATGGTGATAAACTATGGGTTAGCCTATAGCTTAGGCAGGCCATATGTCTTAAAGAAGGTTGGAAGTGAGAGGCTTGAAGAGATTTCAAACCTATGGTCGAGGTGGGGATGGATAATTTACACAATTTTCGGTCTCATCCCATTTTTGCCAGTAGAATTTCTATCACTATTCTGTGGATTATTGAAGACGCGCTTCGACATATTTCTAGCCCTAACTTTTATACCAAGACTTTTGGTTTTTACACTCTTGGCTTACTTTGGGAACCAGTTGGGATGGTGGCTAGGGATAATTTGAAAAAATAGTAGGCTATTTTAAGCACTTGCCTCCCATAATTTAGTGTCTTTTCAAGAGGAGTTCTCGAAGAGCTTTTCTAACATCCTTTAATGCTGGAAGTTTGGGATGAAGTTCAGGTTTATGTATCAACTCACCTTCCATGAAGTTTCTTAAGCATTTATACGACGACTCAAATTCCTCTGGAGTATTACTCTTAAATTCAAAAACAGCCACGCCACTAAAAGGATCCTCCCACCGTTCGTCATAAGCTGCAATGATAGCCGTGCTGTTAAACTCACTTAAGCTTCGCTCCAAAAGCACAGGTCTACTGACATTCATAATTACTAGAAGACGATTTACATGCTTAACTTTTGACGTCAACAGAAATTGACGAGTAATATTGTCAGGGGCGGTAGAATCTATAACAACACTATAACCTTTACCCAGGAGTTTATCTCTTAAATCCGCGATTAAAGAATATACTAAAAATTCATCACGACATGGAAACGTTTCATTAAACAACATGGCCCTTAAATCATCAACACTTATTCTTGCAAAATGGGGATAATCAGCTACAATCCTTCTGGCGAGAGTTGTTTTACCTGATCTAGGATAACCACTTAATACGACATTCCATAACCCTTTAGGGTCACCTACCATTAAACCCTCGAGAGATTAAAGCATAAACCATCTTAAACCTTACTGATGAAAAACACAGGAACAAAATAGTTAACTCTAAAATTTATTGAAAAATAACATTATTATTGTTTAAATGTTAGGAGGATGACTTCAGTATCAATGGGCATATCTCATTAGTGACATACTCTAGATACTTGTCCCTGTCACTAATGTTAAATATTGTGATAGATGCATCCCTCGTTACTCCAATCACATAGCCATACTTTTTATCTCTTGCGACAATATACCATAAGTCTCCACGTTTACAATACTCTTCAAATATCGATGCATTCATTAGGTCCGGGCCGTAAAGGGATAGTTTATCTACATTTGGAATATCAACATTATCAAAGAAAACAATCTTTGTATCTTCTGGATTCTTCATATGAAAGGCTTTTAAAGCTTCAGGAGATATTCGAGCTTCAACTATCCCACCAATTCTTCCGAAGATTACTTCGCTAAGCTTGTTAGCTATGAAGTTAGCGAGCCGCTTCCGCTCAACAACGGTTAGCAGGGTGAAGCCATCAAAGTAATTAATGTTAAATAGAGCCTCAATGGTTTTAGGCGTTGGAATAAGTTGGCCGCGATGAAAGATTCGTGTTACATAATCATGTGAGTAAATACCTTTAATGGCATTACTCCCAGCAGATAGTCTTACAACTTCAGAAATAAGGTTGAACCTATAGTTGTTCTCTTCGTAGTGGTCTTCCATCTTATATCCATCAAGTTTAAAAGCAACTTCATTAAGGGGGAGGCTTTCTAAAAGGCGAAAAACCTTACCTGCAACAACCATTTCCACCGCCGGAACATTATATGCTAGAGTATAAACTAAAGTTTTGCGACAACGGATAAGCGCAACTATTTTAATAATCGTTATAGCTCTCTTTTCTATTACCGTCTATTAGAGGCAAAGGGAACAAATGCTAATACAGGAAGTTATCCTTGAAAACTTCATGAGTTATGAGTATGCAAGGGTGCCCCTTAAGCCGGGAATAAACATAGTGTGTGGACCAAATGGTGCAGGAAAGTCTTCACTTTTGCTAGCTATCTCGGTGGCTTTAGGCCAGTCTTATACCGAACGTTCAAGAAAGCTTAGCGAGCTCATACGCTGGGGGAAGGATCAAGCCCGCATCACTCTTATCTTAGATAATAGTAAAAGGAGCGGAAGAAGACCCATCCCAAAGGTGAGTAAAGATCAGATATTTCTAACTCGCATCCTGAGGAGAGATGGGAAATACTGGTTTGAGCTTGACAACGTAGCTGTGTCAAAGCAGGAAGTTGATAGATTACTTGCTAAGCTTGGCGTAAACCCAGATAATATGCTCATAATAATGCACCAAAACATGGTTGAACAATTTACAGTTCTAACGCCTCAAGAGAAGCTAAGAATGATTGAAGCTGCTGTAGGGTTGGAGGCATATCGTGAAAATGTGCTTCAAGCTCAGAAAAAGTTGACGCGAATCCTAAGTCAAGAGGAATCAATAAACAAACTCCTAGAGTCAGCCGAGCAGACACTAAAATATTGGAGAGAACAGTATGATAAGTTACAGGAGAAAAGACAACTCTTGGCAAAAAGAAAATTTTTAGAGCGAGAAATGGCTTGGGCAGAAGTGAGTCAACGTGAATCAACAATAAAAGAGGCGGAAGCGAAGCTCGAAAAAGAAATGGAGTTAGTGACTAAAATTGAGGAGGAGAAGAGGCAGACAGACAATCAGCTTAAAATGCTTCTAGAGAGTTTGGAGAATGCAAAGAGAAGATTAAGGGAAGAGTTAGGCGCATTAATAAATCTTGAAAGGGAAAAAGCAAAAAATCAAGCCATAATAACGCTATGTAGCCAATTTATTAATGAAGCAAAGATATTAAGAGAGAATAACTTGAAGATGCTAAAAGTTGAAAATCTCTCTGAAACTATAAACAAAGCTATGGAATATTTAGCGGTTTTGGATTCAAACATACAAAAGAGCCTACTGGAAATTAATCAGCTAGAAAATAGGGTAGACGGGTATCATGCTCAAATCCTAGATAGCCATGTGAAATCAGCTCTGTTACAATATCGCATAGACAACTTAAAAGCAAGTATTAAAGGAACCATTGAAGAAATTGAACATTTAAGAGTTCAGCTTGAAGCCGCTATTAGAAGGGCTGAGGAAAAGGGGCCGAGAGTAGCTGTCATAAAATCTCCTGCGGAAATTCTCGAGGAAATAAGAGTTATTGATGGATTTTTAAGCGCTTTCGTAGGAATCTCCGATGATGTTGAACGAATGTATGAATCCTATTCGCGATTATATCTGGAGCTTAAGGAGAAGGCATTAGAAGTTGCTGAACATAGGAAGAAAGCTATGGAAGAAATAGAGACACGCATGTATTCATGGCAGACCGTTATACGAAAGCTTTTAGACAGCGTCAACGTTGAATTTCAAAGGATAATGTCTCAGTTGCAAGCTATAGGCGAAGTTAAACTAATCAATGAACACGATATAGAGGCGGCAGGTATTGAAATCCTAGTAGGCTTTAAGGGCGGGAAACCTGTTCCCTTGAACGCTTATACCCAAAGTGGTGGAGAAAGAACAACAGCCACCATGGGCTTATTATTAGCTTTGCAGAAACATGTGCGCTCACCATTCCGCGCTGTCGACGAATATGACGTGCATATGGATCCAAAAAATAGGGAGTTAATAGCTCAAACTTTGATATCAGTTGTGAAGGAAACCGGTGTACAGTACCTAGTCATTACGCCAAGTCAAATAGCCATCACCCGAGATGATGTTAATGTTATAACGGTTCAAAATATTGAGGGTAAATCCATTATCAAAGAGGTTTCTTAATGCAATCTGAAAGGGATAAAGTGAGAGTTGGACGAGAGAAGCTACATAACATAATCGAAACATGTAAGGATATTATAGAACGTTCTTTAGATCCCTTTATTATAGATGTAGATGAGTTTATAGAAGTTTTAAGAGAATATTTCTCATGTTGGGACCAGCCTGAGGATTTATGCTTAGATGCAGAGGCCCTTCATTATATAGCATCCATTATAGAGCTCCAAAGTGAGTGGATAAAAAGCAGGTCGACATCGCTTTACAAAGACCCATTCCTCCTTGAGGATAAAATTAAGAGCTTAAGTGCTGAAAAAATTTTAGAGATTTTCCTCAAGGCTTGGCATCCAATTATTGAATTAGAGCAGATAACTATCCACAGCTTAGCTGAAGCCTTACGCTATTGGAAAAATTTACCACCAATTAAGGAGCGCTGGAGTGAATTTCCGCCCCCAGAGCCTAGAGCGGAACCCGCCTCTAGAGAAGAGCTCATAAAAGAGAAGATATTAAGTGAAAAAGGCTTCTCTGAAGAGCTTGAAGCCCTATGGAATGAGCTTAAGCTAAGGGCTAGAATAGAAGGTTCAAGTGGCAAAATTAGGTATTGGGACTTTATAGGGGCAGATACCTATAATGAGACTATTTATAGAGCCTATATGACTAGCTTTTTAGTGACTTATGGATATGCAGAGCTTGAGCTTCATCCCCTTGAAATGGAAATATACGTAAAGCCATATAGAAAACAAGCTGAACGGAGACGTAGAAGGCAGCAGCTTATATCAGTCCCAATAGCTATAAGTTATGAAGATTGGAGAAGGTGGAAGGAAGCCAAAAATGAGCAAAAGTAAAGCTGGTTATGCAAGTAAGCTGAAACGAGCAGTTCATTTACTCTTCTACAAAAGACATGCAAAACCAGGTGTTAAGGGGTGGGAGTTACGTAAAGCTATAGGATCAGACTATGTAAAGGTTCTTGAAATTTTGGACAAATACTTGAAGAATTTAGATTTGCAAGTTAAAACGTTTTTTGAAGGAGGTGAATCTTCCGAAAAGGCAAATTCCAGAGAGCTTGACCAAGCGAGGTTTTATGTAACCCTTCGTGGGGAGTTAACACCAAAGGAAGCTAAAATGGTTGGTTGGCGAATAGATGACCTCGCTGGGCTTGCTGTAGCCATATGCTACATAATATCGAGGAATGGGAAAGTCTCAAGGAAAGAGGTTGAGGAGTTATTAAGTGAAAAAATACCTGGGTGGCGAGTAAGCCAGAACATAGATAGATACATACGATATGGGTACTTAGCAGAGGATGAAAACGGACAATTATACCTAGATTGGAGGACTCTAGTAGAGGTTGATCAAAAAGCCCTCATAGATATGATGTTAAGTGAGGAAGTGAAATAGCATATAAATAGCATTACTTAAACTATGCTTACATTATGAATTTGGAAATACCTCTTCACTAGAAGACGTAACCTTTCAGCATTCTTACCATTCTTGCCGATGGCTATTCCCTTATCCCTAGGGTCAACGGTTACCACAGCTATAGTTTTGCCGTCAGGTCTCTGGGTTATCCTAACCTCTTTAACCCTCGCTGGCCTCAAGACGTTTTTAATAAATTGAACAGGGTCATCGGCGTGCTCTATAACCTCATGTTTTTTGCCAGTTAATTTCTCGAGGATCCTTATGTTTCGTCCACCCTTTCCTATAGCCGCCCCTAAATCCCCCTCTTTGACAACAAATATTATTCGTCCGTTTTCTTCGTCAATAATGCAGTCCTTAACGCTCGCTCTAGTTATGCTTTCAAATAGTGCAATGTGCTTCATTTCAGTTGTCGTAAACTTTATACCGCTTCCACTCATGCAAGTTCACCTTGAGCTTCAACATTTTGACTTTCAATTAGCTTTAGGATGTCAGAGTCTCCTGGATCCCTTATTGTTAAAGCGGCGACGAGGAAGGGTTTTCCACAGACAGTAGCCAATTCAGCCGACGAACCTTTATAGACTAGTAGGGGGATTCTAGAAAGCTTGCAATAGTACTCAAGATCCTTCCGTACATTTTCAGGGCAGTTAGACGCCACAATAATCATTTTAGCCCTTCCAGTCCTTGCACTTTGTAGGGCTGAGTTTGAGCCGAACATAACTTTTCCGGTTCTAACCGCTGTAGATATCGCCTTGTCAATGTCCATCATGATTCACCACCCAACGCTTCAGGTGTTGACATATAAAGTTCAACAAGACCCGTCCCAACAGGTATTGTCTGCCCAACTATGACGTTCTCAGTTACACCTTTAAGGGGATCAACTTCACCTCTTACAGCAGCCTCAACTATATTGGGGACTGTTATTTCAAAGGCAGCTCTAGCTAATACGCTTGATTTCTTACCGCTTACACCATGTCTGCCTATTTGCTCCACCTCCCCAGAGGCCGTCATAACATCTGCTACAAGCATGATGTGGCGAATGTCAACATCTAAGCCCTGCTCCTCTAATACGCTTTTAGCCTCATTTATAATAGCATTTCGCGCAGCCTCTATGCCTAAAGTCTTGGCTATCTCATGAATATTATTGGTTGTCGTTCTGGTTGCGTCAACACCGTAAACCTCGAGAACCCTCGGCAGGTTCGATCCCTCAGTACGTATAACCCATTCACCCTCTTCCTCAGTCACCAGCACTCTAGTTATGCCGGGTATTCCCTTGATATACAGGGATGAAACCTTATCTAGCAATTTCTTAATTTTTTCAACCTTCTTTGGCTTTATACGAATCTTATCATCACTTATTTCAACCTTGCAATTTGGAAGCTTAATCCTCTCCTTAAGTTCCTCCATCGTTACACCTCTATCAGCCATCATCATTTCGTCAAGTTCTACAACTATTTCTCCACTGACGAAGTCATGATAAATAGCCTTGGCTAAGTCTTCTAGGGTGGTGTATCGAATCTTTTGAGCTATTTTAACAGCTGCCTCCCTACTCTTCCTATGCTTTTCGTCTAGGTATATCACCATTATTGGGGTTGATGGCTCCCTCCTAGCGTCCACAATCTCTATTAGTCTAGGTAAGCCTAGGGTTACGTTCTGCTCTCTAACACCAGCATAGTGGAAGGTTCTAAGGGTCATTTGGGTTCCAGGCTCTCCAATTGATTGGGCGGAAACGATGCCCACGGCTTCTCCAGGCTCCATCAACGCCCTTTTATAATGCTCAACTGTTAGTGTCACAGCCTTATCCACACCTTCTTTGCTTAACCCAGCTTTCTTCAGCTCAGTCTCTAATTCTTTAACCAGTAGGGGAGTAAGTTGATCCTTAACATCCTCAAGTCTCTTCTCTATATACTCTATGGGCGCAGGCTCACCCCCTTCGATACCTATTCTTATTTGTTCAACCAAGCGAGCAACGTTTACAGCTTTGCCATGATCGCTTTTAGCAGGGTCAACTCCATCTTCACCGTATTTGAACTGAATAATGTCACCAGCAGAGTTTCTGACCGTACCGTCGTATTCAAGACGTAAATGCTCCAAGGCGTTAATGAGGCGCCTCTGCATATAACCGCTTTGTTGTGTTCTCACAGCAGTATCCACTAGACCTTCCCTACCACCCATAGCATGGAAGAAAAACTCTATTGGATCTAAACCAGTCCTATATGAAGAGTATACAAATCCTCTAGCTTTAGGTGAAGGATCATCAGCCTTGAAGTGAGGTAAAGCTCTACCTATGTATCCACGCATTATACGTTTTCCACGTACTGACTGCTGACCTACACATGCACTCATTTGCCCAATGTTAAGGCTTGAGCCCCTCGCGCCTGTCCGCGTCATAATCGTGCCAGCATTCTCGAGAGTGAAGTATTCATCCGCTATCTTTCCAGCTTCGTCTCTAGCCTTCGCTAGCACGTCCATGACATATAACTCAAATGAGTCCTCAAGCGTCTGTCCAGGAAGTTGTTGGAGGGTACCCCTTTTATACTGCTCTATTAACTCTTGTATCTTCGCTTCGGCATGTTCCATTACTCTTTTTATCTTCTTTTCCGCTGAGGGCGAGAGCATAAGCTCGTCATATGAATATGTAAAGCCCCGCATGGTAATGAAACGCTTGAGGAGGCGGGTTATTTTGTTAATAAATTCTCTGCCGGTTTCTGCTCCATAATCCTTAACAATTCTATGGAGGAGACTTTCAGACTGCTCAGCTCCTATCGCTCGCCTATCGATGACGCCACATATTAACTCGCCATTCTTAACCACCACATATGCATCGTGGGGGCATTCTTCCTTTAAGCATTGACCGCAGTTGCGGCATATATTGGCCTTAAGAACATAATTAAGATCCTTTGGCAGGAAAAGGCTGAAAATTTGCTTACCGGTCCAAAGAGGCTGGGGCTCTTTAATTTTTGGCTCGGGAAGCTGGCCCTCATATCCCGCAGCCATTAGTAGTTGGCACACCTCAGACTTAGTAAGATAAGTTGACTTCCTAGTAAATAAGTAAGCTGCTGTAATGAAGTCGCGGATAGCTCCTATTATTGGACCTCCAAATCTCGGTGATAATATTTGATCTTGCACTTGCATTAACAACCTAGCTTCAGTTTGAGCCTCTTCACTTTGCGGAATGTGGAGATTCATTTCATCTCCATCAAAGTCCGCGTTATATGGTGGGCATACGCATAGGTGGAGCCTAAAGGTCTTGTATGGTAACACCCTTACATAGTGAGCCATAATAGACATCCTATGGAGGGATGGTTGACGGTTAAAGATTGCTATATCGCCATCCCTGAGGTGGCGTTCAACTATGAAGCCTGGCTCTAAAGCTTCAGCGAGTTTTTCCCTATCCGTTACGAATTCAAGTCTTATGCGCCTACCATCTGGGCGGATAATGTAGAGGGCGCCAGGGTACTTATTGGGTCCATTCCGAACTAGCTCCCGCATCTTCTCAATATTCCAGGGAGTAACTTTCTCAGGTATCGTAAGGCGCATAGCAACATCAATGGGCACTCCAACCTCGTTTATGTCGAGGTTAGGGTCAGGAGATATGACTGTCCTAGCTGAAAAGTCAACCCTTTTCCCTGAGAGATTGCTGCGGAACCTCCCCTCTTTACCTTTAAGCCTTTGAGATAGAGTTTTTAAAGCTCTCCCTGAACGATGTCTGGCGGGGGGTATACCGGACGTTTCATTATTAAAGTATGTTGTAACATGATACTGAAGGAGCTCAGAGAGGTCTTGAATTATAAGTGTCGGAGCTCCAGCCTCCATGTTCTCCTTTAGTCTCTGGTTAATACGTATTATGTCCACAAGCTTGTGAGTTAAGTCATCCTCTGACCGTATACCAGACTCCAAGGTGATCGATGGACGGACATACACTGGTGGGACGGGCAATACCTGTAGGATCATCCACTCAGGCCTAGCAACTGCAGGGTCAAAACCTAGAATTCTTAAGTCATCATCTGGAATACGTTCAAGACGCTCCCTAATCATACTAGGCGTTAAGGTCTGGGACCCGCCCTCCGGCAGCTCCTCACTAAACCTAGTAGGCTTTTCAAAAGTTATTTTATATTGAGGAGCATTACAATGTGGGCAACTTTTAGCTTTAATCTCCTGGAAAAGTTTCCTATAAAATTCAACAGGAACCTCGCCGAGGAGATTCTTTAACCTTTCAATTCTAACCCGTCTCTTTTTAATGGCATCATCACTTAGGAGGATACGACCGCAGTTTCTACACGTAACTCTTAGTAAATCATATATTATCCTTGCGAATTCAACGTGAATTACTGGGACGGCGAGCTCTACGTGGCCGAAATGTCCTGGACAACGTGCTGCCGTATTACCGCATGTTTTACATCTTTGACCTGGCTCAAGGGTTCCGAGCCGCCCATCCATTAAGCCTGCTGGGATTGGAGCTCCATCCTCGTCGTATGTATCAGGGGTTTGGATTTCAACCACAGAAAGCTTCCTTATCTCCTGTGGAGAAAGCAACCCAAAGCGTATTTCGCCTATAACTTGATGAGATACTTCCTCAACAGCCATATTAAGCCCTCTCCTTAAGCTTCAATTTTGGAGCTATACATAAGCTCATTAACTCCTGTAACAGAAGCTTAAATGCATATGAAACGGTTACTGGAGCTATATCCGCTTTGTCTTCGCAGAGTCTACATACATGTTTACGCTGTTTCATATCATAATAGGCTATATAGCCACAATTTTTACAGACATATATAGTGTACTTGTCGGATTCCTCCAATAACCTATCATGAAGTAGCATAGCTGCACCGTGGCCTATTAAGCAGTCCCGTTCCATTTCACCGAATCTTAAACCGCCTCCCCTAGCTCTTCCTTCGGTTGGCTGTCGTGTAAGCATCTGCACCTGTCCCCTAGCTCTAGCGTGGATTTTGTCAGCTACCATGTGATGCAACTTCTGATAGTAAACTATGCCTACGAAGACATCCGCTACAAATTTTTCTCCAGTTATACCGTTATAGAAGACTTCTTTACCAGTATGGCTAAATCCAAGCTTTATAAGAGCTTTCATAAGGTCTTCTGGCTCCTCACCGGAGAAGGGTGTCCCGTTAACGGGTTTCCCCCTCATAGCTGCAACCTTACCTGCTATAGACTCGATGAACTGACCTATCGTCATTCTGGATGGAAACGCGTGGGGGTTGATTATTATGTCTGGGACTATTCCATCCTCTGTGAAGGGCATGTCCTCTTGAGGAACTATAATCCCTATAACACCCTTTTGGCCATGTCTTGATGCGAACTTATCGCCTAACTCTGGAATGCGTTGATCCCTCACCCTAACCTTGACCAGCTTGTTTCCTTCTCCTGATTCTGTTATGAATACTGCATCAACGATTCCTGTTTCAGACGGTCGCATGTCAATTGAAGTATCCCGCATAGAGGGGCCCTTTATTTCGAATTCTTTATACTCCTCAAGGAATCTGGGTGGGCTTATTCTACCAACTAAAACGTCGCCTCCAGACACTTTTGCCTCTAGACTTATAATTCCATCAGGCTCAAGCAGCCTGTAGTACTGCTCTCCTCTAAAGCCTCTTGTTCCAGGCTCAGGGATTACAAATTTATCTTTAAGTCCACCCATGTATTGTCGACATTCAGCCTCGTATATTCGATAGAACGTCGATCTTGCTAGTCCCCGCTCAATAGAGGCCTTGTTAAAGATTAACGCGTCCTCCATATTATAGCCTTCAAAAGACAAGACAGCTACGATACAGTTTTGTCCGGAGGGTCTTAGCTTGTAGCCCATGATATCCATCATGTCTGTTTCAACGAGGGGAACCTGTGGATAGTGGAGAAGGTGCGCTCTAGAGTCTACACGTAGCTGGAAGTTTGTGGAGTACACGCCCAACGCTTGCTTAGCCATAGCTGCTTGGTAGGAGTTACGAGGTGACTGATTATGCTCAGCATAGGGTATGATAGATGCGCATATTCCAAGGATAGCATAAGGGGTTATCTCCAAGTGGGTGTGTTCAGGCGTTATCTCCTCGGGGCTTAGGGCGATGTACGCGTTCTCCTCTTCCTCAGCATCGAGATACTCTATTATTCCCCTCTTAATGAGGTCATCCCACACCCATTCGCCGTTGATTACTTTTTCAATATGTTCAGGTTGAAGTTTAGGAACGCCGTCCTCGACGATTATAAGTGGCCGCCTAACCCTTCCCTCATCACAATTTACGTAAACCTCATCCCTTTTCCCGTTAACATTCCTGTAATGAGCTATATTGACTTCGCTAGATATCTCTCCAGCGCGTCTACGTCTTCTAAATTCTTCAACAAGCTCCTCTGGTGAGTCGCAATAACCAATAAGCGAACCGTCAACAAAAACTTTAGCTCCATATCGCTTTAAAGCTTCATCAGCTTCATAGACGGATTTAACACCTAAGTTAAATAGGACTTGCTTAACCTTTTCTGGACTTACAGCTACAGAAATACAAGCTGATAGAGCGAGGTTCTTCACTAATCCACAATTAGAGCCTTCAGGAGTTTCATTGGGGCATAAACGTCCCCAATGGGTTGGATGCAAGTCTCGAGCTTCAAAGTTCGGCTGGCTTCGACTCAATGGGGATTGAAGTCTCCGAAGGTGGCTTAGGGTTGAGAGACGATTTGTACGGTCTAAAAGCTGGGTGACACCTACATGGCCCCTCCCCCAATTGCCTGTGGCTAGGGCGTGTTGAAGTCGCTCTGTAATTATTCCCGGACGAACAGCCGCAGAAACAGTAATTACAGGCCCCTTAACCCCTATTCTTTCAAGTTGATATTTTATATCCCTGACGAGGTTTCTAAAAGCTACACGGAATAGGTCTGCGAGGAGGGAGCCTGCAAGCCTAAGTCTTTTATTCTTGAAGTGATCTTTATCATCGGGTTTTCGCATTCCTAGTTTCAGCTCAATAACCCTGCAGGCCATCTCGCCGAGGAATATAGCCTTCTCCTTTCTGCTATGGCTTGTCCTGCCGAGGTGGGGTAGGAAGTTCTTATCTATTATCGCTTCTGCCTTTTGGATTCTATACTCCTCAACTTGGCCATGAGCTACACGGTTCCCTATGTACAGGATAGCATCTTTAACGGTATCTACGCCTGCAGCTTTCTCAAAGGATGGTTCCAATTCACTCTGAACATTTTCATCAAAAGATACTGCTTCAGCGATTTCTCTATCAGACTCCAGCCCTAACGCCCTCATCATTATTACAAAGGGTATTTCTGTGGGCACTCCAGGGACGGAAAGATATAATGCGCCATCCGCTTTCATCTTAAGTTCTATCCTTGCTCTAAATCCAACGGTGGTAGAGAATAGCTTAGCCTGATAGACGGGTGTGGCGCCCTTATCATCTATATCCACGATTATTCTGTTAGGAGCTAAATCCTCCATAGCTACAATAACGCGCTCAGATCCATTTACTATAAAGTAGCCTCCAGGATCATCTGGGTCCTCTCCAACAGCGATTAACTCTTCTCTTGAAAGCTGGGATAAATAGCATAGTTTTGATTTAAGCATTACAGGCATATCACCTATATATACAAGCTCAGTATCCTGTTCCCTACCATTAACTATTGGGGTCATTTCAAGAGCTATTGGAGCTGCGTAGGTTAAGTTACGAAGCCTAGCTTCCATGGGATAGATCTCATGCTTTGTACCATCAACTTCAGTAACATATGGGCCGCTGATCTTCGTTTGCGGGTCTATCATCCATACTTGACCAAGCTTAACAGTGTATGGACAGCCTGGGACCTCTATGGGTATTTCTCCAACTTCATCTATGATCTCCTGCAACCCGTGATCTATAAACTCGTTATAAGAGTCTAAATGCTGACGCACTAAACCTTTTTCATCAAAAAAAGCTTTTAACAAAGCCTTAGCTTCCACACCCAAACCATTAGTCAATTAAATCAGCCTCCCTTCTTAAATCTGACCTCAATACTAAACGCTTATTATCGAGTTTTCCCAAGCTCTTAATTTCCTCCAATTTTACAAGGATCATCCGGTTAAAAATGTCTCCCATATATTGCAAGGCTACTCACGTAAACTACTTAGCTAATTAATAAACTTTTTCATGCGGTTTCCACGGATAAAATAGTATTAACAAAGCATCAACAAAAATAAGCTAAAAATCAACCTCTAATTAGCCATAGTAGAAAATATTAATAAGAGGCTCAAAAACTCTTGATACTGAGCGGCGGTAGCCAAGCCCGGTCAAAGGCGGGGGACTCAAGATCGGGCAACCCCTATGAGCCATCCTCTCCCGTAGGGGTTCGCCGGTTCAAATCCGGCCCGCCGCACTAACTTTTTTCCCACTTTAAGTCTTCACAACAATTGTGTCATGTCAGCCGTCATCATTAAAAAGCAACAACCTGAACTAGTAAAGATCAGCTAGAAAAATGGAATTGTTATGGCTATGGAATGAGAGATTCTTAATTAAGCAGTTAAGCTTATGGAGGTGGAATGGTGGACCGGGCGGGATTTGAACCCGCGACCTCAGCGATGCCAACGCTGCGATCATTCCAGGCTGATCTACCGGCCCAAAATTTAACGTTATGGAGGCACTTTTTAAGGATTTTGCTATTTAGTGTTTAAATGATACAGCTAATGGTATTAAGCTAGTTTGTTATGTTTCCGAGAATTAAGGATATGATAGATGCTATTACGAATATGATTACCGTCTCTATTAGGGTTATTTTCCAGTCAACTAGCGTTTTTCTTGATCGGTAATAAACCAGAAATACGCCTATTATCACATTTATTATTGCTATTGAGAATATAACGTTTAGTGGTGGAGACATTAGCATGTAGATGGCTATAGGGAGAGCTCCTGCTATGAACGTTGTCGTGCCACATATCATAGCTGCGTACATATTTGTTTTGTTTACTTCTTTTCGAAGTAAATTGAATAGACTTCTAAGAAGCCTTATGGATTTACCCCTCTCTTTTGCATCTGGAATATCACTTAGGCTAAAATTCATTAATGTTTGAATGGTCCTTATGTCAGCTAAGTCCTCGGTTATCCCTCCTAGCAAGAAGCTTGAGAAGTTGGTTATTGCCACAGCTGATAAAGTTAGGAAAGCGGCGAATAAAGCTGTTTTAGCTGTTAAGCCAGCCATAATGGAAGAGAGGATCACCACTAGGCCTGTTATTGAACCGTCCAGTATCCCTGCCACCACCTCTATTATTGGATCTCGTTTAAGTAAAAGGTTCTCCCATTCCCTACTTAGTCGAGTACCCTGTGATGTAAGTTGAACCATGCCATTTTTAATTGTAACAAGCCCCTCTGAAACCATTTCATTTAAAGCTTCATCTAAATCCTCCATTTCAATGCGAACACGTTTAGATGCTATTTTATTTATGCTCTTTTTGAGGGAAAATTTGGACATACGCTGCTTTTTATGTAAAATCAACAAAACTACAACTTTTATAATGTCTGGAAGCTCTTGTACCTCAAAGGACACTCAACAATTCACCATTTGTAGAGGGGATGAAATACTCTCAGGTTAATAACTTTTATGGAGAATTGATTGCGGTGGGCACCTAACATGTCTACAATTGTAATGTATCGTTAGAACTGTTTTAGGATGTCAAGTTTTTCCATAATTTGGCCGCAGTAATGACATTTAAGTAATAGAGGATCCTCACTTTTCACGTAGAATTTAGCCTTAACAGGTTCTTTACTATTGCTAATACATGTGGGGTTCGCACATTTAATTATATTTTCAATGACGCTCGGGAGCTTAACCCTAATTTTTTCCACCACATTATAGTCTCTAATAATGTTTATCGTTGCATGGGGGGCCAGAAGCGCTATTTTATGCACCTCTTGCGGGTTTAACTCTCTACCTTCAATTTTGACGATATCTTTAACTCCATACCTCTTGCTTGGAACATTCATAGCTATTGTGATAATTCTATTCTCCCTTCCAGTTATTCCGAGAATTTTAATTACGTCTAAAGCGTGACCACCTGTTATGTGATCTATAACTGTACCATTACGTATCTTCGAAACATAAAGCATAGTCTTGTGCATAAACACCTAAAGAGCATATGCAACTAGAACAATTTAACCTTTTACAGATGAAGTTGCAAAAGTTATTTATTAAGATGGATTCAGCATTTTTTAGGTGTCTCCATTGAAGTTTGAGGGAAGAGACATTATATCCATCCGGGATTTTACTCGAGAAGAAATCGATTATATTCTGGAAACTGCTAGAATTATGGAGCCCATTGCTAGAAAGGGCTCGGACATCCTTAAAGGCAAGATATTAGCAACGTTATTCTTTGAGCCTAGTACACGTACACGATTAAGTTTTGAAACCGCTATGATTAAGCTTGGGGGCTCAACTATAGGATTTGCGGAAGCTGAAATAGCCTCTGTAAAGAAAGGCGAGAATCTTGTCGACACTATTCGAACTGTTGAAAAGTATGCTGACGTAATAGCTCTTAGACACCCTCTTGAAGGTGCTGCTAGATTAGCTGCTGAAGTTGCAGAAGTGCCCATAATCAATGGAGGAAGTGGTGCTGAAGAGCACCCAACGCAAGCAATGCTAGATTTGTACACCATCCAAAAAGAGAAGGGTTGTATTGATGGATTAAAGATAGCGCTACTTGGAGATCTAAGATATGGAAGAACCGTCCATTCCTTGGCTTATGCCCTCTCAAACTATGATGTGGAGTTATACCTTGTTTCGCCTGATGCTTTAAGAATGAGGCGGGAGGTGTTAGAGGAAATAAGGGGAAGGATACCAGTTAAGGAAACATCAAATATTAATGATGTAATCAACGACGTTGACGTCTTATATGTCACGCGGATACAGAAGGAGCGATTTCCAGACGTAGCTGAATATATGAAGGTAAAGGGCTCGTATAGAGTTGGGCTTGAAACATTAGAGAAAGTTAAAAATGGACTTATAATATTGCATCCACTGCCCAGAACAGATGAAATAGCTCCGGAGGTGGATGCTACACCTTATGCCAAATATTTCCAGCAGGTTTGGAATGGAATAGTAACAAGAATGGCGCTTCTAGCCCTGATATTAGGGGCTGTTAATTAGCTTCTTCCTTAATATCTCGTAAAGGATACTAGGGGATTTATAGAGCCGCAGCGAGGACATTTATTAAGCTGCTGAAGCCAGCCCTTCATACAGTTACGGCAATATGTTACCTTCCAATCGTAGGTGAAAAAGGGCACCTTATAAACTTCAGCGACTTTCCTTGTAGTGGAAAAAAGCTCATCAAGCTCACAAGTTAAGCCTTCAGGGGATATTGCCATTAAAGCTCCACCATGCATAGGTTTAGTTATTTCAGCATAGGCAGCTAGCATCTTGAATTTCGTGCTGTCAACCAGAGAAACACGACCGAAAGTGGAGTAATATGGGTTCCGCCTAATTCCCTGAAACTTAACTTTTGATAGCCCGAATCTCTCTATATCAAGTTTAGCAAGTCTACTTGGAGCTTTAGGTAAAGGCAGACATGATGGAGAAAATCTCCAATCGCGAGTGTAGGTCTTAATGAAGTTTAAAATTTGCTTAGATACCTCGGCAGTAAAGCTAAGCGCATTTTCATCTTCCCATGGTTTTTTTCCAAATAAAAACTCTGCAGTCTCTATTAAACCAGCTACATTTACAAGAGCCCGAGAAACATCAAGCCTTAAATATTGATCTCCATCAATCTTATGAATTAAGAAAGGTAGAAGCGTTTTCTCTCTTGACTTAAACCATCGATGCTTTATTTCTAGAGCTCTAATAGCCATTTCCAGCCTATGCATCAATATTTGCTGAAACTTCTTCAAATCACCCTCGCATTCATAAGCTATTCTGGGAAGGTTAATCGTGACAGCCCCGAGGATTGATGTTCTAAGGGTTTCAACTTCCCAATCACCACTTAAGTCGGGTTTTAACATACATCCAAAAGTTGAAAATACTTTGTGGAAATCGCCAGCATCTAGAAGATTTGCAAAGTATATGCTCGCCTTCCCAATGGCTAGTTGATGAATCCTAAGGAGTAAGTCTCTAGTATGTGAATTTGAAAAACATTCAGGTCTTAACTTAACTATAATGCTAGGATTCAGTAATGGCTTATTCTTGCCTATCTCCTCAAAGACGTCAACAACCATTGATGCTAAAAGCAAACTTTCCTCACTATAATTGCCATAAATGCCCTTCCGACCTTCAATAAAGCTTGTAGAGATCTGCTGTTCAGATATGAAACTTGGAATGCAAAGTTCTAAACTTATGGATATTCCAGGATAACGGGTTAAATTTAAAATGAAAAATTTTAATGTTTCACGAATTTCTTCGATTGTTAAATTCGTAATGAAAGGCGCGAGGAAAACGTTAAAAAACTCTAAAGTTTGACCCTGAGCTACTTCTTCAGCAGAGTAGGATACAACGTTAGCTATAAGGTTCAGGGCGGCTTCAAAACTTTTAGGAGGATGAATTGAGTGCCTGAAAAAATCTAAGTTTTCAAGGTTTAGTCCATATGTTAGGAATGGTCTTAAGTCATGGATCACTTCACTAGGCTTTATGGTCCAGTAGCCTAAGTCATGGATATGCAAGTCGCCTGCAAGGTGAGCATCAGATATATCGCGTGGTAAGAGATTTAGCAAGGCATATTCTTCCAGCACAATTTTTCCCGCTTCATTAAAAGCTTTTAACCCCTGCTTCATGAGAAGGTTGTGAACGTCATATACTGGTAAACCTAGACGTGTTAGCTTATGGCGATAATCCTCTAAACCGCTCTCGATGAGGATAGCATTAACAACCTCCCTTATGAGGGGCGCTGTAACATAGCGTGTCCTTGATTTTAGAAGCCTTTTTTCAGCTTCCTTAGCAATTTTCTGCGCCAGCTCCAAAGGCATTTCAGCCTCTCGCCTTAGAGAAGTTACAATTTTATTAACATCAAACTCCTCAATGGAGTACTTAGAAGTTCGTACAAGCAACTTTTGAGCCTGCAGTGTTTTCCTCTCAAGATATTCAGCGAGCTCTATTACAAAGCGGCCGCGGTCTGTAAGCCTATACTTCTTAGACTCTGGATCAACCTCTATCAGGTCGGTTTTTAATAGAAATTTAAGGTGATACGCAAATCTCCCAGCATCTCTAGCAGGCTCCATCTTAAGGAGACTCATAAGCTCAGTATAAGATAGGGATCCCCTATCATAAAGGATATTTAAAATTTTGAGCCTAACAGGCGATGAAATAGCTTTGAGGACTTTAATACCACGCTTTTCCGATTCCTTAGACAGCCCCCTTAACCTCCAATAAGCACTA
>Ga0209080_1000388_pt1 | contig 30277 bp, 22 predicted proteins | sample JNZ110809AmetaG_FD_184123 | JGI IMG/M metagenome (GOLD analysis project Ga0209080, IMG submission 184123) | Hot spring microbial communities from Jinze hot spring, China to study Microbial Dark Matter (Phase II) - JNZ 110809A (SPAdes) (version 3) ...
TGGTGGAGGCGGCGGGATTTGAACCCGCGACCTCTGGAGTGCGATTCCAGCGCTCTCCCCCTGAGCTACGCCCCCACCAATTTGCCCTGTGGTCAATTATAGCACCCAATCGGCTTCACGATACAGTTATCACCAACTCCTGCCGAATCTCGTGATGGAGAGCGAGCCCCTTGTCACACGAAGCATGATTGCGCCATCTTCGTCGGTCCGAAGTATCTCACTCACACCGCACCTTCGCAACCTCTCAATGACTTCCGGATGTGGATGACCGAATGGGTTGAAACGCCCGCATGATATGAGGGCAATTTTGGGGCGCACAACCTCAAGCAGCTTATGGCTGCAAGAGCCTTTGCCACCATGATGAGGCACATAAAGCGCATCCGCACGGAGTTCATTCGGCCGGCAAATTGAGAGCAGATGCCTCTCTTGCTCACCCATCATGTCGCTCGTCAGCAGTATTTTCCACCCGAGCATGCTCAGGCACATTACTACGACATTGTTGTTCACATCGTCCTTTGTGCCCCTTAGTAGCGGTTCGCTGGGCGCAAGCACGCTCGCAAAAACTTCATTACGACCGTCAAGCACAACGGTCTGACCACGGCGAGCTAACACACATCTGACACCTCGTTGAACCAAAGCTGAGGCAGCCCTGAGATACGCAGGTTCATCGGATGGAAGTTGTGGATCAAGCACAGCGCCAATCGGCATGCGCTCAATTATTGCCGGAAGAGCCGACACATGGTCGCTGTCAGGATGCGTTATGACGAGCACATCAATTTGGCGGACACGCTCTCGGTAAAGGAACGGCAGTATGATCTCCCTTGCGATGACATCTCCAGCGGCTTCATCCTTGCCCTGAGTGCCGGCGTCCACAAGCATGCACCTTCCATTTGGGGCTCGAACGAAGATGCATTGCCCCTGCCCAACATCAAGCATTGTCAATGTAGCAGTTGGCTTCAGGCGCCAAAAGATGCCACCTGTTACCCATAGCAGGATCGCCAGCGCCAATGCGAGTGCCAAGCGAGCCAATGGTCTGACGAAAGCACATAAGCTATCTCCCCTAAGCTGACGCCGAACAGTTATGAGAGAGCGCAGAGCAAGCGGGAGAAGGGCAAGCAAAGCATAAGCAACGATGAGCATCACTGGGCTCTTGGCGACATGCCCGGGAACATCAACGGTTGCAAACGGCAGGTTTGCAAATTGCCCCATCAACCAAACGAGCAATTTGGAAAGCCAGTGAGTCACCATCATCAAGGTCTTCCCGCAAGTGGCGATGGCTTGCGCCACATATGCGGCTGGAGTGAAGTTAAATGACGCCGCCGCTTCGTGCGCAATTGCAAGCAGCGCTCCGGCAAACGATAAAGCGACTGTGGGAAGAGCCAATGGCACCACAAACAGATTTGATATGAAGCCGATGAGAACGAGCTTTGAGAAGTGATAGGATATGAGCGGCATCGTCATCAGCTGCGCACCGCCTGTGGCGGCTGGATACCAAATGAGCGCCTCCATTGCCTTCTCAGCTCGGCTTCGCGAATTCCTCACAACGGGCGCGACTGTATTAACCAGCGATGCACCAATCCAGAGTATCCCAACTACGGCTGCGAATGAGAGTTGAAAGCCGATGTTAAGAAGCGAAGCTGGAGCAATTGCCACCATGAACGCGGCTGAGACGCAAACGGCAGTGCCCCAATCGCGCGTGTAGCCTTTCATGCGATGCATCTGCTTGAATGACGAACCAATAAGCGCATATGCAAACATCAATGCAGCACGAGATATGGACGGCTCACCCTGACTGACAAACCAATAGCATGCGACGATGAAGAGGCTTAATGCGATTCCGAAGCCGCCAAGCGGGCGCACAAGCATGAGCACAAGCATGCCTATAAAACTGACATGCAGTCCAGATATCACGAGCACATGAATTGCACCTGAGCGCCTCGCCACATCAGCTATGCCCTTTGGGAGATCGGCAGAATGCATTCCGAACAGCATGCTCCCGATGAGCGACATCGTCTCCTCACGGAATTCCAACGGCAGCCAAGAGCGCATTCGCTCAAATAGCCGTTCCCTGAATCGCACCCTGAAAAGGTTCAACCCCGCTTTCAAACCGTAAACCTTTGGCGGGTAAGAGTTTGATTCGCCATCGGCAACGGCGACACCGTCCACATCAGCTTTGAAACGAGCAATGATGCCGTTCATCAGGAGCTTGTAAACCCTGCTAACTTGCCCCGGGTTGCTCGCCCTCGGGAGCGGACTTAAACCGCCCGTCACTTTCAAAACCGAGTTTGGTTCAATTGGCGGCTTCAAATCCGCTATGCTGCGCTCAACGATGCACAGCAAGATGCTGTGCCCTTCAAGCTCACGCAACTCCTCCTTTGGCTCAACCACATCCAGAACCAATGCGCTGGCTTGGTAAGTTATGCCCTCATTACCCGCTAACTCAATGCTTGGATACCTCTCCCTCGGGTGCTCATATGGGAGCACTAAAAGTGTGCATCGCTCTACTCGCTGGCGCACTACTTTCAATGTGCCGTTTAGCTGCGCCATGCGGTATTGCTGCAATGCCACACTGGCGCTGAAGAGACCGATGAGGAAGACGAACACGCCCTCAATGGCTCTCCAGCGTGAGCAAATGTAGAGGCTGAGTGAGACATAAATGACTGAGGCGATTGACCACACAATGACGCCTATTGTCGCACGCTCAATCGGGATTACAAGCCAACCAACTGCAACCCCAACGATGTAAGTGAGGGAAGCAATCTTGAGGGCATGTTGGCGCAATGCCTCATGAAGCCGCTGCAAACTCCATTCACCACTCAACTTCAGTTCAAGCGTTCGCCACGGGTATGTGATCCCGACATACTTGAACACTGCCCGCTTACGCCATAGCGCAGCATTCAAACCGCCACCGCCTACCACAACTTGACATATGGGCGCAATGCCTCAAGCTTCTTCTGCCCAATGCCCTTAACATTGAGCAGCTCATCAACGGATTTGAAGGGACCATGCTGTCTGCGATACTCAACGATGCGTTGTGCGAGCGCCGGACCAATACCGGGCAAACTTTCAAGCTGCTCAGCAGTGGCAGTGTTGATGGCAATCTTACCAATTGGAGCTTTAGTAGTTTTTGTGGCTCTGGTGCTATGACGGCTTGATGCCTCGCTAAACGCCTCAAGCGCCCTTGTGCGCCTATCCGGGACAAACACCTCATCGCCGTCCTTCAAGAAGGCTGCAAGATTGATTGCATCAAGATCTGCGGTGGGCAGACTGCCACCAGCTTTCTTTATAGCATCCTCAACACGCTCACCAAAGATGAACTCGTAGACGCCGGGCTTCCTGACAGCGCCCTTGACATGGACTTTGAGTTTTGGCGGCTCGCCAACGCTTTTAACACCAATGGATGTTCCACCCACACCGGTGATGATAACTTCGGGAGCGGATGGGCGCTTACCTTGAATCATCAAAGCAACCACAGCGACAGCGATTGCCGAGGTGAACAAAGCAATGAGCACCCTGTCAAACCACTGCATTGCTGTTACCACCCCTTCAAGCTTCCTCGGGGAGGCGATTTGGATGCATCTCTGAGAGCAATCTCCTGACAAGCGAGAGCAAGACCTCGGGGTCAAACGGCTTGGACAAGTAGCTGTCGGCTTCGTGTTCAAAAGCGGCTACAGCGCCGACATCGCTTGGGAAGGCTGTAAGCATGATGACAGGTATGTTAGCCGTTTCCGGATGAGCTCGCATCACTTCAAGCACTTCATAGCCATCAAGGTTTGGCATGACAACATCAAGGATGACCAAATCCAGCTGTTCAGAGTGGATCACGCGAAGCGCCTCAGAGCCATCATTTGCCACAAGGACCTCGTATCCCTCATGCCCAAGGTTCATTCTTACAAGTTCGGTAACGGCTACCTCATCATCCACAACGAGTATCTTGAATCTCCTCGTAGAAGCCATCTTGCCACCACCGCAGTCATCTCTGAGTTGAGAGCTTCAGTCCGCCTTTTCCTCACGCCTTCGTGTGCGCCTTGTGCGCCTCTCCTTGCCACCCTCACATGAAACTGCAATTTGAGCCTCCTCATGAACTTCGGCGCCAGTCGCTTCGCCAATTGCTTTTGCTGTTTGAGTTTCCTCAGGCGATGGTGCTGCTTGTGACCCTTCACAAGCTACCTCCCCGTGAAGCTGCTTCAACAATTGTTCCTCTTGCTCAACCAATTTTGAGCGCCTTTCATCAAGGCGCTCAAGTTCGCGCCTAAGCGCCGGAGCAGAACCCTGCATAGCCATCCTGCGTTCAAGGTGAAGCATGTGCCTCTCAATCTGCATCCTTTGCAATCTCAGTTGCTGCAACTTGCGCCGCAACTTCTCTTCTTCAACCACCGTCATTCACCTCACTCCAACGAGCGCTTCCTGCCTGATTATCGCACGACTATGTTCACGAGCCTGTTTGGCACAACAATGACGCGCTCAATTTTCCTTCCGGCAATGTGAGCCTGCACACCCCTGCAATTGAGGGCGAGCTTGCGCAACTCATCCTCCGGTGTGCCGACTGGCACGGTGAGCCTATCCCTGACTTTGCCATTCACCTGCACGACGATGACTTGCACCTCTTCCCTTGCAGCCTCTTCGTCAGCCTCACACCAGCGCTGTTGGTATATACTCCCGACCTTACCAAGCCTTTCCCAAAGTTCATCTGTAATGTGTGGCGCAAACGGATGGAGGACGACTTGCATCAATTCCATCGCTTCAGACAGAACAACCCTGTCGGCAAATCCCTCCGGTTCACCCTTTGGGCGCATTGATGAGGCAAACGATTGCACCTCATTGAGAAGCTCCATGAGCGCTGCAATTGCCGTGTTGAATCCGAAGCCCTCAATGTCATCGGTGACCTTCTTGATAGTCTGATGGAGTTTCCTTCGCAGCCCCCTTTGTGCGCCATCAAGCGATGGCTTGAATTCGCTAAGCCTGTCGCGCCAATCGGGGATGTAGTCGCTCAAGTGCTCGTTGACCAACCTCCAAAGCCGATTCAGGAAGCGATATACCCCCTCAACCCCTTGCGGATTCCACTCGGCATCCTGCTCGGGCGGACCGATGAACAGGATGAACAGGCGTCCCGTATCAGCTCCGTATTGCTCACACACATAATCGGGAGTCACAATGTTGAGCTTTGACTTGCTCATCTTGTCCATGCCAATCTCAACTTCATCCTCGCACACACCGCATCTAACTACCCTCCCACCATCGTCGGTGCGCTCAGCCTTGACTTCCTCTGGACGCCTGTAAGTTCTGCAACGCCTGCAATAGTAGCTCTCGTGATAAATCATCCCCTGAGTAAACAGGCGTGTGAAAGGCTCGCTCGTCTTCACCAAGCCCATGTCGTAGAGGACCTTCGTGAAGAAGCGCGCATAGAGCAGATGCAAAACGGCATGCTCAATGCCGCCAACATATTGGTCAACTGGCATCCAGTAGTCAACGGCTTCACTGCTAAACGGCGCCTCATCATTGTGCGGGTCGCAGAAGCGCAGGAAATACCAAGAGCTGTCAACGAATGTTGCCATTGTGTCCGTCTCACGCTTAGCCGATGCGCTGCATCTTGGGCATCTCGTGTTGACAAACTCCGGAACCTGAGATAGCGGTGAACCGCCTTTCCCTGTTATCTTCACATCGGGTGGCAGAAGGACCGGAAGCTGCTCCTCTGGAACCGGCACTATGCCACACCCATCACAGTAAACAATCGGTATTGGGGTTCCCCAATAGCGCTGCCTTGAAATGAGCCAATCCCTGAGCCTGTATTGAACGCTGCGCCTGCCAACGCCAATTTGCTCCATGTAATCAGCTATCGCCTCTTTCGCGCGCTCACTGTCCATGCCGCTGAATTGAGCCGAGTTGACCATTATGCCCGGTTCAACATATGCCCTCTCCATTTGCTTTGGGTCAAGCTCCGCGCCCGGCGGCTTGATGACGACGCGCACATCCAAACCATACTTGCGCGCAAATTCCAAATCACGCTGGTCATGTGCCGGGACTGCCATGATTGCGCCCGTGCCATACTCCATCAGGACATAATTCGCAACCCAAACCGGGACTGGCTCCTTGGTGAGCGGGTGAATGGCATACGCGTCAAGGAATGCGCCCTCCTTCTCCACTTCCTCTGACGAGCGCTCCTCAATGCTCCTTGAGAGCATCCTTTGGACAGCGGCATGCAACTCGGAGCGCCTCGGGCTGCGTTCAATCAGCTTCGGGACGAGCGGGTGCTCCGGGGCGAGCACGATGAATGTGACACCGTAAACGGTGTCAATCCTCGTTGTGAATACCCTAACCTTCTCTCCGATCCCGTCAAGCTCAAAGTCAAACTCAACACCCTCACTCCTCCCTATCCAGTTGCGCTGCATAACTTTGACTCTCTCCGGCCAATGCTCAAGCAAGTCCAGGTCCCTAAGCAGCCTTTCAGCATATGCCGTTATCCTCAAGAACCACTGTTCAAGCCAGCGCTTTTCAACCGGCGTTGAGCATCGCCAACAGTAACCCCTCTCAGCCTCCTCATCGGCGAGCGTCGTCTCGCATGTCGGACACCAATTCACGGGCGCCGGACGCCTGTATGCCAACCCGCGCTCATAAAACTTGAGGAAGAACCACTGGTTCCATCTGTAGTATTCCGGAGCACATGTGCGTATCTCGCGCTCCCAATCAAACGATATTCCGAGCATGTCAAACTGGCGACGCATCCTTTGAATGCACTGTTCAGTCCACACCCTCGGATGCATGCCGTGTTGTATAGCCGCGTTCTCAGCTGGCAACCCAAAGGCATCGTAGCCCATCGGGTGAAGCACATTGTAGCCGAGCATATGCTTGTAACGGGCGATGACATCGCCAATGATGTAATTGCGCATGTGCCCCATGTGCAGCTCGCCACTCGGATACGGGAACATGTCAAGGTAGTAAAACTTTGGGCGTGAGGGATCTTCCACCGCCCTGAACAAGCCCCATTCAGACCATCGCCTTTGCCATTTGCGCTCTATCGCTTTGAAGTCGTATTTCTCAGCGCTGCTCACTCAACATCGCCCCCTTGACAGAGCGACGATTTGAACTTCCTCCCGCACATGGTGGGTATGCAGAGCAAAATCAATTTCAGTTGGCAGTATGGCACACGGCATGCCGATAAAAGGCTGCATAAAAGCTCACGCGCTAAAGCCAAGCCGCAAATGTTGCAGCTTCGTTTCCCTCCCTCAACACCCACCTGACGCAGGATAAAGGTGTTTCGGTAACCTCAGAGATGAGTGCCAGAGTGCCACAGCGCAGCCATGTTGACAGCATGTTGCTTTCGTCAGCGCGAACGCTCAACCACTTCATCCCAAAGTGACTATGCTCGGTCCGCAACCGCCTCCCAACGCAAAATCCGCCATCATTGTTCTGCAAGCCCAATGACAGGATGGAATGCTGCAATCGGCGCAGCGCTGTCTCCGCCTCAATCTGCCTGTGCTCACAACGCATCAGCATCCCGCAAAGGAGCATTGCAGCTGCAAAGTCAGCCTCTGGCGTGCCGCCAAACAGACCATCTTGACGCTGAAGCGAGATGACGGAGTCAATGACCCTGTCAGGGTAAAGCACGAGCCGTGACTGGTGAAAGTATAGCGAATAGATGTAAGCCGACCCGCACATTGAACTGAGCATCCCGCATCCCTCTCTTGTGCCCCAAAAGCCAGTTGAAGGGTCAACAGTGGAATCAAGCCACCTGAAGAACACCTCAATGATGTCGTGCGACAAGTTGCCCCACTCATGCTCACATATGAGCAATCCGCCAATGTGGAATATCAACCTCCCCTCAATTGAAGCCCTGTCAACTGGATAGCCTTCGGATGATGCCACCCAAGTTCTTTCATCAAGCCATTTGACAAGCGCGGGCGCATTGGCAAATGCCTCAAGGAAGCGCATCGGATATAGCGGCAATGCACCGAGTATATCAAGCGCAGATACGCATGCGTGTGTGAGCTCAAGCTTGAAGGATACCTCATCCACATCCCGCGACAAGCGCTCGTCAATAAAGTAACCGCTCTCGGGCTGCTGGAACGAACGAAGAAAGTCAACCCACTTTGTCCTCTCCAAATCGCTGAGCGATGACAGGTCATCAAACAAGTCCCGTATGAACACAGCGAGCGCTGAGGAGTATACATCATGGAACTGGCGCGATGGCGCAAACCGATAGCGCCCATATGGCTCTTCAGGCAAGCGCATACTCTCAACCCACTCAAGGACATCGCCGCGAAGCGTCAGCGCTTTCTCAGCGAGCAGATGATCAAGCATCCTCACCTTACCTCCGGCGCAGACTATCCATCAAACGAACTTCGGCATCACTCATAGCCGCGCCTCTTGCACTCCTCACGAAAACGCATATATGCATCATCATAGGCTTTGGAGAGCTCCTCGCACGGCTCAAATGTCTCCTCAAGTTTCACCATAGCATTTGCAGCCTCGCCCAGCGATGAGAACCAGCGCCGAGAAGCCGCAATTATTGCCGCACCGAATGCCGCTTCAACGACTTTTGGTCGGATGAGCCTGCGCCTCAAAACGCTTGAGCGCACAGTGTTCCACAGCTTGGATTTTGAACCACCACCGGTGATGAAGACCACATCGCCGACGCTGTGCCCAATCCCTTCAAACACCTCAAAGCACCACCGCTCAACAAATGCCACACCCTCAATGTGAGCGGCATAGAATTCAACTTCGTCCCTTGGCTCGCCAATGATGAATCCCTCGGCACGCTCATCAACGAATGGGAAGCGCTCGCCGCGCCTCACCAACGGGTAAACGAGTAACTTGGTCGGGATGCGCATTTGCGCCATCATGTCCATTTCCAAAAGATCCCTGTTTGGGAAACGCTCGCGCAGGCACTCACCGCCAGTGCTGCTTGCAGCACCGGCAAGCCAAAAGCCATCCGGATGACGATGGTAGTATATTCGCCCTCGCTCATCCGAGATGATTTGCCCACACAAGCCGCGCAAGACAAGCGTGCTACCAAGATTTGAATTCCATTCACCAATAGACCTCGCCCCGGAGCAGATGAAGGCAGCCGTTCCATCTGTGGCGCCTGCAACCACAACAGCGCTTCTCGGTAAGCCAGTCTCAATTGCAGCATCGCTGCTCACAAATCCGACCTCATCTCCCGGGACGACCACCTTCGGGAGTTTCTCAAGCGGTATTCCGAGGGCGCTCTCAATCCATTCGGGATAGCGCATCTCAACGATGTCAAAGCATGTCTTGAGAGCATTTGAAAAGTCGCTCACGCCAACTATCCCAGTCAGCTTGCTGACGATGAAATCGGCAGCGTGAAGGAGCTTTGCGCACCTCTCAAACACATGTGGCTCATGCCTTTTCAACCAGAGCATCTTCGGCAAAGCGAAGGATGGCTGTATGCGATAGCCGAGCTTCGCCTCAAGCTTGTAAGCATGCTGGCGAACTTCATTCGCCTCCTCAACGGCGCGCATGTCACTATACATCAAGGCATTGCGCAATGGGTTGCCGGATGAATCCACCGGGACAAATGTGCCCGATGTAGAAGTGACGGAGAGCGCCACAATGTCGGATGCATCCACTTGCCTACAAAGAAGCCCCAAAGCACGCTTTGTAGCCTCCCACCACAAATTTGCATCCTGCTCAAACCACCCATCGCGAAGATGCAATTTGGGCTGCTCGTGTGGCACGCTCACACTGCCGGCAATTTCACCAGATGCATCGGCTGCGATTGCGCGCACGCCTTCAGTGCCAACATCAACGCCAACGAACAAAAGTTTTGACCGCCACATTGGCGACACCTCTCATGAGGCATTGGAGGGTGCATCATTCAGGATAGCAAAGGGCATTAAAATGAGAAAGGACGCATGTGTCACTTCAGCACATGCGCCCCTCTCACCCTGAGGCGATATATCATCTTGCAGCTTAGCCCCGTTAAATGCACATGCGAATACTCAACCGTCCACCGAAACAATTTCACCCGCCAGACGCTGCATGCTGCAACAATAATACCGCATGTGCGAGCCCCAACAAATCAAAGGCTGCAAAAACGCCCCTAACGCTTGCTTGCGCCCTTGCCTTCTGGCGCCACTCCACCGCCGCCAAGGGAGCCAATGACGAGAGACTTTGCGACCGCCATCGGTGCCTCCGAAGTTATGATGCCCTCAACTTCGTATTCGCCTGCGTCAACTCGCTTTCCGTCATTGTCAACTTGATCCCACTCCTCATCAAAGGAGCGCTCCCCACCGGGAGGTATCTCCATCTCTCCGATGGCTTGTGTAAAGGCTTTTCCGTGCGACCACTGCCAGATGACATCGCCATCCAAATTGCGCACAATGAAGTCATAACGCTGTCCCGTTCTAAATCGCAACCTTACCGGCTCACTGCCTTCATTGCGCAGAATTAGCCTCATCTTGACGGGTTCACCAACGCTTACTTGCTCTGGCAACTCCAAATCAATCGTCAAGCCAAGCTGCAGCTTGGTGAGCTCAAAGTCTTGAGTGACGGTTTGATTGGCGACCACTTTCACGATGGTGCCCTCTGGCACATACCCATCCTTCCACGCCGTGATGAAGTATTCACCCTCGGGGAGCACGAGCTTGTAGAAGCCATTCTCATCGGAGATGGCGCTTGCGCGCACCGGTGGTTTAATCGGTGGCAGATTTGGTGGTCGGATTGGCTCTATTGGGCGAAAGCCCGGCGCGCCGGCTTGACCAACCTTTCGCTTGGCATGGTGCACATGCACAAGGGCAACTACCTCACCGGGAACTCTAACCCAGTTATCCCAGTCAAGATATGGGTCGCCAAATACCGTTGCTGTGACAATCGCTCCTTCAATTGGCTGCTTCGTCTCAGCGTCACTAACCCGCCCTTGGACAATGCCAAACTTGGCACTGAGCTCAAAATCAACACGAACGCTTTCACCCGGCTTCACCTTTACATTTTTCTCATCGCTGCCATAGCCCTCCTTGAACGCCACAGCCCTATACTCAGCCGGCTTGACATCGTCTATCCTGTAGTTGCCCTCGGCATCGGTGAACGCAATTCTCATACGCCCCCAAGCTGGTGGGACGACGATTTGCTTTTTGCCCCCCTTCGCAAGCTGGTTTGGGAACATCCCAAGCAGGGTTATGGGCTGTATCTCAAAGATCGGCTCAGGTGGCTGTGGTTCTCCCATTGCAGTGAGCACAACGATTGCGCCAGCAACCGGCACAAGCTGCCCCTCTAAATTTGCTGTAACCTTGCCATGCACAGCTCCAAGGTTCTCCTTGGGGATGCTCCGCAGTCCTAAGTCGCATGCAACTGTAGTTAGTGGTTCAACAACTACTGTATCCATCGCAGGTTGGTAGCCGGGTGCACACGCTTCAATGAGATACTCACCCTCAGGGAGGAAGAGCTCATAGCTCCCTTCCCTGTCGGTTTTCGTCATGGAGAAAACGCTGCGAGATATCTCCCCCAACTGATCGCCTTCGTCACCGACTCCGATTGCCCTCGCTGTGACCTTCGCGTCGGCAATCGGTTTAACCCTGTTGCCATCCTCATCAACCTCATAGACGAATCCAGAGACTTTACCCAACTGCTCTACCTCAACATTGCCGACATCTGTCACCTTGTTCGGGAAGACCAAAGCGACGAACATCGCACCGCGCATGCCATCTTGCTCACGGATGCATACAACTTGCTCTCCGGCTGGCACATTGTCAATGCGAAATCTATCCCCATCAAAGGTCACTTGAGGTGTAACCGTCTGTGCGCCCATGATGGCGGCGGATACAACGACACGGCTTTTACCGCCGCCTGTCACCAAGCGCCCAGTTATGCTGCCAGTTGGTGTGGCGCTTGTGGGACGACCACTGCCACCTCCACATCCGCTCATCAATGCAATGCCAATAAGCGATGTGCCAACGAAAGCCGCTGTGAGGATGCACGCTGTTAAATTTAGCCGCCTCATCCAAATCACCTCTCTATGAAGGTTGCAAACAGCCTCGCATTGGCTATACCCGATTCCGTGGTTGCTTAAACAGCCAGCCAAAATGCCCCCTTAACCGCGGCGTTGCCGAAGCCTTTGTTCAATCAAACTGAGCATGCGTTCCACAACCTCTTGGGGCGTCATGTGAGTTGTGTCAATCACAACCGCATCGCTCGCCATAGCGAGTGGTGAGTCGGCTCTTGTGGCGTCAAGCTCGTCGCGCTTTTTAGTCCGCTCAATCTCCTCTTCAATGGTGACATCGTATCCCTTTGACCTGAGTTCAAGCCAACGCCTCCTCGCCCTCTCCTCAAGTGATGCCGTGAGGAAGACTTTCAACTCAGCATCTGGGAAGACAATGGTTTGCATATCCCTGCCCTCGGCAATGACATGGGAGCATTCCGCGAGCTTGCGCTGCAGTGTTTGCAAGGCTTTTCTAACAGCGCTGTGCGCACTCACGATGGAGACGGCTTCATCCACAGCCGGAGTGCGTATGGCTTCCGTCACATCCTCGCCATCAAGCAACACCCGCTGCGTCCCATTCGGCAAACTCACAAGTTCAATGCGCGCTGATGATGCAATTGCTGCGAGCTTTCCTTCGTCATCCAACGGCACATTCAATCTCAATGCCTTGAGTGCAATTGCGCGATACATTGCACCGGTGTCAATGTGCATCCATCCAAGATGCCTTGCAAGCAACTTTGCGACGGTGGTTTTTCCCGCTCCCGCAGGTCCATCAATTGCAACTACAAATTTGCTGCACCGCAATACCCTCACTCTCCGCCGATGCTAAGATGGGCATTCAACCAATCCTTCCAGCATCTCCCAGAACTGCGGGAATGAAATTGAAACACATTCAGCGCCATCAATCTCGGTCTCACCATCAGCTAACATTCCAGCGATGGCGAGGCTCATGGCAATGCGATGGTCTCCGCCACTTTCAACACGAGCGCCGCGCAGACGCCTAACACCAACTATGCGCCAACCATCCGGCAGCTCAGTTATGTTCGCGCCCATCTTTGATAGCTCCGATGACATTGCTGCAATCCTGTCGCTCTCCTTGATGCGCAGCTCTTGCGCATCCCGTATCAAACTCTCACCTTCGGCAATGCTGCACAGCACGGCAAGCAAAGGCAATTCATCAATCATCGTCGGTATGGAGTCGCCGCAGATGTTGATTGAGCGGAGACGCTCGGTGCCAGTAACTATCACATCCCCAACTGGCTCACCCGAAACCGCCCTCTGATTCTCAATGCGCACATCTGCGCCCATGCGGATTAATGCCTCAAGGAAACCAACCCTTGTCGGATTGAGCCCGACGCTTTTGATCGTGATTTGCGCATCGGGCACGGCTGCTGCGAGCGCCATAAAAAATGCCGCCGATGAGAAGTCACCCGGAACTGCAACATGCTGTGCGCGCAATCTCGCCCCGCCAATAACCGAAACCTTCAATCCATCAACCACCACATCAGCGCCAAAGGCTTTGAGCATGCGTTCCGTGTGGTCTCGTGAAGCTGCCGGCTGAATGACGCTCGTTATGCCATCGGCAAACAAGCCGGCGAGCAATATCGCCGATTTCACCTGAGCACTTGCCACCGGCATCTTGTATTCAATGGCGCGCAGCTCGCCACCGCGGATGCTCACCGGCGGATAACACTTTTCTCCCTGCCCAACAATGTGAGCGCCCATTTGTGTGAGCGGGATAGCCACCCTATCCATCGGACGGCGCCGAAGCGATTCATCACCGTCTATGGTCACCTCAAATCTGTGCGCCGCAAGCAATCCAAGCAATAGGCGCATGGTCGTCCCTGAGTTGCCAGCGTCAAGCACATCCTGTGGGGCGCTAAAGTTCGCGCCACCAACACCGTGCACGGAAAGCGACGCGCTTGCGCCGCTCAATGATGCATCTTCACTTAACCCATCAATGCGCACGCCCATCTCCCTAAGGCACCTTGCGGTGCTCAGGACATCTTCCGCGGCCAAGCAGCCTTCAATCGTCGTTACACCCTCAGCTATAGCTCCAATTAGAAGCGCCCTATGCGATATTGACTTATCACCCGGCACCTCAATCGTCCCCGAGATACGCTTACATCCCCTGATGACCTTGCGCACGCGTCATTCACCTCGCGCAAAATGCAGCCGGCTTTATCGTCCAACATTGCAGCTTTGCCAGCCCGATCAATCTGCGCCCATAAAATCCGTGTGGGAAAATCACCCACCTCCAAACATCCGGTGAGTCGTCAACACAACCCTCGCTCTGGAGCACCACTTCCTCCACCTCAATCGCCTCAGCATGATTTGAGAGCAATTGAATGGCGCAGCGCGCACACGCAAAGGCGAATTGAGCCGGAGATAACGCCACTCCATCAACCTCAACCCCATCCGGGATGAAACCACCGGACAACATGTGCCCCTCAAGCTCCCGGCAGGCTTTAAGGATGCCATCACAGCTTAACTTCGCTTTTTTGACGACCTCACCGCTGACCTTCTTCGGTCCGAAGAGCTTTTGTGTGGGCAATTCCACTTCCTCTGCGAACTTCCCACCATAGTAGGTGTTGAGCCATCTGACGAGAAGGAGAAGGCACTCAGCTGCTGAGAGCCATACGCCGCCGATATGCTTGAACGAAACGCCATTAAGCAGCGCCTTCGCAAGCTCAACTAACTCATCTGAGCGAAACCTTCTTCCAACAGCTTCATCACGCATAAGTTCAAGCAACTCGCTGGCACGAATAAACCTGCATCCTTCGGCATCCTTTATGTGCGCCAAGTAGGCTTTGAAGTCATCCATGCGTCTTTTTGCCTCGTCCGCTTCAAGCAGCCTCGGCATGCGCCAATTTTCCTTGGGCGTGTTAATACCATTGGCGAAATTGACCCCGTCCCAGAATTCGGCGGTTGAGAATTCGCACTCGTGGAAATAAATGCTCACAACACCATCCCTGCCATCACCGCCAACCATTTTCCTCCGCAGCCGCTCAAACCTATCAATGGCAGATTCAAGCCTGCGCGGCTCACCCCAGTTTATGCGGGTGCAGTTTTGGCGCATGCGGTAAACTGTCAAGATGCCACAATACCAAAATGGTGTCCCATCAATGCCGACATGCCCACCCTCGTCAAGGTATATAGGTATGCCGAGACGATGAAGCGCCCCATAAACTTGTGGCGCCCAACTTGCCCCCGGTTGACCATAACAAATCACCGGCTTGTTGAACGCCTCCTTAACGACATCAAAGCCACCGCGCTCACGCCTCTCAAATTCGGCTATGCCTTCGTCCCATCCCAACCCATCAAGATACTCGGCTACCGTTGGATGAACACTGTGCATATCCGTGTGGTAGCCAACATCAAATAGCTCGCTTCGGCGCACGAGTGAGAGTATGTCATTGCGCCTGCGGCGCTGCAAAGCACGAACGCGCTCACCGACAAACTTCAATGTTGCAGGAATGCCCATCTCCGAAAGAAGGTTCAACAACCATAGGAGCGCATCATCGCTTTCCGGAGCGATGTAGTCCTCAACATCAAACCAAAGCACAACATAAGCGCTCAACCAACTCACCACCCATCGTGCGCTTCGGGCTTGGAAATCGTCACAGCCTCTTGATAGAATTGTGTCAATGATTGGAAGGGAGCCGGCACACAGCCAACTAATGGGGCTTGCCATACAAAATTCACAAGGTGGGTGAATGCGTGATGGCAGGCGGACAAGTCAATGTGGGCATAATCGGGTATGGGTATGCCGGGCGCGTCATACATGCGCAGTTGATTAAGCTTGTGCCGAGACTAAACTTATACGCCATCGCCTCAAGGGACGAAAACAGACGCTTGCAAGCAAAAGCCGAACATGGCGTGGTGACCTATGAGAGTTACGAGGAGTTGCTCCGTGACACCAAAGTTGATCTGGTCGTGATAGCAACGCCACATGACAGCCATGCCGAGCTTGCCATTAGCGCAATGGAAGCCGGCAAGCATTGCGTCGTTGATAAGCCAATGTGCATCACGACGAAGGAAGCTGACCTCATGCTGAGAGCGCGGGATAAAGCCGGCGTGCTCCTGAGCGTCTTCCACAACAGGCGATGGGATTGCGACTTCTTGACGCTACAACATGTCATTGGTGCCGGCATGCTCGGTGAGCCATTCCTGATTGAGTCATGTGTTGTGCGCTATGGCAAGCCCGGAAGCCAATGGCGATGCGACCGCAACCTTATGGGCAGCATATTGCACGACTGGGGTGTGCACTTGATTGACCAAGCACTGCAGCTTATGGGGCGTATGCCATCCTCAATTGGCTGCTGCACCAATTTCCTCGTTTGGGATATGAGCGTTGAAAGCTACGCTAACATCCAAATGCAATTTGATAAGGCACTGTATCGCATTGAAGTGAGCTACATCTCGCATGCGCCTCGCCCAAGGTGGTATGTGCTTGGCACTAAAGGTGGTTTTGTCAAGTTCGGGTTAGACCCACAAGAGGCTGCACTGCAGCGTGGCGATGTCAAAGCCGCAAAAGAAACCCCAGAGAACAGGGCTCGCCTGTTCACCACGCTGAATGGGAACAAAGTTGAGATGGTGATCGAGTCCATCCCCGGAAGATGGATATCGTTTTATGAGAACATCGCCGCAGCATTGCTTGATGGCGCTGAGTTGGTTGTCAAGCCGGAGCAGTCAAGGCAGGTTATAAGGCTGATTGAGCTTGCGTTGACATCGGCAAGGCATGGCAAGCCTATAAAAGTCACATCGCTTTAGCGCATCCTGCAGGACGGCTTACTTATCAGCACGGTGTAAAAACGCACACCGGCGGTAGCTTTCACGCCACCGCCGGTGGGGCGAGGGAGGGATGAAAATGAGGCGCGCAGTTCGTTTCTTAAGACGATGCAACTCACGCTAAGGTTGCATCACGATGCTACCTTGTCTGCCCACCTCTAACACGACCCTGCTGCCTTTGACCGGCTGCAGGCGGCTGCGCGCCCGGCTGCCCACCACCTGCGCCAAATCGCCAGCCAAACATCCCGCCACCGTAGCGCCCAATAGCGCCGACGGCTATCAGCAATGCATGCAACTTCGCATTGGCTTTGTAGTTGAGCTTGGCATCAAGCTGCTTCTCAATCTCCTCAAGTTGCTTCTCGTAACTGCCAACCGCCTTCTCATAGGTCTCAATTGCTGCCTTCAACTGAGCATCTGTAGCGCCCGAACGAAGCGATGCCATCAAGCTGCGGCGTGCTTCCATTAACTTCGTGAACGCATCCATGCGCTCTTTCATTGCCGCTTGTATCGCCTGCTTCTGTTCATTCGTCAGTGTGAGGTTGAGCTGCTTCGTCCAGAAGTCAAGCATTTGTGATATGCGCTCCTCTGGTGAAAGCTGCCTTACACCCGGAGGTCCACCAGCGCCCGGTCTTCCCGGAGGCTGTGCCATTGACACTGACATTGCGATGAGCAATCCAAGCGCCACTGCCATCCAACACTTTTGGTTGTGCAACATCCCTAATCACCCTCCTTGAAATTGGATTTGCTGCACACGCCTTCACAGGTTCACTTCATTAGACGACAAGGTTGCTCGTTAGTTCACTCGCCCGCAGCCTTTAGCTGACTTTGCGCAAGCGCGCTATGAACACACCGTCGGTATCATGCCTGTGTGGGAATAAACGCACATAGCCTTCCGGTGTCCTGCACCCCTCAATTCTCGTTGGCAAGTATGAGCTTGCATCCTCAACCCGAAACTCATTGTGCGCACTCAGAAAGGCATTTACGACATCCTCATTCTCCTCACGCTCAAGGCTGCATGTGCTGTAAACGATGACTCCGCCGGGTTTAATGACGCGCGATGCGGCTTCAAGCAAGCGCGCTTGCAAAGCTGCAAGCTCAGCAATGCTGCGTGTGCTCTTCTTCCAACGCACATCCGGCTTACGCCTGAGCGTTCCGGTGCCGGAACACGGCACATCAAGCAGGCACCTATCGGCAATACCTTCATACTGCTTTGCCAACTCGGTGAAATCCCCCACCACAAATTCAATTGAATGCAGCTTCTCCCTGATTGCAGCTTCCTTAACCAGCTGCATCCTGCCTTCATGCGCATCCACAGCTATGACGCGCGCTGCGTCATTCGTCATCTCGGCTATGTGTGTCGTTTTACCGCCGGGCGCGGCACAAGCATCAATGATCACTTCGCCGGGCTTCGGCTCAAGGATGTAAGTGACAAGCATTGCCGCTTCATCCTGAGCGGAAAAGAGCCCCTCCTTATAGCCCGGCAGTTTGGAGATGTCCGTTGTAGTATCAATGCGCAATCCGCACGGAGCATACTTCGCCCGCTCAACACTGCGACAGCGCAATTCAAGCATCCTCGCAACTGACTCAACATCAGTCCAACGCATGTTGACCCGTATGCAAAGCGGCGGCGGAAGGTTGTCAGCCTCGCACAGGGCGAGTGTCTCTTCAAAGCCGAATTGCTTTATCCACTTCTCAACGAGCCAGTGCGGATGGGAGGTCTTAATGGCGATATGTGCAATCGGATCCTCCTTTGGGGACGGCAACTGTATGTGTTGCCATTCCTCGCTCAGCCTCCTCAGAACAGCGTTCACTAAGCCAGCTACGCCAACATGCTGATACTTCTTTGTGAGCTCAACATATTGGCTCACGACAGCATACGGCGGATGCGACAGCACGGCAAGCTCATAAGCGCCCATTCGCAGGCAGTTGCGCACAAATGGCGTCAAACGGTGGAAGCGCTCGCCACAAAAATGCTTGATAAGGTAGTCAAGGTAAAGAAGCATCTTAGCTACACCCATAGCAAGTTGCGTTGCAAAGGCGCGCTCCACGGCTTTCATCCTTCTGTCGGACATCAGTTCACGGAGCGACAAGTTAATGAACGCATCTTTCTTATCCATCTCAACCAGAGCGAGTAACGCTATTTCCCTCGCCTGCGATATCTTCACGGAAAACCGCCCTCCAAAGAATATGCGGTGCAAAATTGACGGCGGGCTGCCATCATGTCGGATAGGCACACAGCCCGCCGGTTAAGAGAGCTGATCCAGCTGCAATCTGGGTGTTACTGTATGGGTGGTTAACTTGGCAACTTAACTCAACACTATGGGCTCAATGCCCAGATACTCACACGCCGATACAAGCTCACCAACCCAATCTCCAACGGCTGCATGGATGTGGTTGCACGAGAACTCCCTTGCAACGACCTCCATCGGGCAATCAAACCTCGCAAACGCATGTGGCCATTCAAATGTTGTCTGGCGAGCAAGATCCTCATCCTGCTCCGGTGAGAAGCGGACAAATTTGCCCGTGAGGATATGCATGCGCATTTTGCCCGCCCTGCGTGTTATGCGTGCGAATGTGACTCGCTCAGCCGGCTCGGCGAAAAACTTAACGGATGCTCCACCACATGGGAAATACATCGCCGGTGCCGGATACAATTCAACCTCTTTCCAATTCTCACGCCAATCGTCGCTTCGCTTCGCAAACCACGGCGCGTGCTCGCCGGAGTTGCACAGGTCATAGATGTCAAGGTCTTCATGGTAATGGCGCAAGTCCGCAAAGAGCACCGGAGTGCCAGTGAGGAAGTGAAGGAGCTGCATCGTCAAAGCGCCATTTGAGTCGCACTCGGTTGCGCAAATTATTATCCGCTTATGCTCCTCCTCCCAATCGGTGAAATCGTTGAGGAGCGCCTCTGGCAAGTCCATTGTGCACCCCTCTTCCCACTCCGTGAAGTCAAGCTGTCCGGTCAACCCGCAAAAGTCAATTCCCTCCTCATAGCAATAGTCCTTGATGGCGAGGTATAACCTGACCTGCCTTGCGAGGGTTCCGTTCATTCCCGGCGTGAGTGTTTTCCCGTCGTAATGTATCGCCTTGCAGCTCTCCTCGAGCCACTTCAATCCGGCTTCAACCCGCTCATCAGCGACCTTTTTCATCCTGTAAGCGAGTGTCAATTGACTACAGTGGTGCACATGAATCCCGAGTTCCCTCATCCACTGACTCTGGTCAATGTGACCGGTATACATGCCCATTGAGGGGCCATCAAACTCACCATACCTTAAGCCGCATAACCTCTTTGCGGCATCAACACCTCGCTTCCTCCTGTTCGGCTCGCAGCGCTCAAGGAAGCTGCGGATCGCCTCTTGCACTCGTCTATCGGTGATGTCACCGAGAGCTCTCCCATACAAGCGCCCAATCTCATCAAGTGCTCCGGCTGAGGCGAAAAACGCAACCCAACCCGGATATGCCGGATTGATGTTGCCGAGCAACAAAATTGGCACGCCATCAAGCTGCTGTGCCGTTTGAACCGTGAAGTCGGGGAACGACCAAACGCAGAAGTTGAAAATTACGGCATCACAGCCGGCATCTTTGAGCCGCATCCCCTCACCCCTCGCCGTCGCATAATTCCAGATGATCTCCTCAGCCTCCACGACATCGTGCCCTTCATCACGCAGCCAATTGGCAATGCGCCTCTGGAAGTGAAAACAATCCTCACGAAGCAAGTCTGCAACTCTCTTCCTCCCATCAGTGAATGTGCACACGCCCACCTTCATCTCCATCACCCTCCTTGTGGAAGTAGTTGGTCAAATGCAAAATGGGATTTTTAGCGCGCCGTTTGGCGTGCCGAAAACACCATTTGCAACTCATTCGCCATCGCAAAATCACACCCACCAGTGTGAAGGCTTGGATGCTTAACCAGTTGAGCATCAATGCTCAAAAGCGCGCCATTCGCTCACGCCTCTTCAGGTGCTGCTGATACATCTCAAGGTATAGCTCAAACTTCACCCGATGATACTCAAATGTAGCTGCGTTGGGTTCAATTACCTCGCCGCTATGGCACATGCCCTTCATCGCCTCAGGTATACTTGAGTATGCCCCGGCTGCCACAGCCGCAAGAATTGCAGAGCCAAGCACAACTGCCTCCTGCTCCCTCGGCAAGTAAATCTTGCACTCGGTTATGTCGGCATGCTCCCTGAGCCATAATGGGTTTTTCGTCCCGCCACCACACGCGTATATTCGCTCAATGCGATAGCCATGCCTGTTTAATGTCTCAATGATGTTGCGCGTGCCATATGCAATAGCCTGAATCGTCGCATAGTAGCGCTTTGCGAGTGACTCAATGGATGTGTCCAGCGTTAGACCATCAATAACGCCTTTGGCGTGAGGGTCAGCATACGGTGAACGATTCCCATGATGGAAGTCAAGGATGTGTATGTCCTTCGTCAGGCGCTCATACAAGCCGGTGCGCTGGCGCAATTCTTCAACGACCTCGTTTAGGACCTCATAAACAGTCCTCCCAGTTTGCTCTGCCATCTCCCTGACCTTGGCGGCTTGAGCGCTATCGCTTATCGTGTAGTCAATGAGCGATCCTGTGGCGCTTTGTCCGCCCTCCGTTAGCCACATCCCCGGGATCATCGCGCCAAAGTAGGGTCCCCAAACGCCGTCAATGAACTTCGGTTCGCGAGACACAGCCATGTGGCATGATGAAGTCCCACCAATGAGCGCTATCGCTGTCTCAAGCAATTCAACCGGTGTCCCATCAGTCTCCTCCCACACCGCCCCAAGAACACCAATTCCACCGGCATGAGCATCAATTATTCCGACACCGACAACTGTCCGTTCGCTCAACCCGAGTTCTTCAGCAGCTTGCCCCGTTAAGTTGCCAGCAGGCACACCCATCGGTTGGACATTCTCCGAAACCTTATTACCCTCAAACAAATCGCCAAGCCCAATGCGCTCATAGAAATCGTAATCCCAGCGCGCCTCATGCCCCATATAAAGCCATTTGCAGACAACCGTGCACAGGCTTCGGACATCACTTCCGGTTGACCTGTAGACCATGAAGTCGGCGAGGTCAAAGAACTTCCCAGCGCTGCGCCAAGTCTCTGGGAGATGCTCTTTCAGCCACTTCAGCTTTGGCGGCTGCATCTCAGGCGATATTACGCCGCCCACATACCTGAGCGCACTATGCCCGGTGGAATTTATCTCGTCGGCATACCGAATGGCTCTGTGATCCATCCAGACGATGACATTCCACTTCTTATCACCGGTGGGTGAGACTGTTATTGGTCTTCCAGCCTTATCAAGGGCTACAAGTGAGCAGGTGGCATCGTAACTTATGCCGATGACTTCCTCACGCCTCACACCAGCATCAGCAACGCATCTACGGACCGCCTTGCAAGTTGCCTCCCATATGTTGTCTGATGACTGCTCAACGAAGTTTTCCATCGGATGCGAAATCTCAATCGGCTCAACGGCGCACGAGAGCATTCTCCCATCAAGGGTGAAAATTCCGGAGCGCACGCTCAATGTCCCAACATCAACCCCAACTACATACTCCCCCATGCTTCTTCACCCCCGCCTTAGGAGGCTGCCAAGCACAGCCCTGATGCGAGCCGTTTGAAAAAACTTTAGCAGCGCGGCAAGGCATATTGCGATGAGCACGGCAATGGAGAGGCGTCCAACAGCTCGCCCCAAAAGGGAAGATGTTGAAAGCGCAACATCGCATCCGGAAATAAGCTCAATCAAATGCCTTGATGCCCTCGGAGAGGTAACTTCAATGTAGCCAACAACATCTCCCTTCCTTATCGGCAGTTCAAATGGCTTTTGATGGATGCGCCAGCCGACCTTGTTGATTTCATCCCTGCGCACAACCGCATAAAAACTGCGCCTTGGAAGGGCTGGAATGCAAGATGGCACACCGCCATGGATGGCGAAGTTGGCTATAACTTGACCGGCAACAGCTATCGGCAAGCAGACGAAAGTTGAAAACCCAAAGTCAAGGAGCGCCGCTGCATCCTTAAAAGCGTCCTCACTCTTGAGCACGATCGCCATAAGCTGCCAACCGTTCCTTGTGGCAGTCGCAATGAGACATCTTCCAGCCGGGATGGTGTAACCCGTCTTGACCCCATCAGCGCCTTCGTATTCCCAGAGCAACCTATTTCGGTTTCTGAAGACCCTCGCCGGAGATTTGTTAGTCGGTGGCATTTCAAAGGTGATGGTTGAAACTGCCCTCCGTATCTCCCCGTAGCTGAGTGCAGCCATCGCTATGCGCAACAAGTCAAGAGCGGTTGTGTAGTGGTCTTTGTGGTGCAACCCGTGTGGATTGCAAAAGTGGGTATCTTGTGCACCGAGTTCAAGGGCACGCTCATTCATCATCTTGACGAAGGAGTCAACTGAGCCAGCTATGTGTATCGCCGCAGCAACACACGCGTCATTTGCCGACCTGACAAGCACAAGATAAAGCAATTGGCGCAGCGTCACCAATTCGCCCTCTTTCAGGTTCGCTGACGATTCCCCGATAAGTGTTGCCTCCTTGGGAACTGAAACGACCTCATCCAAGTTGCCGCGCTCAACAATGAGCAGAGCCGTCATGAGCTTAGTCAGGCTTGCCGGGTAACTGCGTTTTGTTGGGTTAAGTTCGTATAGCACAGTCCCGGTTCGGACATCCACGAGCAGCGCTGATATTGCCGTCAGCCTTGGCGGCTCAAAAGGATTTCTTCTTCCGTCCTCACTCACATTGCCACGCTCATGCTCAGCGCTGTTAGCGCCGCATATTGCGATGGAGAGGGCGGCGAGGATTGCAAATGCACATCTGCACCGATTACACCAATGCACCACTTCCACCCCCTACGCCGCAGCCTTAAGCCAAAACCAAGCGAGCGCTGCAGCGCCAACTTGCCCCGCGCTATCCCCAAGTGAGCTTTGAAGTATCGGTGCCGGCGAGAGAGCCCTTAAAGCGACCTCCTCCCTCATCGGTGAGAGTATGAGTTCGCCAGCTTGAGCTACTCCGCCGCCAACGACAATGCAATCCGGATTGAGGACATTCATCAGCGACGAGATGGCTATCCCGATGTATCTCCCAGCCTCCCCAAGCAATCGCCTGCACAATGCGTCGCCTTCCGAAGCTGCCTTAGCAACAAGCTCACATGTGACTTTGCCGTCGCCGACGATTGATTGCAGTGTCGTCCTCACACCCTTAGCCATATACTCTTCGGCGCGCCTTGCTATAGCTGGTCCCGATGCGAGCGCTTCCAAACAGCCATAATTTCCACAGGCACACCTTGGACCATCAGGGACAACAGTTATATGACCAACCTCACCAGCTGTGAAATTAGAGCCGTGATATAGCCTTCCGCCGATGACTATCCCACCACCTATTCCAGTGCCGATGGCAATGAAGATGACATTCCGCATTCCGACTGCGGCGCCAAACATGCATTCGCCAAGTGCCATGACATTCACATCGTTATCAGCAAACGCCCTTATGCTGAAGCGTTCCTCAATGAACTGCTTCAATGAAAAGCCACTCCACTGTGGTAAATTCACAGCTGCCTGAACGATGACACCGCTTTCTGGGTCTATTATCCCCGGACTGCCAATGCCAACTGCAAGCACTTTCTCGCCGATGGAGCGCGCTTTCTCCACAAGCTCGCCGACCGCAGCGCCAATTTGCTCAAGCACAAACTCCCGCCCAAGTTCCGGATGAGTTTGGCGGCGCACGGATGATATAACGCAGCCACGCTCATCAACCAATGCGGCGGCTATCTTCGTCCCGCCTATATCAAGCCCGATCACGACGCTCATGGGTGTTTTCCTCCCGCGCGAAGTTGGAAGCACGATCAAAGCACAAGTGTAGCATTGTGTGCTTGTTTCTGTCCGCAAGCACATGCTCAACATGGTTTATTGAGCAACCCATCACAGATGCATTTTACGGTTACCTACGCGAGTGCTTGTGCGGCACCATTTGATAAGGGGCTGGCAAGTCATTGACGATTGCCACGACATTATGCTCAGTTGACGCCCGCAAGATTTGAGCGACGCCAACGAAGCGTTTCAGATAGCAAAAGCAGGGTGAGCGAAAAATGAGCAGAGAGGACACGCGCAATGGGGGACAAACGGAGAACGGGAAGGACTTTGACTACACAGAAACCGCAGTGGGCACAATTGCGAGCATCTCGTCATTTCACAGCGTCAGCCGCGTCTTGAGCGCCTTCCCAAACATTGACGAATTGATGAGGGTAGCCCTTGAGGAGGCGCTGAGGATCTCACGCGGGAAGCGCGGCTTCATCGCCTTGGTTAACTACCACACAGGTGAACTCACAATCGGTTGGACAGCCGGCTGCGGATGGACTCCGGAGAAACGCTCAACAAAGTTCAAGCTCACACGAGAACCGGGCAAGGGAATTGAGGGTTATGTTGCGCTTACTGGTGTGCCTTACTTATGTGGCAACTTGGAGAGCGACCAATATCACTACTCGCTGTTTGACGACTCGCTCAGCCGAATAGTTGTCCCATTGAAGGGGCGCGGTGGCAAAGTCATTGGCACATTGAGCATAAGCAGCGACCACTACAACGCCTTTGATGAAAATGACCTGAGAATAATACAGGCACTCGCCGATGTCGTTGCATTGGCAATGTCAACTGCCGATTACTATGCAAGGGAGCAGAAGCTCATAGAGTTGGGCAGGTTGCTTGCCTCGCAGACCAACATTGATGCTCTACTTGACGAAGTTGTCGGTGCCGCTATTGAGATACTGCAAGCGGACGATTGTTCCCTTTTCCTGATTGAGGAAGACTCAAAGCTCGTGCTCAGGGCATCTAAAGGCGCATTGAAGGAGCAGGTGGGTAAAGCCATCTACAGGATTGGTGAGGGGTTGACCGGTTGGGTGGCACTGCATGGCGAACCAATACGGTTATCGGACGTGCGTTCTGACCCAAGATGGAAGGGACGATACACCGAATTGCCAGCCGAGGAGATAGGGGCTTTTCTGGCTGTGCCGGTCATGGGACAGCGAAGCTGTAAGGGTGTGCTGCGCGTAATAAGGAAGCGCCCACAGGATGCATCATATTCAAACCCGTTCACTTCGGATGACCAAAACCTGCTTTACATGCTCGCAAGCCAAGTTGGTGCTGCGCTTGACAGGGTAGAATTGCAAGAGCGTCTAATTGAAGCCGAGAGAATGGCTGCCTTCGGGGAGATGGCTGCGAGGGCTGCGCACATGCTCGGAAACAAAATCTTCTCACTTAAGGGCGCATTGAAGGAACTCAGAACGCCACAAGCCGCTTTGGGTGAGGAAAGGGAAAGGCTTTATGCGGCTGTGGACAGCACGATCAAAGAGATGGAGGAGCTCCTTCAGGAGTTCCGATATTTCGTCAAGTCCGCGAGGATTGAAAGGAACCCAATTGAGCTTGTTTCGTTGCTCAGAGAGTTTGTCGGGCACATCTCCCATTCAGTTAGCGATGTGAATGTGCACTTTGAAACCCACTTGGATGAAGCGTGGATTGAGGGCGATGCCGAGAGGCTGAAGAGGTGCATTGGCGAGTTGATTGAGAACGCCACATACTTTGTGCCGCGTGGCGGTGTTGTTACCGTCAGCATTGAATCATCGCCGCACGGAAGTCTCGTGATCACCGTCTCAGATACCGGAAGGGGCATACCAGACGAAAGTAAGGAGAAAATTTTTGAGCCGTTCTACAGCACGAGGGCGCAGGGGCTCGGGCTCGGCTTGGCAATAGTGAAAAGCATCGTGCAAGCGCATGGTGGAACAATTGAAGAGAGCGGTCGCTATGGCGAGGGCGCAAAGTTTGTCATAACGCTCCCGGCTGCAAAGCCACCGCACCAGAGATAAGAGTCAGAGATGCATGGTGAGGTGGGATGATGAATGGCTCGCATACTCGTTGTGGATGACGAGGAACTGGCGAGGGAACTGATCAAGCGCAGGCTTGAGCGTGATGGGCATAAGGTTGACACAGCAGCCGATGAAGCCTCTGCAATACGAATGATCTCGGAGGCGGAGCCATCATACGATGTCGTCATCACGGACATGGTTATGGACACCGATCAAAGCGGGCTTAATGTGCTCAAGGCTGCACTCCTCAGGGACATCTTTACCGAGGTGATCGTTCTAACGGCATATGGGAATGTGGCGAACGCCGTTGAATGCATGAAGCGAGGCGCCTACGACTATGTTGAAAAGAACATACCCGGTGTGGATGTGTATGATCTGCTCGCAATGAAAGTTGAGAGGGCGCTTGAGGAGCGCCGTGATACGCTAATGACGGTGCACCGATTGAGGCTCGCCGAGCAGCTCATCTCCGCCGGTGAGACCAAATCCAGCCGGACAACTCAGGATGACACATAGGCATTCTAACGGCTCAATCAACCAAAACCAATGGTGGCAGTTCTTCCCTATCCTGCAGCATCTCCTCAAATGTGACCCTCCTACCCTCATCAAGTGACTTGCGGATCATCAGCCCAACATATGATGCGGCTATGCCGTTCTCAATCCCTGCATAGACCGTCTTTGGATCTCGTGCCCTAACGGCATCAAAGAAATTCTGCATGTGCTCCCTCGTATCCCCACCGGGACCCTCACCGCGAATTGGCTGCTGCTGTCCACGAAGCTGCATTGTGCAATCAAGAATGTCGGCACCGCCCTTCGTCCCAATGATCCTGCAACTCATCCCGGTATACCCGGGCGGGCTAATCCAACCGTGCGTGTAATGCACGATAAAGCCATTTGGATACTCAAGCACCGCTGTGTAGTAGTCAGTGATGTTGCGCTCCTTGTTTTCCGGCTCAACCACATTCCTTCTTCCCCTTGCATACGCTGCTATTGGATGCGCCTGCGTCACCCACCAAAGCAAATTGAACTCATGCACAGCTTGTTCAAGCATCCAATCGCCAGATAACTCACGCCTGTTGAACCACCTCCCCAAGCTCCCCCAACCGTTGTATCTGTGGAATCGCCCTTCAATCAGTTCGCCGATCATCCCATCTCGTATCTTGCGGACGATGTCAGCGCGGCTCATACTCGCCGCCCATTGGAAGCCAATTTGGACAACCACATCCGGGTTGCGCTTGCGAGCCTCTTGGATCATTTCAATCTCACGGACGGTTATGGCTATCGGCTTTTCGCCATAGAAGTGCTTCTTTGCATTCAGGCAATCAACATACATGCGCCCATGCCAATTGCACGGCGTCGCTATGACGAGACAATCAATGTCGTCGCGCTCAAGCAGCTTGCGGTATGCAAACGGATCTCTATCCTCACCGTAGCCCTGAGGCGGCTTTCCGGTTCGCTTTTCAACGAGCGATATGGCATTGCTCAGCCTTGCGGGATTGGTGTCGCAAATTGCCACTATCTCAACGCCGGGCAACCCGAGCGCAGTCTGCAATAACCCACCACCTCTCCCACCAACCCCTATGAAGCCAACACGCAATGGCTTTTGCTGCGCCTCTTGAGCCTCAAGATGAGTCACACCAACCGCAAGCATGCCAGCACCAACTGCACCAACCTCCATGAACTTGCGCCTCGTCATACCGCCCATAGTGCTCACCTCCTCGTAGCGTGCGCCGCAGGAACATAAAGTTTCACCTTGTAAGCTCAAGCCATAGCGCCCTGTAGTAGCGCATCAGGCGAAGCGCGTCCGGGCTTTCCGGTATTTCGGCGAGCGTGAATCTGTCGTAGCCAGATGCCTTGAGCAAAGCGAAGAGCTCGCGCCATGGATAATCCTCACGCCAAAGCTCATTTATATGCACCGACTTGATGTATGGGCGAAGCAACTCAAAGTATTCCCTGACAGAGCCGTCTTTCACATCCGTGTTGTTGGAATTCCAGCAGACGCCAACATTGTGCGCCTCGCAGCTCTCCATGATTTTGCGTATGTGCGGCGGATGAGAAGTCCCCTGCCCATGAACCTCAAGCCAAATCTCAACGCCATAGTCGGCTGCGAAATTGCCGCACTCGGTTAATGCCCTCCCTATCTGCTCAAGTGTTTTCTCAACTGGCACACCCTTGGGAAGAGCGTTTGGGCGCACCTTTACGCCCCTTGCCCCAATGTCCTTTGCGAGCACAACAAATGCCTTGCACATCTCAATGTTGCGCCTGACCTCATCCTGGTTTGGCGAGTGAAACTCGCAGACTGTCCCGAGCCCCCAAAGGACTATGCCGCTATCCTCAAACATCTTTCGCACTTCAATGCGGCGCTGCTGGCTGATATCGGGCTCAACACCATGCTTATGAGTTGTGCGCAACTCAACACCATCAAACTTCGCCTCACGGCAGTTCTTGATTATTGTCGGCAAGTCCCAATCCTTAGCCAAGTTGTAAGTGACCAACCCTAAGCGCATCCCTCTCACCCCCGCCTTGTCGTGCTCAACTGATGCTCCAGCCCGTGTCCCCTGTGGCAATCCGCATAACCACGCCACACTTATGCCAACTGCCCCACCGACGAAATTCCTCCTCGTCACGCGGCGCATGACATAGCGCACCTCACTCAAACGATATAAGCGGCGGCTCAGAATACGCCCTGTAAAATGAGGCGACATTTCCCGACTGCGCATCCCCCTTGTGTATGAAAACTCGGTATCGGAACTTGATTGATGTGCCCCTGTGCAATGTGTAACTCCCATCGCCCGAGCCGGTGAAGGAGCGCACACCGAATGGGTTGGCTGCAAATAGCCCATATGTTCTCACATGCCAGTATGTTGGATGGCGGAAATTCTGAGGATGGTCAAATATGGCGATACCAACTTTATCACCATTGAGAGTGCCGCTGTAATCGCACCACTCGGCGCGCTTGCCCCAAGCTTTTGCATCTTTGTCACCGCGAGAATTCACAATGCACCCACCGCCACCATCAACCTGAATTGAGCTTGCAACGCGCAATCCGAACATGCCCTCCTTCGTGTCACCAAACCTGACATCCACATCAATGGCACGCAACTCCACATTGAAGTCAAGCAACCTCATCCCACTAACACAGTAGACGATCAATTCGCGAATGTCCTCAAGGAGACGCTTTCCATCCGGCGCAACCCAATCGCACCTTGCCACAATGCGCCCAAAGACATAACCACCCTCAACAACCTCAAATGAGCGATGGACTATCTTGCCCGCCTTCCCGCCCTCACTCCAAAAGTCAATCCCATTGACATCGCCAAATGTAAACCACATGGAGCGGTGATGCCGATGGTCAGTGGGTTCCCCGGGGACATCAGTGCGCATTGGGAAATGACGGACAACTGCCTTCCCAGTCGGTCCGATCAGCGGATAGCAGTAAGGCTTTGGCGCATCGCCATAGCGATATGCCGTCACGAGTTCATCGTTGACATAAATCTCAACCGCATTCTCGGCTCTCTTAACCATTGCCGTTGGCTTGTCTTTAAGTGCCTTCGTAAAGACAAGCCTATAGCGCCTCGTCTGACCACGACTCAATTGGCGCTCAATCCACACGAGGTATAACCCATCATCGGAACGCATTATCTGAGCCGGGATGATTTCACCGGATAAGCTGTCCATCAAAGCAGGGGTGAGCTCACCCCAAACCTTC
>Ga0209080_1000391_pt1 | contig 30203 bp, 29 predicted proteins | sample JNZ110809AmetaG_FD_184123 | JGI IMG/M metagenome (GOLD analysis project Ga0209080, IMG submission 184123) | Hot spring microbial communities from Jinze hot spring, China to study Microbial Dark Matter (Phase II) - JNZ 110809A (SPAdes) (version 3) ...
GGAAATCCCTTAAAACATGCAAGTCCACATTAGCAACGGTTAAACCTCTAGATCTGATGAAATTCAGAAAGATCTTCACGCTTGAAAGATACCTTCTTATGCTCTCTTCAGTCATGCCCCTAAGCTTACAGTCCCTCTTAAAGCCCTCAATAAGTTTCGTATGCTCTTGGAGTAAACTAGTTTTCAGCCCCTCCACCTCCAGCCCCTCCCAGTAAACTCCACAAGCCCATACTCCTCGAGGAGTTCGAGCTGCTTTGAAACGGCCTTAACGAGGTCGGCATTAGATGGATCGATGTTTAGGCGTGCTAAAATCTCCTCGTCGCTATAGACTCCGCCGCCCCTAAGCAGATCAATAAGTTCTTTATCGAATCTCCTAACGCCCTCAAAATGCTCCTCTAGGAATGGTACTGCCCTATAGCGCCTAAGCTCATTATCCAAGTTCTCGACGAGCTTCCTCAGAAGCCTATTCTCCTCTCGTAGTCGCTTAACCTCCTCCTCAGTATTCCTAAGCCTCTTAATTAAATCGGCCCTGCTGAGATAGCCCTCCTCGCCATCCTCGCGCCTAATAGAGTCTAGGACACGCTCAATAACAAACTTAGATAGCGATACACCAGCCCTCTCGGCTCGACGCTTCCAATCCTCAACCATCTCCAGAGAAGGCAGATAAATATAGACGGTTCTCTCCTTAATAGTCTCAGTCTTACCCCTATTAGCGCGCGGCATATATAATCAAAAGAATAAATTCAAACCTAGATATAAATTTTTACCGGTAAAATGGTGCGGGGGGTGGGATTTGAACCCACGAAGGGCTACCCCACAGGGTCCTAAGCCCTGCGCCTTAGACCAGGCTTGGCTACCCCCGCTTTATTTTAAATAAAGGTTTTACTAGGGTTTAAAGTCTTTCCATGTATTTTACCATGTAGTTTCTATTCTTTTCCATATAGGGGTTGTATATGTAGCTTATGGTTGCACCACTATTCCTTTCTCGGTTATTTCGAATATATGTTTTTGCATGGAGTGCCTAGTCCCCATCATTTTTGGTATAGTGAGTATTCTTCGATATCCTTCTCCTATATCTTCTAGATCTAATTTTATCACACCATCTGCTATATGTTCTACGTAGGTTGTAGGTAGGTTTTTATCCGTTACACCTTTCTGCCATATTAAGAGCGATGTGCATCCTAAGCTTACTAGTAGACGTTTGATAAGCACTATCGTTTGTCTGAACATCTCAGGCTTTATAAGGTATAGTGTGGATATGGAGTCGATAGCAACTCTTTTTGCCTTTACATCTTTGATAGCTGTTTTTAAGGCATCTACTATGCTGGGTATCTCGTTTGGATCCTTAACTGTATACTTCTCCTTTCTATCGGGTTCTCCTACCCCTCCTGTGAAGCAGTCTATGATAGCGAATGCTCTATTATCTTCGTATGGCTTTACATCCCATCCGAACATAGACATATTCATCCTAACCCTAGCAGGATAATCCTCGAATTCTAAGAGTACTCCAGGCTCCCCCTGTCTTATCCCTCTATATAGGAATTGGTATGCGAATATAGATTTACCTGTTCCAGGTCCTCCAGATAATAGTACTGTAAGCCCTCTCGGCAAACCTCCATGGAGGATTTCATTCATACCAGGGATACCTATATCTACTCTACCTGGAAGCATAGTACCCCCTTTCGATATTCCTACGAGACGTATACTAAAATGTTTAATACAATCCATAGAGGTGTTAAAGTGGTTGACTGATTAGGCTATGAAGCGTAGAATCTCATCGCAGTTTCGTAGCCACTACTCAGCAGAACTAGTTAAGCTACCTGAAGGGTATAGGGTATCTATCGCTGGCTACGTAGTATCTGTTAGACTTCATGGAGGGGTTATATTCTTCGTAGTCTACGATGGCGGTTATATACAATGCGTAGCTCATATGGATGAGGTTGATGTTGAAGTATGGAAGAAGATGCTGGAGGTTAGAGAATATTTCTATGTCTCCATATCAGGTTGTGTATCGTATACTGAGAGAGCTCCGAATGGTGTGGAGATCGTTATGGATGATGTTAGGATTGTAGCTAAACCTAATAGGATACCCCCGTTCCACCCATATTCTAGGAAGCTTCCAAGCTTAGATAAGAGATTAGATATAAGAGCTGTGGATTTGCGTAGACCTCAGCTCCATGCTATATTTAAGATTAGGCATGAAGTTCTACAGGCTATTAGGAGATTCCTCGTAGCTAGAGGATTCATAGAAGTTAATACTCCTAAGATAATAGCATCGGCTACGGAGGGTGGGGCAGCTCTATTCCCTCTATTCTACTATGATAAGGAAGCGTTCCTAGCTCAAAGCCCTCAGCTTTATAAGGAGCAGCTATCCGCTGCTCTGGATAGGGTTTTCGAGATAGCTCCTATATTCAGAGCTGAGGAGTTTAAGACGGATAGACATCTAAGCGAGACTATATCGCTAGATGTGGAGATGGCTTTCGCAGATTATAGAGACGTTATGAATCTGCTAGAGGATCTGATAGTATATATTGTAAACTCTGTTAGGAGGTACTGTATAGCTCAGCTAGCATTCCTGAATATAGGCGATCTCAAGGTTAGAAAACCGTTTAGACGTATATCTTATGATAGGGTTATATCGAAGCTTAAAGATCTCGGTCTAGAAGTGGGGTGGGGTGAGGATCTATCTACAGCGGCTCTGAGGAGACTTGCAGAGGTGTATAGAGAGCCATACTTCATAGTAGATTGGCCTAGAGGGTTGAAACCATTCTACATAAAGTCTAAGAGGGGGGGTGTTACAGAATCCTTCGATCTGATGTGGGGTCATGTAGAGATAGCTTCGGGTGGTAGTAGAGTTAACTCTAAGAGATCTCTTGCTAGGAGGATCAGGATGCAAGGGTTGAATACCGAAAGCTTCGAATACCATCTCAAGGTATTCGATTACGGTATGCCTCCGCATGCAGGTTTCGGTCTAGGTGTAGATAGACTTATCATGGTGTTAACTAATCGAGATGATATAAGAGAGGTGGTATTCTATCCTAGGGATCCGTCGAGGCTTACACCTTAGATGGAGGTGTTCAACCTAGGGTTGAGCATTAGAGAATCTAGATTCGATGTTAAGCGTCTAGCATCGCTTGTAAAGCTTAGGCTATCACCTGAGGAGGAGAAGCTATTTAGCGTTCAGCTATCTAGGATATTGGAGTTCTTTAATCGGTTAGATAAAGCTCAGGTAGATGATGTTGAACCTACCTTCCACCCCCTCGAGATATACAATGTATTCCGTGAGGATATTGTCTCACCATATCCTAGCGATAAGCTTCTAAGCCTACCTAGTAGGGTTAAGGAGCGTTATATATGGGCTCCGAGGATGTAGGTAGCCTTGAAGGAGACCTATACTTTGAAACTTATACAGGAGATAGAATCTGGTAGTCTACCATTAGATGAGTATCTAGCTAGGAAAGCTGAAGCTATAGCGAAGCTGGAGCCGATACTTAATAGCTTCATAACAGTGGTTAAAGGTTTCGAAAAGAGTAGAATCGAGAGATTAGGCTTACTTAAGGGGTTAACCGTAGCTATCAAGGATAACATATGTATGGAGGGTATAGAGACAACTTGTGGAAGCCTTATACTTAGAGGTTATAAGCCGAGCTATGATGCTACAGTCGTGGAGAGGATTAAGAAGAATTCAGGGGTTATAACTGGTAAAACCAATATGGATGAATTCGCTATGGGGTCGACTACAGAGTGGAGTGCATTCGGTCCTACTAGGAACCCATGGGATCCATGTAGAGTTCCAGGTGGATCCTCTGGTGGAAGTGCTGCAGCAGTAGCTTCAGGTGAATCAGATCTAGCTCTAGGATCAGATACAGGTGGATCTATAAGATGCCCAGCCTCATTCTGCGGGGTGGTAGGGTTGAAGCCTACATACGGGCTTGTAAGTAGGTATGGGTTAATAGCTTACGCCAACAGTTTAGAGCAGATAGGGCCTATAGCTAGGGATGTATATGGGTGCGCTCTCCTTCTAACAGCTATAGCCGGCTACGATCCTAGAGATTCTACATCGATCGATAGATCCTATACGGATTATAGGTATGCTTTAATCGAAGGTTTAGAAGGGTTTAGGCTAGGTGTAGTAAGGGAGCTTCTAGGTGAAGGTGTCGATCAACGAGTATCATCATGTATAGAAGAGTCTATCTATAGGTTTGAATCGCTAGGTGCAACTGTTGAGGAGGTTTCGATACCATCGATAAGCTTCGCTCTCCCAGCCTACTATATCATAGCTATGGCTGAAGCTAGCTCTAACCTAGCTAGATACGATGGTGTGAGGTACGGTATGAGTCTATCCGCGAGGGATTATGATTGGAGCCGATACTATGAGGATGTTAGGAGTAGGGGGTTCGGTTTAGAGGTTAAGAGGAGGATTATCTTAGGTGCATACGTACTCTCAGCAGGATACTATGATAGATACTATATTAAGGCTTTGAAGGTTAGGACTCTGATAAAGAAGGGATTCATGGAGGTATTTAAAAGATTCGATGCGTTGATAGGCCCATCCATGCCTATCCTACCCTTTAGGATAGGTGAGAAGATAGAGGATCCATTAGAGCTGTATATGTGCGATATAGATACAGTTCCTGTAAATCTAGCAGGTTTACCAGCTATTTCGATACCATGCGGCTTAGTCGATGATTTACCAGTGGGGTTGCAGATTATAGGCTCGTATTTCTGTGAGGATACGATACTTAGGATAGCCTATAACTTGGAGGCTGCGTTAGATCTAAGATTGAAACCGGTATTCTCGGAGGTATGCGTATAGTGTCCGAGCTTAAGCCTATTATAGGCTTAGAAGTTCACTGTCAGCTTACAAACCTTAGGAGTAAGCTTTTCTGCTCATGCTCAGCAGATTATAGGGGTAAGCCTCCGAATACGAATATATGCCCTGTATGTATAGGGGAGCCCGGCTCCCTACCAGTATTGAATAGGGAGGCGTTGATATCTGTGTTGAAGGTAGCTATAGCGCTTAAAGCTGATATATCTAGGTTCACATACTTCTCACGTAAGAACTACTTCTACCCAGATCTACCTAAAAACTTCCAGATATCACAGTATGATGGAGCTGGTGGTATACCTATCGCTAGAGGAGGCTCGATAGATATAGGGGGGCGTATCGTAAGGATAAGACGTATACAGCTAGAGGAGGATCCGGGTAGGATCGTCTACGAGGGTACGATAACAAGTTCTACAGGGCTACTAATGGACTATAATAGGTCTGGGATAGCTCTAGTAGAGATAGTTACCGAGCCTGATATAACCTCTCCGAGAGAGGCTAGAGTATTCTTAGAGAAGCTTAGATCGCTCTTAGAGTATATAGGGGTTTTCGATGGAAGCTTGGAGGGTGCTATGAGATGTGATGCTAACATATCTATACCTGGTGGTGGTAGGGTTGAGATTAAGAATATCTCCTCCTTCCACGATGTTGAGAAAGCGTTAAGCTTCGAGTTAGCTAGGCAGAAGCAGAGGATGGTGAGAGGGTTGGGTGTAATACGTGAAACTAGGCATTGGGATCCTCGTAGACGTATAACCGTATCCCTAAGGGTTAAGGAGGAGGAGCAGGATTACAGGTATTTCCCAGAGCCTGATCTACCACCGATAATAGTTACGGATGCGTTGATAGAGGAGGCGGAGAGGTCTATGCCGATACTCCCATACGAGAAGATCGATTTATACGTATCGAAGTATGGTTTAAGTAGGGGTTTAGCAGAGATCCTCGTAAGTTCTAAAGATTTATCCGAGTTATACGATAAGATCGTAGAATGCTATGGTAAACCAGGTAGGGTTGCCTCATGGCTTATAGAAGATCTACTACCACTCCTAGATAAGCTTGGAGTAGGGGTTAAGGATTCTAAAGCTAAACCTGAGGATATAGCATATCTATTAAAGTCTATCGATGAAGGGCTTATAGATAGATCTAGAGCGCTATCTATGCTTAGATCTATGGTGCTCGAAGGTTCTAGACCAGTTATAGTGTTTGAGCATAGCTTAGAATCTAGGATAAGTCTTGTCGAGCTGGATAGGATTATATCCGAGGTTGTAGAAGCTGAGGGGAAGGCGTTCCAGGATGCTATACGCAACCCTAAGGCTTTAAACTATCTTGTAGGGTTGGTTGTTAAGAGGTGTGGAGGTAGGGCTGATCCTAGAGAGGTTTATAAGCTTCTATCGAAGAAGGTTAGAGAGTATAGGAGGTCTAGAAGATAGTTTAACGTTTATCAAGGAGTAAACGTTAATCTATAAGATTACGGGGATAAATATTATTCGGATGTTATGAGCTGGTTTCTTCTAAGACCCGATGCCTTTAAAGTTCTAGGTGATGAAAGGGTTAGGAGAAGTTTGAATAGGTATTTCGGTATACTAGAGGGTAGGTATCATCCTAAGTTTATGATAGCTTCCAGAGTTGATGTAGATTTCTCAGATGACGATTCTCTTAGAAGCCTATGGGACGCTCATAGAGCTGCTCTCGAAGAGTATGTAGAGTTGGAGCGTAGATTAGATTCAGGAGAAGCTAGATTCGAAGATCTACAGATTCCTAAACGCTCTCTTCTAGATCTTAAATCTGTTATAGCTCGTAGACTCCTAGAGGAATGCTGCTTCTGCGAGAGGAGGTGTAGGGTTAATAGGGCTAGAGGTGAGCTAGGCTTCTGTAGGTGTGGGGAGGTATTCCTCCTATCATCAGCTTTCCACCATCTAGGTGAGGAACCGGAGCTTGTACCAAGTGGTACAGTATTCTCCATAGGATGCAACCTCGTATGCCTACACTGCCAGAATTGGACTATATCCCAGAGGTATGAAGCTGGGGATCCGTTAACTATTAGAGAGCTAGCTCGTATAGTCGAGAAGCTTAGGAGAGAGGGTTGTAGGAATTGTAATATGGTAGGTGGGGATCCTACACCATGGCTTCACGTATGGATAGATACATTTAGGTATGTAAGGGTAGCGATACCGACAGTCTGGAATAGCAATAGCTACTATAGTATAGAAGCATCGGAGCTTCTAAAAGGCTTCATAGATATATACCTACTAGACTTTAAGTATGGTAACGATAGATGTGCTGAAAGGATATCATCCGCACCTAGATACGTAGAGGTTTGTAGAAGGAATCATATAGAAGCTTTGAGAAGTGGTGAGCTTATAATAAGGATATTACTCCTACCCGAGCATATAGAATGCTGTGCTAAACCCATACTGGAATGGATAGCTGAAAACCTCGGTACATGGGTTAGAGTCAATATAATGGATCAGTATACACCTCACTGGAGAGCGTACGAAGTGCCTGAGCTTAGAAGGAGGCTGTATAGAGAGGAGTATGAGGAAGCCCTACGCTATGCTGAAAGGTTAGGTTTCATAAACCTGGTTCCACCTTAACCTAGCAGGGAATAGGCATTCTAAGACTGCTTCGGCTTCTCCCTAACCCATAGAGCCCCCTTCTCAGGATAGCTTGAAGGGAATCTAACATAGGTCCTAGTTTTCAAAGGCTTCTCGTATATCCTTCTATAACCTCCATCTACCGCTACTAGATGTTCTACCTCCATCTGAAAGCTACCGTAGGCTTCATAGGATGCATAGTGAAGCTGGAAGCAGCAAGGTCTAGTCATAGATATTACACGCTTAAGCTTTAAACCGTATGCGATGAATCTACGAATCGAAGATTCTATAGATTCATAGTTCTCTATCTCTGGGCATGCAGATAACACTAGATCCACATCCCCTAGAAGCTTAACGTGTAGCTCAGGATATGTTAAAGCGAAGCAATCAGCTACTATAGCGAAAACCTCTACACCTTCTAGGAGCGGATCATCAATCTTAGTTAGGGTTAAACGCCAACATCTAACCCGATCAGATCTAACCATCCTAGATCCCGCCGATCCTACTCTCTTTAACCTTCTCTATAAACTCCCTACATCTATCTGCATACTTACACCATTCTAAGCATGAGAGGCGTTGTTCGCGAACAACTATAGCTCCGCAGCTGCTGCATCTAGCCTCGTCTTCATCGCTCCAGATTTCTACCTCTGAACCGCAGTTAGGGCACTCGATATACTCGGGTATAGGTCTTAGGAGGTTAGCTATACCTGGGCATAACCTCCAATCCCTAGATCGCGCATACATGCTGATATTATCCTAGATATAACGATGCTATAAGGGTTTCTTCTCTTACGTAAACCTGGTAGCATAATCTATCCTAATATTTAAAAATCTGAAACTTTATTAGTCATCGGCGATCCTCAAGATAATAGGTTGAGTGTAGTCGGAAGCATGAATACTTTCATAGCGGATCTACATGATCTCGATAGGCTTGTAGAAGTTGCTAGGTCTAGGTATAGTGTTTACGCACCTGTGAGAAGGGGGAGAGGCTACGTATTCTCTAAGATAGAAGGTATGAGCGATACCGATCTAAGATATAATAGGACTATACTCCCACCTACGAAGATCTTCCATAGACCTAAGGAGGTTCTCCTAAGGTTTCAGCTTGCCGATGGACCTGAATTCGGCGAAGTAGTTGAGGTGGAACCGATGATGATCTTCGGTGTTCATGCATGCGATCTTAACGCTATACTCCGTCTAGATAGATTCTTTACACGTAGGTTTGAGGATCCATACTATCTTGCTAGGAGGAGGGGTAGCGTTGTAGTAGCTTTGAATTGCAACGGTCCTAGGGATGAGTACTGCTTTTGTGCATCGCTAGGTACAGGTCCCACTGTGTACGGAGGCTACGATATACTGTTAACCGAGGTTAGGGATAGGATGTTCCTAGTTGAAGCCGGATCCGAGATAGGAGCTAATCTAATCGATGAAGCTAGGTTTAGGAGAGCTTCGATGAGCGATATGGAGGCTAAGAAAGCTGTAGCTTCGACTGCTAAAAGGGAGTTTAGGAGGTATGCCGATTTTAGAAGCTTATCGTATCCTGTGATAGAGGTTTTAGCTCACACTGTATGGGATGAGGAGGCTGATAAATGCTTCTCTTGTGGTAATTGTAGCCTAGTATGCCCTACATGTTACTGCTATGAGATATACGATACACTTGATATGGATTTAAATAGCGGTTTCAGAGTTAGAAGGCTTGATTCATGCCAGCTATACGGGTATGCCGAAGTTGCTCTCGGAGGGAATTTCAGAAAGTCTAGGAAGGCTAGGCTTAGACATTGGATGGTATGTAAGTTCGGCGGAGCAGCCGGCGGGGAGCTATCGAGCTGCGTAGGATGCGGTAGATGCATATTCTATTGTCCAGCTAGGATAGATATAACTAGCGTAGCTTCTAGACTTAGGGAGGCTGTCTAGGATTGACTAACCCCTATATACCTATGAAAGCTGAGATAGTATCGATAAAGACTGAAACTAGAGATATTAAAACCTTCAGGTTAAAGCCTCTCGGAGGTAAGCTAAAGTTTGAAGCAGGGCAGTTCGTAGAGGTGTCGGTCTTCGGTGTCGGTGAAGCTCCTATAAGCATATCCTCTGATCCAGATGTAGATGACTACTTCGAGTTATCTGTCAGGAGGGTTGGAAGCGTTACAGGGGCTCTATTCAAGCTTAGCGAAGGAGCTATCATAGGTGTTAGAGGCCCATATGGTAGGGGATGGCCTCTTAAGGAATCTGAGGGGATGGATGTGTTAATCGTGGGAGGTGGATGCGGCGCGGCGCCGCTCAGACCGGCTATCCTGAAGCTACTCAGAAGTAGAGATAGGTATGGTAGGATAGAGTTGCTATACGGTGCCAGGACTCCTAGCGACGTCATGTATATGGAGGAGTTTGAAGCTATCGCAGAGGGTAGCGGATGTAGAGTCTTATTAACGGTGGACACTATAGCTCCAGATAACAGGTGGCGTTACAGTGTAGGCGTCGTAACAAGCTTGTTCGACAAGATATCTGTAAATCCATTTAGATCTGTAGCTTTAGTATGCGGACCGGAGATTATGATGATGTACGCGGTGAGGGATCTGTTAAGGTTAGGTTTCAAACCTGAAAACATATATCTGTCTATGGAGAGGAGGATGAGGTGTGGTCTAGGTTTCTGCGGCCATTGCCAGATAGGTAGGAAGTATGTATGCCTTGATGGACCGGTATTCAGCTATAGCGAGATAGCACCTATGCCTGATAAGATCGTCTAGCGGAGGTGTGGTGCAGGTATGTTGAAGATCGGGTTATTTAAATTCTCATCGTGTTCAGGTTGCCAGCTGTCGTTTCTAAGGCTTAACGAGAAACTGTTAGATCTAGTAGATAAGCTGGATATAGCCTACTGGGTTATGGTTAGCGATAACGATGTAGAAGATTCATACGATGTAGCTTTCGTAGAAGGCTCTATATCGACGCCTGAAGATATATACTCCATAAAGGATGTGAGAGCTAGATCTAAAGTGTTGATAGCTTTCGGGGCGTGCGCTTCGTTCGGAGGTTTAAACAGCATTAGGAACTATATGGTTCAGAAGGATGTGGAGAAGATCGTGTATGGTAGTAGCGGAGCTCTATCGGTTAAATCCATCATATCATACCCTATAGACTTCTACGTAGATGTGGATATATATCTCGGTGGATGCCCCCCATCCCTAAGCGATATATTAGAGGTTATCAAAGCCTCTATACTAAGCTTTAAACCTAGGCTTCCAGATTACCCTGTCTGCGTCGAGTGTAAGCTAAGCGAGAATGAGTGTCTACTTGTAAACGGGGAACCCTGTATGGGGCCTATCATCAGAGCTGGATGCGGAGCTCTATGCCCCTCTCTAGGTAGAACCTGTGAGGGATGCTACGGGCCTCAGGCTGATCCAAACCCTAACTCGCTAGCAGATAAGTTTAGAGAGATAGGGCTATCAGAAGACGAGATTCTATGCAGACTCCGTAAATATGCAGGTATGCATAGAGATTTCAGAGGAATAGCTAAGCTTTAGCATCGGTATTGAAGCTGACTATATATAACGATGACTTCATGCGATCGACCTCCTATAAGGTTGCTCTAGCTAAATCCCGCATACGATAGCCCACTACGTTCTTAGTGGTATACGATTAGAGGATATACGTAGAGTAGATGAATCGATCGATACATCCATCATCCTGTATCTACATTGGTTTATTGCGTGTATAACGTAAAACTTTTATCCGCCATGTTACCTCTCCATAACGGTGTTATGGGAAGGGTTGAGTTAACACCTATAGACGAGGTTAAGCAGCCGGTAGCGGTAGATATTAGACACGCAGTACCCATCTATTCAGAATTGCTGAGAAAAGGCGTCATAGAGAAACCTATAATAGTGGAGGAGGAATCTGGAGTCGCCCTCTCGGATTTCGATCTACTGGAAGCGTTGAATCTTCTAGGCGTAGATATGGCTCCGACTATAGCTTTAGATAGAAGCGAATTTGAGATATCATCCACTTGCGGTAGACCTATCAGCTTAGAAGATATAGTGAACGCCGGTACAGGAGGATCTAAGCTAGGATATGGAAGCTTTCAGGTGAAGCTACGTTTCCATGAACCATCGATAAGTGTAGATCTAGATTCCCTCGGATTCTTCAACGAGTATAAGCGTAGAAGTAACCTTAGAGTCTACAACGATACTTTAGAATTGCTATATAAAGGTTGGCCTACCCCTCTAGTTAGACTAAAATCTTTCTCATCGAATGATAGGATCGTATTAGCTAAGCTTGAAGGGTTTAACCCTTTCAGTAACAGCGTTAAGGATAGGATAGGATGGGCTATGATCATGGAGGCGTTGGGTAGAGGGATCTTAAGAGAGATTTTATATGAAGCTACATCGACTAATACCGGTATAGCTTTAGCATCTATAGGCAATATACTGGGGTTGAGGAGCAGGTTCTTCATACCAAAGACTGTTCAGAGGGTTAGCGATGCATATCTGAAGATTCTCGGCGCAGAAGTTGAGAGGGTGCCAGTAAATCTGACGGTGGAAGCGATCTCAGAAGTTGAATCTAAAGCTAGGATGGATGGCGCTACCCATCTGAATCAGTTCGAGAACGATGCTAACCTTAAAGTTCACTTAAAGTATACAGCCAAAGAGATAGATCTTCAACTCAGAGAGTTTGGGGTTAAACCTGATTGTATCATAGGTGGACTGGGAACCTCGGGTCATATGAGCGCCATCTCCCTATACTTTAGAAGCAAGTATAACGGCGGTGTGAAGATCGTCGGGGTTCAACCTGCTCAAGATGAAGCTATACCGGGTATCCGGAGGGTGGAGACTGGTATGAAGTGGGTGCATTGGTTTGAATTCGATCGTATAGTCGATGTGAGGCGTAGCGAAGCGGTGGAAGGCTGTATAGAGGTCGCTAGGAGGGAGGGCTTACTGATAGGGTTAAGCTCTGGAGCAGTCTTCCAAGCATTCAAGAAGATAGCAAAAGAGAGCGGGGTATACGTGCTAGTATTCCCGGATACGGGTTACAAGTATGGAGAGCAGTTCGAAGAATATATCAGGATATATGGAAAACTTTGACAGCTATATAGAAGCTATGACGGTGTAGCGGGGGCTCCATGTAGAATATCCATTTAGATTATTATAGAAAGCCTTATGCATCCTCCTACATAGCCTTCAAAGTTAAACTATCCACTTCCATATACCTGTTTCCTATACCGTTAGATATTTATGCAGGTATAGGGGTCTAGTCCTGATAACAGAACGCTGATCCTCCTACTAGATAGAGGCTACTCTAAGGTGACGTAGTTTTCAACTTCGCTACCAGCTATCGATTATAACGGTGTTTACTAGGGGTTGGCTTAGATATCGTTTAAAGCGATCTATACTCATCTGAAGTATCCGATCCTATACTTTGGATGTATAGATTCTTCGTGTATACATGTGTCTCCATAACGATACCCCTATCTATAAGCTTCATATTCTTCATCGAAGGATGGATGTTAAGCTTCTGAGGAGCTCTCCCTACGGGTTATAAGCCTTGAGATGTGGAAAGCTGTTAATCTGAAGAGGTAGCCTACTGCTAGATCGTATAGCATAGATATCAGTCCTACCGATACTACTAGTATAAGCTTAGATCCTTTAAGCTCTAGGATGGATTTACACGATTCTATGGATGTAAAGAGTATCATAGCTCCTACGACGGCTAGAGAGTATTCAGCGAATACTCCTATGAGGGGTCTAGCGAATAGTAATATTAACGCTAGTTCGAATATACCCTCCATCACCATCGCCCCTCCGGTTAGCTCTGAAGAAATATTGGAAGGTAAACCCTCCGGCTCCATGACACATCTGTACTCCCACGATCAACGATGAGAAAATGTTGAGTACACCTATATTCAAAGCTAGCTCCATCCCCTTCAGCCTCGTTTACAGCGAGGCATGTAGCTAAAACTGCGTTGGAGAGTGTTAACACTATCTGAGAGGATATAACCTTCAATACCCCTAACGTGATATCGGATACCGGTAGGAGATGTATGGTTGGAGGTTGGAAGCCTATACCGAGCTTCAAGCTTTCGTTAGCTATCTAGGAGTTTAACACTGAGATAACGCCTAAACGGAAAACGGCTAATGCAGACGATATAATCTTCACCTTGGATAGGATGGTTATCAACGCTATACAGGATAGAGCTAGCGTTATATTGGATACTATCGCGTTTAACGATTTCTTTACGAGGATTAATGCAAGCCCGAATCATACGCCCCGTATCACTAGCATAGGGGGTTATACGTGCTAGAGGATCGATTAAACCCGGTAAGCCTAGTGTAAACCATACTAAACCTGTTATCAAACCGGATAGGTATACGTACTACGGCTCCCATCCCTCAGATAAAGCTGCTGTAGCTATAGCTTTCTTAGGTTCGACTGAGAGTGGGAGCCTATGTATTAAGCCTAAAAGCTATATTCGTTACACCCATAGCTAGAAATATGCTTGTAGGGTTAAGCTTCAATACGACCATATACCCTACTATGAGCGAGTTTACCTGAAAACTCCCTTATACTGAACTCTAACCTCTTTACTCTAGCCGTATAGACGACGCTCCTCTAGCTATCCAGCTTCGGTTATAAGCTACTTCTATAGCAGGTATAGTATCTTATATTACGTAGCCTTAATGCCTACGGTTTACGGTGGATACATCGTATAACACGTTTGTCGATCTAAGCAAGGTGAAATAGTATGCATGAGCTTAGGAATAGTATCCCCGCTATCGTGAATAGATGGTCGAAGCCGTATTGCGTTACGATATATCCACCTATAGCCATACCAGCTATACTTCCGATCCTAGTTAAGCATGCGTATAGCCCCATCCACCCCTCAGGTATCATCTCCATCCTCACTACTCTGCTAGATAGAGCGAATAGAGTATAGAAGATACCCACCACCATCAATATGATCGTATCTACGATCACAGCTGCTATGTATGGTAGGTAGCCGCACGGTATGAGTGTAAGTATGAGGATAGCTCTGATGAAAGCAGATAGTCTAAGACTTCTATAGCTTCCATAGTACTCGTATACATCCTTGAACAGTATATATCCCGCTATAGATCCGATCTCGTTTAGTAGTAGTATAGTGAAAGCTATACTCTGCGGTATACCTAAAACTCTACACAGGTATATCGCGATGAAGGTGAATATAGCATCCGTAGCCATAGTGAAGGTTAACGCACCTATACCGAAGAATAGTATACTTCTAGATGGATCAACCCCAATCCTAGGGTAGGCTAACCTCGCTATACGCTCTCCATATAGATCTTGAGATACTAGTATCATCGATAACTTCTCCACGCTACCTATACATCTTTCGAGACGTACCATCTTCCTCTCAACCATGATCATAGGATCCTCTACGAATATTAGCGATGCTAAAGCTGATGATAACGCTAAGAACCCGCATAGATATACTACCTGTACATGCTCATAGAATGATAGTACTAGAGCCCCCATAGCTAACCCTAATAGATCCCCTATCTCAGATACGATACCGTAAGATCTAGATTCATCACACCACTCATCCCTACTACTCCCCTCCGCTATAAGTATATCCTCGACTGGTGGTATAGCCGATCCGAAGAATCCGATAAGTAGGCATAGAGCTACTAGATCGAGTAAGCCTCCAACCCTTGTGAAAAGTATTAGGAGGATGGAGTATACGATTATCGATGATACAGTTATAAACCTGCATCTCCTAGTCCTATCAGCTAGATAACCCCAGATGAATGATCCCGGGATATAAGCTAGCCATACCGATGCTGCAACCACCCCTACATCTACCGAATCCCTACCTAGAGTATACGCTACATATAGCGGTAGAAGGTTGGTAAATAGGGTAGAAGCTATCTTACGAGGTAGTAGAGCGATATACCATACCCTCATTACATACTCAAGCGGTATTAGCGGGTTTAAAACTAGATTTATAACGATTTAACACTATAGGGATGATAAACTCTGATAAGATGATGTACGATCGATAGATCTACTATAGTATACCTAAATCATAAACTAAACCTGCTACACACCTCTCTACAACGATACTCTAAGATCCTCCTTAACCCTTGTCAAACATATATGGGTTATAGTCCTATCTACATGAGGCATAGCTAGTATCCTCTTTACGAAAGCGCTAAGCTCCCTCCTATTCCTAAACCTAGCTATTATGATAGCATCAGTCTCACCGGTTATATCGTAGACACAGATAACCGATGGATTAGAAGCTATCTCCTTCTCAACCTCTACAAGATATCCTCTAGATACCACGACCTCTATTATCGCTGTTATATCGTAGCCTACAAGTTCAGGATTAACTATAGCTGTATAACCCTCTATAACACCCTCCTCCTCCAACGCTTTAACCCTAGATATAACCGCCGTAGTCGATAACCCAACCTTCTTAGCTAGCTCCCTATAGGATATCCTAGCATCCCTCTGCAGCTCCCTCAATATCCTAATATCGTATTCATCTAGCTTCACAACACCCATACACATACACCTGGATAGATAATCTAGGTACTGCTAGATTCTACTCAGAATAATTTAAGCTATTTAACACTAATACCACCTATAGATCGCTGATAAGGTTTGAGTCGTAGGTGGAGTACATGCCCGATATATGGGATTCGATAATCATCGGAGCAGGTCCAGCTGGGCTAACTGCCGGTATATACCTATCTAGACTTGGATTCAAGGTTTTAATACTAGACGCTGGTAAAGCTGGTGGAAGACTCAGATCAGCTGGATTGATAGAGAACTACCCAGGATTCCCTGAAGGTATAGAAGGCTCCACCCTAGCTGATAGATTCGTAGAGCATGCACGTAGATTCAAAGCCGATATCAGAGAGTATGAGGAGGTAACAGCTCTACAACTAGATACATCACCCAAGATCATAGCTACTCGTAGAGGTAGCATATACCAGGGCTACACGATCATACTAGCTATAGGTGCTCCTAGAAGAACCTATAGTATAGATGGTGAGGAAAGGCTGCTAGGTAGAGGAGTATCATACTGTGCCGTATGCGATGGGCCATTATACTATGGTAGAGATGTAGCTATACTAGGCTCAGGTATAGAAGCTATAGAAGATGCACAGCTCCTATCAAGGTTTGCTAGCAGAGTCTATATCCTAGCATCTAAACCTAGCCGCGAATTAAGGGAGGCGAAGTTTCAAGATAACGTCAAGGTATACGAAGACGTAGAGGTGGAGGGTATAATAGGCGGGGATAGGGTTGAATCAGTAAGGTTCAGGTATATGGATAGGGTTATAGATCTACCAGTATCCGCTGTATTCATAGCTCTAGGAGTTCTACCACCATCCAAACTTCTAAGATCCACATCTATCGAGCTAACCCCTGAAGGATTCATAAAGGTGGATTCTAAGTGTAATACGAGGGTTGAAGGTGTATACGCAGCTGGGGATTGCGTAGGCTTAGGATTCCAGATCGCTATAGCTGTAGGTCAAGCAGCTACAGCCGCGCTATCCGCTCTAGAATATCTAAGGAAGCTAAAGGGTTAGGTAACGTTTAAGTTATGCATAACGTTTGATATCCTATGAGCGGCTCTGATGATTCAGAGTTATAGGGTACCCCCTATGCCCTTAAGGCATTAGGCTGAGCCGCTCACCCTTTTTAGGTATAAAGGTAAGTTTTATCTCCCTAGCATATGGTAGAGCTAGTCGAGGGACCCCGTATGTTCAACGTTAAATGTGGTATAGTTGGATGTGGTGTAGTAGCGCATAACAAGTATATACCCGCTGTTAAGAAGTATGCTATACTAGAAGCTGTATGCGATATACGGGAGGAGAGAGCACGTAGGACTGCTGAAGTTTGGCATATCAGATCCTACTATACAGATTTCACCGATATGCTTGAGAAGGCGGATATCGATGCTGTACTCATACTAACAGGTATGGATATACATGCAGATCAAGTCGTAGAAGCAGCTAGGATGGGTAAGCATATACTGGTACAGAAGCCTCTAGCTACAAAGCTGGATAAGCTTAGAGAAGCGGTTGAAGCAGTCGAGAAAGCTAGAGTTAAAGTTCTAGTAGAGCCTAACGTACAGCTCAACCCGATATACTTGAAAGCTTCGAATATAGTAGAGGGTATAGGCTCCCCATACTGGTTTAGAGCAGGATTCGGCCGTCATCCACCTAGCTGGGGTGAACATACATTCTTCTCGAAGGAGGGGGGAGGACCCCTATTCGATCTAGCTGTATACGAAGTCTCGCTTCTAACATTCATCCTAGGCCCGGCTAAGAGTGTTACAGCTATAGGTAGGATATCGGTGCCGGAATTGGATCTAGTAGAAGACGATTATCTAAACCATCATCTACCCGAATCCGTATCGAAAAGTGTATGGGAGATTATAGCATCAGCTCCTAGAACGCGTAGGATAAGAGTCGAAGTAGAGGATAACGTTATGATCCTAATGGAGATGGTTAACGGAGCTATAGGTGTAGTAGTATCGAACTATGTAACTCCGAGAGAATTCGCCCGTCCACCTAGAGTCGAAGTATACGGGTCTACAGGCTTCCTAGATATACCCGTCCACTCGAGTCGTAACCCCGTTATATCTGGAGCGGTAAAGATTGGTGGTACGGTGGAGACTATATCAATCGATGGAGCTAGCCTAGGCTTAGTAGAGCATAACGGATGGTTCTCATGGGATTACTACGAAGCATCTGTTAAACATCTACTAGAATGTATAGTCACCGATAGGGAACCCCTACCAAGTATACGTTGGGGTGCACATGTAAGTGAGATATTGATAAGATCCCTCGATTCGATGAGATCAGGTAGATCTATGGATATATCCTACAGATTCTAGGATGGTGTCAAGCTATCGATCCACCATCTAGATCTATGAGAGGATTCTACGCTATACTATGGCTCACAACTATATGCATATCATCAATCGTACCTGTAGATAGCGGCGAGATCGGTGAGCTACTAGATATAGGACATATAATCGTATACATAGTTCAGACTATACTATGGGCTTGGTACTTCGATTTCGAATACACTTTCATACCGGTATCCATAGCATCTACGCCGGTAACAGAGCTTCTACAACTCGCAACGCCATGGAGGAATCCATGCCTGATAGATATACTGAACAATATGCTAGGCGTATGCATAGGTATCATACTAGTCTACGCTATAACCCTCCATCACGGATCTTAAAGTATCTCTATAAACCCTCTATCACCATCAACCCTTACCCTACATCCATCCCTAACTAAGGTGAATATATCCCGCTCAGGCTTATCTACCACGGGTAGTCTACCACCATAGAATACCTCTATCGATAGAGGCCCAGATAAGAGTATAAAATCTGTCTTAAGATTAACTATAGCTGCCGGAGCCTTCCCCCTCCTATAAGCTTCGACTATCACACCACCACTACCAGTAGACCCCCTACCATAGGGGAAGATCAATACCTTACCAGCTATACATCTACCATACCACTCGTGATGCACATCTACAACCATACCCGTATAAGGGTCTAGCTCACCCCAGAAGCCGAAGGGCTGCTTCGAAACTAGAGCCTCACCTAAAGCTACACCGCTAGTTAATCTCCTACACCTAATCCTAACACTCATCTAGCTATCCTCCCCTCTAAAGCTACCCTTATACACTCTTCTAAACTACCATAGAATACATCTGTCTTAGCTTGCATAGGAGCGTAATGCGCAGTTTTAGCAGAATCTGTAGCCATAGCTTTAAACCCTCTCGTATACGTGGGAGCGTTCATAGCGCATGAGCCAACCATGAATTTAACACCAGCCCCCTCTATTATATCCCTATACCCCATCCTACATGCTAGTGTATAGGTGAGATTATCTGTAGCAAGCCATACCTCTACACCAGGATGGATCCTCCTACCTCTAAGTAGATAAGCAGCCATACCTATCTGATCGATAGAGTAGTGTGGGCATCCTAGAAATACTAGATCGACCGATCCATCCTCGATAGTAGATAACTCTCGGTAAGCCTTCCTAACATCCTCAACACAGATTTCAACCCTATCCTCAGGTTTATCATCTCCGAAAGCTTCTTCCAAACTCCTAGCTTCAGGTGTAACACCTAGGATATGGTATAACGCTACAGATCCAGATGACGCAGCTGCTGCACCCATAGCTCTAAGCATCCTCTTAGATACACCCTCAGGTATACCATCGATCACAGGTATCCCCCCAGCAGATACTAAGCCTATAGCATAGCCTAACGCACCGTAATCCTTAATCGTCATACTAGATATATCTAATCCCTTAACCCTAACTAGTATATCCCCCCTCCTATTCTCAGGTATATGAAGTTCTATCATAGGTATACGTCCAACTATAGCTGCGCATAACTCTATATAGGATGCGTACCTATTAGTCCTAGCCCCTATCACAGAGTTAGCATATGAGACACAGTTAGATTCACCCCAAGCGATATGCTCACCATACCTAGGAACATTCATATTCCAGTATGGTATACATGTCCAGTTATCCAATCCACCCATAGCTCTGTAAAGCATACATAGCTTCAACTGCTTCTCAACCCACTCATCTGGGAATAGGAATTTCTCCGCATCCTCCAACGGTATAGAAGCGGTGCATAGACTCGTAGGTACAGTAAACCTAGCACCCATCCTATAGAACATATCAGCTATCTCTAAACCACTATCATAGACCACATTGTATACGCAGGATACTAGATGGCATGAAGATACCTCCACCATACGTTCAGCTCCATAAGCATCGCCTAGCTTAACTAGAAGCTCCATAGCCCTTCTAGCAGCCTCACCAACCTCCCCATCTAGTATACGCTCCTCCTCCCTAGTTAGATACATAGCCTACAGAGATGGCTCTAAACCCGCTACTCTTATATCTTTAACTATCCTTAAGCAGTGATACGTAGGATCAAGCTATGCGTAGAGGTGTAGGTGTAGTATTCAAGGATAAAGGAGTAGTATCCCTAGAAGAATTCGATATCGATAGCTTAGAACCCGGCCGCCTCCTTGTTAAAACACTCTATACGCTTATAAGCCCAGGTACGGAGACAGCATTCCTACTAGGCTTACCCAACACCCCGGCTACCTACCCTCAGTATCCAGGCTATAGTAACGTAGGTATAGTAGAGGATATCGCTAGCGATATAAGGGGGTTCAGTATCGGGGATATAGTTGCATCACCATCAAGGCATGCTAGTATAGTAGCACCTAGAGCTGAGAATACTTTTAAAATACCGGGGAGCATAGATCCTATAGAAGCCTCCTTCTTCTATCTATCAGCTATAGCTCTCCAAGGTGTACGTAAATCCGAGCCTGAGATAGGTGAATCAGCTGTAGTCCTAGGCCTAGGTCTTGTAGGACAGCTTACAGCACAGCTCCTAGCTCTATGCGGGGTCATACCGGTTATAGGTGTAGATCTATACGATTATAGGATAGAAGTAGCTAGATCCCTATCCATAGACTATGGTTTAAACCCATCGAAGATCGATACCGTATCAGAGGTATACAGGATAACTGATGGTAGGGGGGCATCGATAGTTATAGAATCTACAGGTAATCCTGAAGCTATAAACCTAGCTTTAAAGCTAGCAGGTAGAAGAGGGCGGGTCATACTCCTAGGTAGTACTAGAGGCTTATCCACCGTCAACTTCTATAGCGATGTACATAGGAAGGGGTTGATAATAATAGGAGCTCATAACTCTATAAGACCTAGATCCGAATCATCTAGATGGTACTGGACGATTAGAGATGATGTAGAGCTAGTCTTTAAACTCCTATCTATGAAGCGTCTAAGAGTTAGGGAGCTTATATCATCTATACTAGAGTATAGGCAAGCTGAGGAAGCCTACAAGCTACTGATAGATCATAAAGATAGGGTTATATCCGTAGTTTTAGATTGGAGGGTTATATCAGATAGCCTTAGATAGAGCGTTCACAGCCTCCCTAACCCTACGATAGGTCTGCTGCAAAGCCTCAGATACAACCTTAACATCAGATATAACAGGCATGAAGTTTGTATCCCCCTCCCATCTAGGAACTATATGCACATGTATATGCTTATCAACCCCAGCTCCAGCAGCCCTACCTATATTCAAACCTATGTTAAACCCGTGGGGTTTATACGCATATCTCAACCATAGTATACACGATCTAACGGTGGAGATCAGCTCGTAAAGCTCATCATCGGTAAGCTCTTCTAGATTAGCTTTATGACTATATGGTGCAACCATGAGATGCCCGTTATTATATGGATACCTATTAAGCATAACGAAGCATAGCCTCCCACGATACACTATCAGATTCTCCTCATCCCTACCCTCCCTAGGCTTAACGCAGAATATACATGCTTCACTAGAGGTATCGGTAGACTCTACATAGTGTATACGCCACGGAGCCCATAGGATCCTCCTCATAGCATAACACGTCAAATATATATCCTAATCACTATATAAGAAAATGTTTATCTCCCAGGATACGTTTATCTTCAGATAAGAGCGGCTTGGATAGGGGTATTCTCTCCATCCTAATAGTCATCACCCTACTACTAGCATTCTCTATAGCATCCATAACCCCGAAGGTAGAGTATACACCTACCATGGTTTACAAGTATAGATTCAACATAGACTACGATGGGAATACCTGTACGCTTATAAGATTCGAATCACAGGAGCCGGGTATAAGCTGGGTTATACTACCATCATACACGAACTGGACTATCTCCGTATCAAACGGTACTATAATCGAAGGCGTATTCAAACCCCTACCCGATGGAAATCCATTCTGGGGTAACTACACCTTCAGATTCGAATCAAACGGTAGGATCTTCTCTATGCTTATAGCCTACGCTATCCCCCTATACACGTTTATAATAGAGCCTAACGGATTCTTCCTCTCACCTCTCATAGGCTTCGATCGTAGAGCTAGGGGTTCAGCTACAATCTACATGGATGGTAGAATCAGTATCGGTACAGCATTCTATCTAAGCGAATCTCTAAACGTTATGAGAACGGTTAACCCTAGGAGGGTATCGGCCGAGGATGATAAGACTATGATAGAGTTCGATGCTATCTCAGTATCACGTATAGGATTCACATTCTCTAGGAAAGGTTCACCTGATACGGTATCGCTGGTAGATCCGCCATTCCGTATGGATATACCATCCAGGTACATAGATATAGGTAGGCATATAATGGAGCTGTACAGAGACGCGTATAGGATACTATCAAACATGCTCTGTATAGAATTCGATAGCATAGTCGAGGTTAAGCTATTCGTACCTACACTACAACAATTCCAGGAGGGTGTAGCTGGATTCGTACCCATATCCCCAGGGGATCTTCAATCCATAAACTTGAATCTATTCAATCTAAGATATACAAGCGGAACTATGGAGCTTGTAGCCCTCCACGAGCTCGTCCACCACTTCATAAAATCCATAGGTATATCGATAGATAAGCTGTGGATCCATGAAGGTCTAGCAGAGTATATATCGATAAAGCTAGCTTCTATGCTAGGCTACGAGGATGCAGCATACGCTAGATATAACCAGCATATGCAAACGCTACAGAGTATACGCTCACGATCGCTAAACTTTATACAAGGTTGGAGCTTCGTAAATAAGCCAGCTGATATCAGACTCCTATACGCTGCATCATTCTACATATTCCATTACATAGGTGAGAAGTACGGTGGTCTAGAATTCTATGGTAGGGTATTCGATATAATTAGAGCTATGGATGGCGTGAAGGAGGATTCGATCCTAGCTACATCGATAGGCGTAGTTCTAGGCGATATATCCATAGGGTTATCCGAGTTTAGAAGATTCGGTTTAACCGTAGTTGATACGATTAGCCTATCAGCTACCCTATCCTATCTAAGGGAAGCTACTAAATCTATACCCGAACTACTAATATCTAAATCCATACTAGAAGCGTTACTACGACAGGTGGAGGAGCTATATGCGAGAGGGTTGTACACATCGGCTGAATCCCTACTAGGATTATATCAGCAGCTAGTTAAGCTACCATATACACTCACCGTATCAATCTATGCTATACTAGCTATACTAGCCTTGGTAGGTTTATCGCTAAAAAAGAGGGTGGAGGAATACTATTCGTAGATCCTAGGTTTTAGATGGGCATATATCGTTTAGAGGGCATAAGCTGCATCTAGGCTTCCTACTCCTACAGAAGCTTCTACCAAGAGCTATGAATAGTAGGTGTACATCCATATAGTCTTCAGGTCTATATAGCGATTCAAGCTTCATCCTAACCCTCTCATATCCCATACCCCTACTCGTCAATCCTAGCCTACTCGATACCCTTCTAACATGAGTATCTACAGGTATAACTGGCTTACCACCATAGAATAGTAGGATAACATCAGCCGTCTTCCAGCCAACCCCCTCTATCTCCATCAGCTTAGCCCTAGCCTCCTCCAACGGTAGCTTCAATATCTCCTCCATAGATCCACCAATACTAGCTATAAACCTAGCAGCCTCCCTTATCCTCCTAGCCTTCCCCCTCTGCAAGCCAGCGATCCTTATAGCATCAACTATACGCTCCTCATCAGCTGCGAGTATATCTTCAATCCTCAACCCCACCATCTCATCCAGCCTCCTATACGCGGTGTAGGCGTATACATCTCTAGTATTCTGTGATAGTATAGTCAATATCAACCCGCGGAATGGATCCACTTCAGATCTAAACTCGATATTCGGGAAAGCTTTTCTCAACCTATCTAGAACCTCGTATGCGTAGTCTCCATCCATAGCGATACTATAAAGTACACCTTGAGTAAGGTTAAAAACGTATAGCTCAACTACTAGTAGAGGGGTTCATGATCGATATAGATGTTAAAGCCGTAGCTACAGATATAGATGGAACCCTAACCGATAGAAGCTACAAGCTTAGCATAGAGGCTATAGAAGCGTTAAGGCTTCTCGAATCTAAAGGTATACCTGTAATACTTGTATCCGGTAACGCCTATCCGCTAGTTAAAGCTCTACAGATATACCTTGGATGTACCGGAGCTATAGTATGTGAGGGTGGAGCTGTAGTAGAGTACAGGCATATAGTAAAGGTACTCTCATCTAAGAATAGAGCTCTGGATGCTCTTAGAAGATTGAGAGAAGCGTATGGGGATAGGATAGTAGAGAGCTGGTGTAACATATATCGTTTCGCCGATATAGCTCTACATAGGACTATAGCTAGAGATGAGTTGTACACGATCCTAAAGGATTATCCAGATCTTAAGCTATGGGATAGCGGATTCGCATACCACATCCTAGATCGTAGCATAGATAAGGGTGTAGGTTTGAAAACTGCAGCTAATCTCATGAATATTCGAGTCGAAGATATAGTAGCTATAGGCGATAGCGAGAACGATATACCTATGTTCGATATAGCAGGGTTTAGTATAGCTGTAGGCGATGCTAGCGAAGATGTTAAGCATAGAGTAGATCTAGCTCTAGATAAACCCGATGGGGAGGGGTTCGCTGAAGCCGTAGGTATAATCCTGAGTTTGAAGAAGGGATAGATACCCTATAGGTTTAGGCTTAACCAGGTATACAGCGATATCGCTAGATAAACTCTTCAAAACCTGTATAATCCTCTGCGGATTTGAAGCAATCTTACATACGATATGATGCTCGAGTATACCTAGCCTCTCATAGTAGGCTACATACCTCTCCAGCCCCATCCTCCTAAGATATCTTCTAACCATACTAAGCGTAGCCCCCGTTATCAATACTCTACTTAAACCAGTAGCACCCCACTCATAGAGTCTAGATAGGAATCTATCTGAGAAGGACGCTGCATAACATCCCCCCTCCATCAACTTATATAACCTGATCTCCACCGGTACACTTGGATACAATCCATACATAGCTATAGCCTCCTCATAATCACTCTCTAATTGTAGCTTAACCATCTCCGCTGCTATCATAGCTTCCACAACCCCTACATCGATTATCAATCCTCCACTCGCTACAGCCTTTATACGTCCAACCCATACGCTAAACCTATCTAGATCACGATCGTATACAAGTCTAACACCTAGAATCCTCTCTATAATCCTACAAGCTATACTAGAATCCTCCCCATCTAGCTCCACATCCACCCAGCCATCATCATTTACTAAAACCTTAAACCTGATGTTCAAACCCTTTAGATACTCTCTAAGAATAACGTATAGAGACTCCAACCCCCTATCCCTATATACTCCATAGAGTTTACCAGATGTGTAGATTATCATATAGATCTCTCTATCTCCTCTATCACCTTCTCTAGAATCCCCCTAAGCCTACTATTATCGATAGGTTTGAGTATAGCTCCACACTTCTTACACTTGAAGTTCACATCCATAGCTTCATCGAAGGTATACCTATGGTCGCCGTCATTCTCGCATACATAGAACTGGTTACTCTCCTCGAACTCCATACGTTCTCTAAGCCTCTTAAGGATCTTCCTCTTCTCCTGATTGATAAACCCGTCAACCCTCTCTTTATGTAGAATCCACTTATACTGGTATACCCCATACTGACCACCACTATACTCTCTTATCGTAGAAGCTAAAGCTAGCTTAGATAAAGTATATAATGCTTTCCTTATATCGCTCATTCTTATACCTGTCTGAAAAGCTATCTCCTCGACAGTTCTAGGTACCCCATCCTCTAGGAGCTTGATTAGTTTAACCCCATCCCTACCGATTATAGAGGATACGATAGACTCCAGTAGCTTAGACGATTCCTCCAACCCCACCTAGATAATACATCCAGCCTCCCTAGTTATTTACTTTACTTCACCTAGATCCTAGTAGACTAGCGGATACTCTGCTATACTCCTTATATCAGCCTCAAGCTCTTTAAGAATATCTATATAGGATACCCTACCCTCCTCCACAGCCCTCATAGCCTCCTCGAGTCTACGCGTAGTCTCCTCTGAAACATATTTAGCATACCCTCTATAAAGGTACTCGTAGGTCTTTCTACCTAGACTAGTAGGTATTATATATCCCCTAGGCAGCTGGATAACATAACCTCTCCTAAACAATGTCGATATAGCCTTCGCATACGTCGAAGGCCTCCCTATCCCACGCTCCTTCATAAGCCTTACTAGATCGCTCTCCGTATAGAATCTAATCGTAGACCCCCTCCAATACTGTACATCAACTATCCTAAACCTCCCCTCAAGCTTCTCAGGTAGTAGCTGTATAGGTTTAATCATGGTGAAACCTGGATCCAGTATCTTAAAGTAGCCTACCCCCTCGACTATATAATCCAGTATATCCACTCTATACCTAGCCTCGATAACCTTAGCCTCCCTCATCTGGCTTGCGATAAACCTATCGAAGATAAGCTTGTAAAGCATATAGTGGTTCTTCGTTAAAGCTATCGGAAAGGTATATACGCGTAGAGTTACCAGCTGCTTAAGTCTATCAGCATCTATAGGCCTAGTAGGTCTTATACATTCATGAGCACCCTCCACACCCCATACCCTAGGCTTGAATAACTCGATAGCTCTAGATCCAAACCTCTCCTCTAGATACCTCTGAGCTACACCCCTACCTACATCGGATACCCTTACACTATCCGTCCTATGATACGTTATCAAACCCATCTCGAATAGCTCCTGAGCTATATTCATAACATCATCAGCCGACATCCTTAAGCTAGACGTAGCTTCAGCTAGCATAGAATCAGTAGAGAATGGAGGATACGGTTTAACCTCAACCTCCTCTAGAGATTCTATCCTCACAGAAGCCTCACCCTCTCTCAATCTAGCTAGAAGCTCATCAACATACCTGCGCTCCATCTTCGGCTTCTCTAGAATAACCGTCAACCCGTTTTCAAGAATTATTCTAAAGAAATCTCTTATACTAGCCCTCGCTTTATCATACCTATCTACAACCCATCCTAATACAACCGTCTGCACCCTACCCGCAGATAGAGTAGGCTTACCGAAAACCTTCTGAACCCTACTACTAAGTTCGAAGCCTATCCACCTATCCTCTATACGTCTTAAAAGCTGTGCCTCCACCATAGCCTGATCGAAATCCCTAGGTTTATTCAAAGCTTCGAGTATAGCTCTACGCGTTATCTCATGAAACTCCACCCTGCTAACATGCGAAGTATACGGTGATAGCATACACGCAGTATCCCACCCTATCTTCTCCCCTTCAGAATCCGCATCAGTCCCTATGAATACTGTATCCACCTCGGTAGAAACCTCTCTCAGAGACTCTACGATACCAGCTTTATCGACTAGCTTAGCACCACACTGTAGACACGATTCAACATCATCCGTATATTGCTCTCCACATTTCAAACACCTCTTAAGGGATCCATAGACAGGTATATACCTTCCATCCTCGACTATAACCCCGTGATAACCTACATCGGTAACGAGATCATATATATGCCCTCCAGAAGCAGCTATATTCAGGTGGAAACCAGTCCCAGTATCTACTTCATACACTGTTAGAGAACCGATACGCTTCTTAAGAGGTCTACCGAAGAATCTAGCTATAGTCTTAGCCTTATTAGGCGATTCTACTACGAGTAGAGCAGTCCTAACTATATCCTTAACCTCGCTAGGCTCTATCCTACCCGATGTAAGTCTAGCTATATAATCCCTCTCCTCATCTATCTGCTTCAATACAGAATCTAGATCCACCGATTCTAGAGGCTTCCACTTAATATCATCTATATACCATGAAACCTCTTCGACTAAGCCGTTGAAAGCCTTCCTCTCATCGATTATAACTATCGATAAACCCTTCGATAACCCCCTACTATAGAGTCTAGAAGTTCTACCAGATCCTTGAATATAGCCTACAGGATCAGGTACTATGAGTGTAAGCCTCTCTCCACCCTCCAGTATAAGTCTAGGACTCTCTTCCAAAGCTCTCTTAACATCCTCCCTAGCGATAAGCTTCCTAGCAAATTCGACAGCATCCTGGTACACTGCTTGAACCCTACCTAGGAATCCATCCAGCTTCTCCCCTCTAGCTATAGCATCCTCTATCATCTTACCCTCAGATGTAGAGATCATAGACGTATACCGGCGTAGAGCCGTAACGTAATAGTCTATCTGGATCTTCTCATCCTCTGATACGTAATCTCTGAGATGCGATAGGAGTATCGAAACCCTCCAAGGCTTAAACCCTTCTAAACCTAGATCTATACGAATCTTAGGTACACCAGCGAATATAGCATACCTTATCCTCTGGGGTAAATCTATACCCCTAGCTAGCGGGCTCCTAAAGGATGCTACTCCAACAAGTATATCGTAGACACCGGATGCATACTCTTCTAGTATACGCCTCCTAGGTTTAACATACGCATACGCTTTTATACCCCTACTGTTAAGATAATCTGCAAGCTTAGCAGCGTATGCAGCCCCCATATCCATAGGTACAAAGACCAACCCTCCACCTCCAAGCTTAAGTATAAGGTTAGCCGTATCCTCCTCGATAACTCCTCTACACTCGATATACAGATCCTCTACATTCCTTAGAAGCTCGAATCTACCTCCAAGCTCGAATCTTAGAAGCTCCTTGAATAGCATAACCCTCTTAGTACGTCTAGCCCTTATAGATGCACCTGAAACTATAAGTATACCGGGTCTACCATCTCTAAGGAATCTAGCTATCTTAGATTCAAGCTCATCAACCTCGACTCTAGCTTCATCGATATTCTCCCTACTGCTTAAAGCCTTCCTAAGCCTCCTCCTAGCCTCTATTAGTTTATAACCAGCATCGATAATATCATCCGGAAATCCTAGAAGCTTAAGAACCCTATCCACATTCTTAGAAGCTCTTAGAAATGAGTCTACATCATCTACGAATACTACATCGAATTTAGCGTTAGCTAATAGATCATACCTCCTAGATAAGAAGGCAGAGGTCGTTACTAGTATATCATAATCCATGCGGAGGATACGCTCATACATCTCCCTAGACTCCTTCTCAGTCATGAGGGAATGGTATACTGCAACCCTAATATCCGTAAACCCACCTCTCTCTATGAATGCTGAAATCTTTGATTGAACTTGACGTGCAAGTAGAGATGTAGGTAGGATCATATACCCCTTCATACCCTTCGATGCTAGGTATACAAGCAAAGCTATACCGAATGAGGTTTTACCCATACCTGTAGGCGCAACTATAGCTATGGATCTACCCTTAAAGATCTGTTTAGCCCAGCTCCTCTGTACGCTTAGAAGCCTAGACCCCGTACCTTTATAGAATACCTCTTCAAACTCCTCCACCCTCCCCTCTAGTCTAGCTATACTAGCATAACGCTTCAATCTACCACTATGTATAAGCTCATCCAAGATTATCCTCCTTAACTCACTCCTAGATAATCTACGTGCAAGCTCGATATAATTATCGCCAGGTAAGCATGATTCACATGGAATACCATAGATAAGCCTGAGATCGGATATATCACCCCCACAGTTAGGGCATGCACCACGGAATACACAGTGAACTATAGGTGAAACTACAGCCTCCCCCTCTCTAGCTTCCTTCATAATACCACTCATCTAAATATTCTAAAGCTTCGATTTAGACCTTTATATATGATTGCTCTAAGCCCAATTCAGTTAAGCTCTACAAAGGAAATGTTTAAGAAGAAGTTTGATGCAGCTTGTACTAGGTATCTCATATACCTAGGTATATGAGGTGGTATCAGGGATTGAAAACATCTCTCGCTAGACTCTTCGCATACATG
>Ga0209080_1000393_pt1 | contig 30161 bp, 36 predicted proteins | sample JNZ110809AmetaG_FD_184123 | JGI IMG/M metagenome (GOLD analysis project Ga0209080, IMG submission 184123) | Hot spring microbial communities from Jinze hot spring, China to study Microbial Dark Matter (Phase II) - JNZ 110809A (SPAdes) (version 3) ...
GTCCATCCCTTAAAAGCTGTTGACTTTAACAGTTTGGCATGTCAGTTTTTATTGTTAATACGTATGTTTGGCTATTTCCATAGATACATTTTGGAGATTCGCTACCTTTATTTATTGAAGATGGCATTGAAATAGGTCAGAGGAAGCAAATATGTCGAAGAAACCTCCCTCCAAGGATGATGCGTTGGAAGCCTTAGACTTCATTATTAATGTTTTGAGGGAGCATGAGAAGGATTTAGACCGTTTGATAAGTGAGTTGGGTAAGATAACTGAAAGGCTTGGTGAGGCTGGCGAGCTTAGTGGAAAAATAGAAAGTGTTGAGGAGAGGCTTACAAACCTTCAAGGTGAAATATCCAATTTAATTTCTTATCTTTCAACTTCGCAACCGTCTTCTCAGGAAGTGCCAAAAATGTCTGCTACACCTATGCCGATACAGAAAGCGCAAGTTGTTGCCGCGGAAGTGAGAGGACCACCTGTTATTTTGCGTTGCAAGCATTGGGAAGACTTTCAAACTTTAGCTCGTCAAGCTCAGACTCTTTCGTTTCTTTACAAGGAGGCTGAAAAGGCCTTTCAAGTGGATGCTTTGAAGAACAATCAGATCATTACTTACAGTGGGGAGCTTCCTAAGCAGACAGCCCTTTTGAAGAGCTGGCTTTCTAAGCAATTAGAAGTCTCTGAAGACAAGATTCTTGAAGGTGTTTTGGCAGTAGGCTAGATTTGAGCGTGTATGTTCGTGTTATTCAGTAATATTTTTATACTGCCTTGAATATTAAATCTTACGACGCAATTTGGGGGATGGAGGTTGAAGGCTGACCAAAAACGGCCAATTTCGGGTTTTCCGTTTTCGAAGCCTTCTCCTTTCTCCTCGATGACGGAAATGGCCGCATGGTCAGCCAAAAAACAATGAAAGCCCCCAAAAGCCTTTTTAAAGACGGTGGCCGTTGTGGAGGAAGCCAGAAAAAGTTTGGATATGCTTTATGAAGAGTTTGCCAGGTTCAGGGTGGCTATGGAGGAGCTTCATTTTTTGAAGCTTGTTGCACGGGACCTTAAAAGTTTTAGGAGAATGTTGAGGTTTAAGAGGTTTGATTGATTAGGCTTTGTGCAAGTAAAGGCTTTAAGGGATTCTACCATTATTCAGTTGGAGACTCTCAGCATGGGGAACTCTAAGGGAGAAATTTACGTCTTCAATACTTTGACACATAAGAAAGAGCTTTTTGTCCCGATAGAAAAGGGAAAAGTGAGGATGTATTGCTGTGGACCGACGGTTTACTGGTACGCTCACATAGGCAATTTTAGAACATACATCTTTGAGGATTTGCTACGGCGGGTTTTAGAGTTTAATGGTTTTGAGGTTAAGCATGTCATGAACATTACGGATGTTGGGCATTTAACCTCTGATGCTGATACGGGCGAGGATAAGATGGAAGTTGGCGCTCAAAGAGAGCGGAAAACTGTTTGGGAGATAGCCGACTTCTACACCAGAAAGTTTTTCGAGGATGCTGAGAGGCTTAACATTCTCAGACCGACCATAGTTTGCCGGGCAACAGACCACATCGCGGACATGATTGAGTATATCCGTAAGCTTGAGGAGAAAGGCTACACGTACATTATTGATGACGGCGTTTACTTCGACACTTCGAAGTTGAAGGATTACGGGAAGCTCACGGGCATGGATTTTGAAAGGCTTAATGAAAGCCTAAAGGCTGGTGCAAGAGTTGAATTCAACCCAAACAAGCGAAACCTAACCGACTTTTGTCTCTGGCGTTTTTCACCGAAGGATCGGAAAAGGCAGATGGAGTGGGATTCCCCTTGGGGTGTGGGTTTTCCCGGTTGGCATATAGAATGCACGGTTATGGGCATGAAGTATCTTGGCGAGCATTTTGACATTCACTGTGGAGGAATAGACCACATACCAATTCACCATACCAATGAAATTGCACAGGCTGAAGCCTTAACTGGCAAGCCTCTAGCGAACTATTGGCTTCACGGAGCTTTTCTCGTGTTCGGCAAGTCGGTGAGAATGGCGAAGTCCGCTGGGCAGATAATTACGGTTCAGACATTGGTGGATGAGGGGTTTGATCCGCTGGCTTTCAGGTATTTGTGCCTGACTGCCCATTACCGATCTGAGCTCGTTTTCACTTGGGAAAGCCTCCAGTCAGCTCAGAATGCGTTGTTCACATTGAGGGAACATGTTAGGAGTCTTGCTGAAAATTTGGAGGAAAAAGCTGAAAGAAGTCCAAAGTTTGAGGAATACTACGAAAGGTTTCTTGAGGCGGTAAACGACGATTTAAACATGCCTAAGGCTTTAGCCCTCACATGGGCTTTGGTTAGGGAAGAGAAGGCTTTGACTAACCGCGAAAAGTATGATTTGCTCATGGAGTTCGACAAGATTTTTGCTTTGGATTTGGCGAGAAACGTGAAGCAAGAGGCGAAGCTGCCGCCGGAAGCTGAAGAGCTCATTCGAAGGAGGGAAGAAGCCAGAAAAGCCAAGGATTGGGCGACCGCCGACAGGATTAGAGAGCAACTGCGCGCCATGGGCATAATAGTTGAGGATACACCGCAAGGCGTTAGATGGAGGATAGTGAAACGCTAGTTTTCTTTTCCATACATGTTCCAGTTGGCGGTGGCATATTTTTCCCTGCAAAGTTTTTCAGCAAATTCTCTTTCGTATGGTGTCAAATCTGTGGGTTCAAGGCGTGTTCCCAACGTTTTTTGAAAGCCTTTGATTAGGGCTTGTTGCACTGTTTCGAGTGAAACGTCTCTGCCAAGCTCTGCCTTTATCGAGGTTATTTTGTTTCTAGCTATGCATACGACTTCCATACATGTTTTTGCCCATGGCACCTTCAGAAATGTAAACATTTTCTCCAAGTCAACGTCTACCAGCAGTGTGCCATGCTGCAAAACTACGCTGGATTTGTGGCACTGGGCGCTTCCCGAAATTTTTTTACCATTTACCGTCAGGTTTGGGCATGCTCTTGGGTTGCCTTCGTTGAAGTCTGCTTTTAACCCCAAAATTTTGAGGGCTTCAACTATACCAGCGTAGATTCGCGCGTAAACTTCAGTTATGTCTTCGGCGTTTAAACTTGCTTTGTCCGCGACTACGCTGTAGGTTATTTCGCCTTCAGCATCGTGGTAGACGGTGCCCCCGCCGGTTATGCGTCGAACAACATCTACGCCGTGCTTGAGGCAGTTTTCCAGGTGAACCTCGTTTCCTATATTTTGAAATTTTCCAATAGAAACTGCCGAGGGGTTCCATCGGTAGAAACGCAGGGTGTTGGGCACAAGCCCTTTTATTCTCGCGTTTAGAATAGCTTCGTCTATAGCCATATTCATGTAGGCGTTGTTGGTTTCAAACTTTAATAGTCTCCAAGCAGCCATTTGAAAACACTCGTTATATCAGTTTGGGGCTTTGGCTTAAATCTGTTCTTGTGTTTGTTGTTTACAATAAAGGTTATTAAGATGTCTAAAGTTTGGTTAACTCCATATCATAATAGCTGTGGGGATAAAATCATGAAAGGAACTTTGCTGGTGCTGTTTTTTGGTATGCTGCTATTTGCTATGTGTGTTTTTGAGGCGAAGGCAAGTGGGACTGTGGTTGTGTTGCCAAATCACACTGGATGGCGTGACGCTTTGGGCTATTACCGTGTTTCAGGCGAGGTGGAGAATGCTGGAGACGGTGCTGTAAAGGATGTTTGGATCACTGCAACCTTTTATGACGCGGGTGGCAACATGATAGGGACAGCAAACGAGCATGCATACTTGAAAGTTCTGCTGCCGGGGAGAAAATCTCCCTTTGAAGTACTTTTGACGACTGCGGCGGCAAGTCAAGTTCACCATTATAGCTTAAGCGTTACTGCAACAGACACTGATCCGATTCCAGAAGGTTTAGAAATTCTTTCAAGCAATTCTTACATTGAGAGTATTTCGGGCAATCTTGTTGTTTCTGGAATCATAAAGAATGTTGCCTCAGAAACGGCTCACACGGTGAAGGTGATAGCAGCTTTCTATAATGAATCCGGGTACGTGGTGGCAACGGTGTGTTCATATTTAGGCTCTCAGGATTTAGGTCCAAATGAGACGACTTCCTTTAATGTAATGTTAGATTGGAATACCTATAGAGTAGGACTGGTGTCGACTTACTCATTAACTGCTGAATCTCTGGAATATGCCTTAGTTCCAGAGTTCCCGTCCATCATGGTTTTATCAGCTTTTCTCGTTGCCTCTCTCTTGACTGCAGCATACACAAAGAAAATTTAACATTTTTGGCTTGTGGAAAAGGCTAATAGCGTCTCTCCCCTCTATCTTTTGCCATTTATGCTTCGTTCAGTTTAAATATTAGATGTGTGATTAGACGTAGCGAGAGGATAACTGGAGCTATGGGTTCAAAGTCTCCGAGAGGTGAATTCGCCGCTAGAAAGTTAGCGGCTAAACGGCAAAAGTTCCGCTGGAGTAGCATGTACTATAAAAGGCGCATGTTGGGTTTGGACGTCAAAGCGGATCCTCTTGAAGGAGCACCCATGGCTAGGGGCATAGTTCTAGAGAAGGTTGGTGTTGAAAGCAAACAGCCCAACAGCGCCATCCGAAAGTGCGTTAGAGTTCAGCTTATCAAGAATGGTAAGGTTATTACGGCTTTTCTGCCCGGAGACGGCGCTTTAAACGTTGTTGATGAACATGACGAAGTCATAGTAGAGGGAATAGGCGGTTCTCGTGGAAGAAGCATGGGCGACATTCCGGGCGTAAGATGGAAAGTTATAATGGTTAACGGTGTTTCTCTCCAAGAACTTGTGCTTGGCAGGAAACAGAAACCAATGCGGTGAAAGCCTTGAGCAGGGAACAACAAAAAGAACAACAAAAAACGCAAAAAGCGGAAGAAAAAGAAATAAAACTTTTCGGGAAATGGAGCTTCAAAGAGGTTGAGGTCAGAGACCCGGGACTAAGGCGCTACATATGTCTAAAGCCTCTTGTAATCCCGCACAGCATGGGGCGCCACGAGCACAAACGTTTTGGAAAGGCTGAAGTAAACATTGTGGAGAGGCTTGTAAATGATCTCATGCGTCCCGGAAAAAACGCCGGAAAGAAGGCTAAAGCCATAAACATAGTAAAACACGCCTTTGAAATCATTCACTTACGCACCGGAAGAAACCCGATAGAGGTTTTGGTTAGAGCCGTTGAAAACTCTGCGCCATGCGAAGACACCACACGAATAGCCTACGGTGGAATCGTCTACCACTTGTCCGTGGACATTTCGCCTCAAAGAAGGGTTGACCTCGCCTTAAGGCACATCTGCGAAGGAGCCAGACAAGCAGCAATGCATAGTCCTCGCTCCATCGAAGAATGTCTAGCAGAAGAACTTATTTTGGCGGCGAACAACGACATGAAAAGCTACGCGGTTTCGAAACGCCACGAGCTTGAAAGAATAGCCATGGCTTCAAGATAGCCCTTCACAAGCTTATTTCGTGTGGATTTCGACAACGTCACCGTCTTCCAGAACAAAGGTGGCTCCAACCTTTTGTGGACTAAAAACCAGGCGTTTTGCCCAAACCTTTGCATAGGCAAAGTTTTCGCTGAAGTCGCTGTGAATGTTCCTTGCTAAATCATGAACGGTTGAGCCTCTTTTTAAAACGAAAGGTTTCGGCGACGGTTTCCTTTCGCTGGGCTCCTTTGTGTAGACGCGGATCAAATCCAAAGTCTGGAAAAGGGCAGCTCCAATTTTCTCCAAACCTTGTCCAGTTTTACATGAGACAGCAATTACGGGAAGTTGTCCATCTACAAAGCCTTCCAGAAGTTTTAAGTTTGCCTCTGCGTTTTCCGCGTCGCTTTTGTTTGCCACCACTATGGCTGGCTTGTAGGTGGTGCTTTCGAAAATGGCGTCTTCAACATCGTCTAAAGTTGCTTCTCCATAAATTTTCACAACGGCGTCTGTAACCTTGTAGCTTTTGAGAAGCTCCTCCACATCCTTGAAGGCGCAGTCTAAAAGCTTTCCAAAAACAATTATGCGCAAGCCAGCTCCCATATATTTCCTTTCAATTTCAACTCGTGCTCTTGGCTTGCTCACCAGTATCCGCGTTTTCTCCAATTCTCCAAGAATTGTGGAAAGCTGCTCCACCGGGTTCTGGGTTAAATCCACCATAAGAATCAATCCGTCAGCGTTTCTGGCTAAAGCAAGCGTTTGAAGACCCCAAGCTTTACCTTCAGCCGCCCCATCCATCAAAGCTGGAGCTTCAACAAGCTGGAACTGAATATCCTCATAGTTAAGCATGCCCGGGACGGGCTCTCGGGTGGTATAGGGAGCTGGCGAAATTTCAACCTTCGCATTTGTCAAAGCCACTAGAAAACTGCTCTTGCCCACGTTTGTAAGTCCCAAAATTACAACTTGGGCCGCACCTTCTTTTTCTATGAAAAATTTTGGTCCACTTCTGCCCGCTTTTTTATGCTTTTTTTCCTCGATTTCTCTTCGCAGAACAGCCATCTGCTTCTTGACCTGCGCGCAAAGTTTGGCCGTTCCCTTGTGTTTGGGAACAAGGCTTAGAAACTCCTCCATAAGCCTAAGCCTTTCTACAGGGTTCCGTGCAGCTGAAACCTCAGCCCACTTGCGCTTTGCTTCCGCCGGCAAGTTAGCAGGCATAAACCGTACTCGTCCCAAAATTATTCCTAACAGCATACGCTAATATCCATTTCGAAAAACAAAGCAAAATTTAGAGAGCGACTGGCATGATAAACTTAAAATAATTGATTGAACAGTTGTGTAAACGAATCCACTAAAAATAGGGAATTTCGAGTCTGAAATGTGAGGGAGAAAAATGAGCAGGCTGGAGAAACCACACTTAAACCTAGTGATTATGGGACACGTTGACCATGGAAAGTCAACAACAACTGGACACTTGCTATACTTGGCAGGAGTAGTAGACGAAAGAACTGTAAAGCAGTACGAAGAGGAAGCAAGAAAACTCGGCAAGGAAACCTTCAAGTTCGCTTGGATTCTCGACAACCTCAAAGAGGAGCGGGAAAGAGGCCTAACAATAGACCTGCGATTTCTAAAGTTTGAAACCAAAAAATACTACTTCACCATCATCGACGCCCCAGGCCACAGAGACTTCGTTAAAAACATGATCACAGGCGCAAGCCAAGCCGACGGCGCCATCCTCTTCGTGTCGGCAAAAAGAGGCGAATTCGAGGCAGGCATAGGTCCAGGCGGGCAAACCCGCGAGCACGCTTTCTTGGCTTTCACTTTGGGTGTCAACCAGCTTGTTGTAGCCGTCAACAAAATGGATGACCCAACGGTTAACTGGAGCGAGGAACGCTACAACGAGATTAAGAATGAAGTTAGCCGCATGCTTAGGATGGTTGGCTACAAAGTTGAAAAAGTGCCATTTGTTCCAGTTTCCGGTTGGACAGGCGACAACCTTGTTAAGCCAAGCGACAAAATGCCATGGTACAAGGGTCCAACCCTCCTAGACGCGCTGGACACTTTTGAGGTACCTCCAAAACCAATTGACAAACCGCTGCGGATTCCAATTCAAGACGTTTACAGCATAACGGGCGTAGGCACGGTGCCGGTAGGCAGAGTTGAAACAGGCGTCCTCAAAGAGGGCGACATGGTTGTTTTTATGCCAGCCAACAAACAGGGCGAAGTAAAGTCCATTGAGATGCACCACACAAGGATTCCGAGAGCCGAGCCCGGCGACAACATTGGCTTCAACGTTAGAGGCATAGCAAAAACAGACATACGCCGAGGAGACGTTTGTGGCCACGTCAACAACCCGCCAACGGTTGCAAGAGAACTCATAGGTCAAATAATTGTAATCTATCACCCTACAGCCATAGCCGCTGGCTACACGCCTGTCATGCACTACCACACTGGCCAGATGGCTGTACGCTTTGTTGAATTAATCAGAAAGTTTGACCCCCGCACTGGACAAACCGTTGAGGAGAAGCCATCCTTCCTCAAAACCGGAGACGCCGCCCTAGTGCGGATGGAACCGCTAAGACCAATATCAATTGAAACATACTCAGATTTTCCGGAAATTGGAAGGTTCGCCATAAGAGACATGGGCACTACGATCGCCGCCGGCATCGTCAAAGAAATAACAAAGAAAGGCCTTCAATAACATCCACTCTCCTTTTTATTTTCGGAAAGCTAGAAACTTTAAACTGCGCTGGTTCTTGGAAAAAGCTTTTCAAGTTTCTCTTTTGGAACAGGTTTTGTTAAAAGGCTTATTAGAAAGTAAGTGGCTGCGGAGCCAAAAATAAGCAGAAGCGCCCAAAAGCCCCAATGGTGCAGTCCAACGTACTGCCCGTAAGCGTTGGGATGCAAAATTGTTAAAGACAAGCCGTAAATTATGGCTGAGGCGGCACCCCATTTCGTGGCTCTCCGCCAATACATGGACACTCCGACAACAAAGAAGAATATTCCGGCTTGGGCTACAGCTGAGCCAGCCATGAAAACTGATAGAACCGGCGGTGTGGCGGTCATAGTCCACCATAACGGTATGGCTATGAATGGAATAAGCATCAACCTTGTAAGCCACAAAAGCGCCTTAGAAGGCAGATCGGGCTTTAAGTTATGAAGCAAGTCGCGAGTTATGTTTGTAGCCATAATTAGCGCCATGCCCGCTAGAGTGGACACCGAAGCAGCGAAAACACTGGCGGTGAACAAGGCGGCCAACGGGATGCCGCCGACGCTTATGCTGACAAGGGCGCCTACGGCGTCTCCATACATGGGCTTATATTTTTCGGTTAGCAGTTTGTCCCCAAAAACCGCTCTGCCAGCAAAGCCTACCACGCCAATCCATAAGGGTGTTAAGCCGCCCACTATTGTTATGAGAAGCATTGCCCAATACTCTTTTTTGGAGATTTTCCGCGTTCCAAGAAACCTTGCAATGTTGTGGGGAAACCCCGTTGCCATTAAGAGAAACATGAAAATCGAGGCGGTTACACCAATCCAGTCAGCCCATGGATACGCCATATCCTTGGTTGTTAAAGGCGGAATGATGTAGCCGTCTAAGGGTATGCTTGTCGAGGTGCCACCCGGAGGCGTAAAAGTCTGGGTTTTAAGCATTTCCTCGATTTTCGCTGGACCGCCAGCCCAAAGAAGGGAGGCTATCCCAAGTGTCCATCCAACAGCCGTCAGTAATATTCCTTGAAAGCATGAAACCCACTGGGTGCCAGCGTACCCGCCAACGGCCACATAAACCAAAACCAGCACAGCAGTTATTATGAGGCTCCAGTGGAATGGCGTTGCTGTTGTAATGGTCCAAACAGTTGCCATCGCCTTATACTGTCCAACCGAATAAACTATGAGAAGGATTATCATGGCTAAGCCGGCCAACGCTTGAAGCATTTTGCTTTCAAATCTTACTTTCAACATTTCAGGCACGGTGCGGGCTCCAAGTTGGACATATCTCCGCATTCTATACCCCATTACTAGGCATAGGGCAATGCCCATAATGCAAACAGTGCCTATGAGCCAGCTTCCAGCCCAGCCGAAAGTATAGCCCAAACCGGCGTTTCCATACATCGCCCACCCGCTTAGGTATGAGGAAATTAACGCAAAACCAGTCACAACTGGACCGATATCTCTATGGCCTACAAGCCACTCCTCAAAATTCTTAGCCTTCCTCCGCATTAAAAAGCCTAAAGAGATGCTTATAGCCAAGAGGGATGCAATAGCTGTCACAACGCCTATAACAAGGGCTAGAGTTGTCTGTAGTGGAGGCTCCAATTAGTCTTCCTCCCAGTACCACCTCGTTTTGAGGAGAACCGCTGCTAAAGCGAATATTATGGCTAATGCCGCGTGGCTCCAGTAGGCAAACCACCCTCCAATGTAGTAGGCGATTAAAGGAACCAAAAGGACACATAAAATCATAATGGCAACCGTGAGAAGCACACCCTTCCTCATGAACCCTTCTCCATGCTCTTTGTTCAGTACTTCTGTCGCATTTTTAACTGTTTTGCACAGCCTTTTGGGTTTGAGTGCTTTTAAACCGCAAGAGAAAATAACGCCCGCCGTTTAGCATACAACTTAGAGTTGATGCCATTGTCGGGAACTGAAACATTATTGCCATATTTGAAGGAGAAAAAGGGTGACGAGCAAGAGCCAACGATCATCGTGGACAGCCGTGAGGCAAGCAGCGCTGAAAAAATTGTTAAGGGTCTCAGGGAGCGTGGCGTAAACGTGAAAATTGAACCTTTGGAGAAAGGCGACTATATTCTATCCGACGTGTGTGCTGTTGAACGGAAAAGAGTTCAAGATTTCGTTTATACACTTACGCATCGCTACCTCTTCGAGCAGCTTTTCAAGCTTAAGGAGGCTTACCCGAAGGCTTTAATTCTCCTCGAAGGCTACATGCCCATTATCTACAGGTTCAGCAGAATAAAACCCGAGGCTGTCTGGGGCGCTCTATTCAATTTAGCGAAAAACGGCATAGCCATAGTAAACACCACATCCCACAAGGAGACTGTGGATTTTCTCTATATTGCGGCTCGTCAAGAACAAATAGTTGAAAAACGTGTGCCCACGGTGCACCCGGTCAAGAAATGCGAAACCTTGGAGGATGCTCAAATCTTTTTTGTGGCAAGCTTGCCCAACATTGGAAGGGAAAAAGCCATAGCAATCCTTAAATCCTACAAGACGCCTTTGAACGCTTTCCTAAACGTTGACGAGTGGCCAAAAACCGTTTACGGGCTTGGACCAAAAATAAGCAGCAAAGTTAAAGAAGTGTTGAACACGCCGTTTAAAGGGTGAAAAGTCGCCATGGATGTGGAAATTGCTCCCACAAAAAAGGTTACGGTGCTGGGTTTAGACAGGCGTAATGTAGGCGACATTGCATGGTGTGCCACCACGTATGGTGCGAACAGGCTTTACTGGATAGACGGCTATTTGCTGTGTCTAGAGGTTTACGAGAAATCCTTTGAACACGAGTTGAAGAACCGTGAGTTTCCAATAAGCCAGATCTGCTACGCGGAGTTTCCAAAATATGAGAAGATTTACGAGGTGGACAAAAGCCTTCAAATTCCAATAGTGAACGTTTCAGACATGAAGATTTTCAAGAACCTGTTGAAAGCAATAAAAGACAACATGGAAAAGCAGAGCTAAAAGCTGCAGCTTTTCACGTAGCCGTAGCCAAGCTCGAAAGCCTTAACATTAACATCCATATACTTTGCTGGAACAAGCTCTTTTAAGGCTTCTAGGAGGCTTTCCCTTTTAACGGGAGCACTTCCAGTGGCGGCTAGGGCTCCAAGCAAAACGCTGTTTTGTACAATGGTGCTTCCCGCCTTTTTGGCAAGCTTCAAAGCTTCAACGAGGATGATATTTTTAGAAAATCGCTTAAGCTGCTCAATAACTCCGTTCATGCTCGGGTAGGTTTCACCTTTCAACGTGAGTGCTGGCGGCGGAATCCGTTCATCTCCCATTATTATGAGAGTTTTCTCTGAAGCGTATTTGGCGTTTCTTAAGGTTTCCAGCGGTTCAAATCCTAGGAGGACATCGGCTTTTCCATCCAAGATTAATGGAGAATATACGTTTTTGCCAATTCTAACTGTCGAAACAACTGCGCCGCCCCGCTGTGCCATGCCGTGAATTTCGCTTACACGAACATCTAAGCCTTCTTTAATGGCGGCTGTTCCCAAAACCTCAGCGGCTAGAATGATTCCTTGTCCACCAACACCAGCCAGAACTATGTTAAATTCGTTCATATGCTTTCACTTCCCGTAGGCTTGTTTGCTGGTTCTATCGCCTTATATGGGCACACGTAGGCGCAGAGCCCACAACCCGTGCATAGACTCTCGTTTATGGCTACGGTTTTAACTTCCGTCAAGATTATGGCTGGGCACCCCAAAAGTTTGATGCATGCCAGGCAGTTTGTGCATTTCTCACCCACCTTGAAAGGAATTATCTCCAAGCCTTTCCGCCTTTTCTCCCTCAAAAGCAGCAGGGCGCATGGCGCCCTAAAAACGATCAGCGATGTTTCCGGAAAATCTAGAGCCTCTTTTAGGGCTTTTTCTGCCTCCCTAAAGTTGAAGGGGTCCACAACCTTAACGAGCTTGACTCCACAGCCTTCAGCAACTTTCTCGATGGCAATTTTCTCGGTGGCTGTCTGCATGCCAGTAACACCAGTGCCCGGGTGAGGCTGATGTCCAGTCATAGCCGTCGTCAAATTATCCAAAACCGCAACCACTATCCGGTGTTTATTGTAGACGGCGTTTAACAGTCTTGGCACCCCGGCGTGGAAAAATGTTGAGTCTCCGATTATTGCGATGGTGGGAGCTCCGGTTGTTTTGCTTATGCCTTGGGCTGCGCCTATACTGGCGCCCATGCAGATGAGAATGTCGCCAACCTTTAAGGGCGGAGCAAAACCTAAAGCGTAGCAGCCAATGTCGGTGGAGTAGACGGCTTTTTCGCCTGCAACCTTCCTAATAATGTAGAAGGAGGCTCTGTGGGGACACCCAGCGCACAGTATTGGCGGCCTGGAAGGCAACTCCTTGGCGATTTCGGCATACTTTTTGTCCAAGTCCTCAAAGTTTGTTGGCGCCTTTCTTCCAACTATAGCGGACAGCCCTTCCAGAACAAGGCGGGGCGTCAGCTCGCCAGATCTTGGAAAATACCTTTGTCCAGTTTTGCCATAAATTTCTGTTTTTGGCGCCTGATCCTTGGCTATTGCTCGGACATGAAGCTCCAAGTATGGTTCAAGCTCTTCAACAACAATGATCTTATCATGTTCCTTCAGAAACCGTCCAATCATTTTCTCTGGCAACGGGTGGGTCATGCCAAGCTTTAAAACGTCAATGTCCAAGCCTAAAAGCTCTAGGGCTTCAACCGCATAGTTGTAGGCTGAGCTAGAAGATATTACGCCAAATGTTTTGTCTCTGCCTCTGTGGGCTATTTTGTTGTATGGCGAGGTTTCGGCAAGTTCTTTCGCCTTCTCCATGCGCTGCAAGAGAACGTCATGCCTAGGCCTTGAGTTGGCTGGAACCATAACCAAACGCTTGGCATCTCTAACAAACTCGCCCCGCAAATTTGGCTTTGTAAGCCTTCCAAAAGCAACAGGTGCCCTTGTATGGCTTACCCTCGTAGTTGTTCGCAGTATGACTGGCAACTCAAGCTCTTCAGAAGTTTCCACAGCTGAAACAACCATGTCCTTGGCTTCCTGTGGAGTTGAAGGCTCAAAACAGGGTAAATTTGAAAGTAAAGCGTAAAACCTGCTATCCTGCTCGTTCTGCGAACTATAACATTCCGGATCGTCTGCCGCCACAACAACCAATCCACCTCTAACACCCACATAGGCAAGCGTCATCAAAGCGTCAGCCGCCACGTTTAAGCCAACATGTTTCATAGCTGAAAGCGCCCTAACCCCACAGTTGGCAGCACCGCCAGCCACCTCCACAGCCACAATCTCGTTAACAGAGTACTCCATGTAAACGCCAGCTTCACCAGCTATGGCGGAAACCGTGTCACCAATCTCGGAGGCCGGTGTTCCAGGGTAAGTTGTCACCACGCCTATACCGGCTTCTAAAACGCCACGGGCAATAGCCTCGTTGCCAAGGAGCAAAACGCGTTTTCCAGGCTTATCTTCTAAGAGCACTTTGGGATCTGGCATTTAAGCCTTCTCCAGACCTTGAGAAAGAGGCTTTGGCCCACGCTTCAGATATAACTTTTGGTGAATAAAACTCGTTGCATATGTAGAAAAGACAAAAATTGAGAATTGAAGAACTGAATGGGAGGTGCGCTTCACTTGCTATCTTCCTTTGAACATCGGCTTCCGCTTTTCTATGAAGGCTAAAACTCCCTCTTGAAGATCTTCCGTGGAGGCTACCACGCCGAAGCCTTCTCTTTCTAGGGCTATGGCGGCGTCGAGACTTATTTCTGCTCCCTTGTTTATTAGGGCTTTTGCTACCTTGAGGGCTATGGGCGCTTTCTGAGCAAGCTCCAAGGCGAACTGGCGCACAGCCTCTCGAAACTTATCTTGAGGGACAACCATGTTTACCAAGCCAAGCTGTTCCGCTGTTCTCGCGTCGATCATCTTACCAGTGAAAATAAGCTCCTTAGCCTTGGTCATGCCTATCAAACGGGTGAGCCGTTGGGTTCCACCCCACCCTGGAATCAATCCGATGTTTATCTCAGTTTGCCCCATTCTGGCGTTCTCTGAAGCAATGCGGATGTCGCATGCCATCGCCACTTCTAAGCCTCCGCCCAACGCATAACCGTTTATGGCGGCTATGACGGGCTTCTCGAGGTTTTCAAGGGCGCTGCAAAGCTTCTCACCCATCTGGGAGAGTTCCCGCGCCTTTAAGGCGTTCATCCCCTTCATGGCTTTAATGTCTGCTCCGGCGGAAAACGCCTTTTCACCAGCCCCGGTTAAAACGACAACTCGCACATTCTCGTCAGCCTTCACGTCTTCAAGGGCTTGTAAAATCTCGTTTATTACGTCGGCGTTGAAGGCGTTAAGAGCCTCTGGCCTGTTAATGGTTATTGTGGCTATGCCCTCACTTTTCTCGTAAATTATGTACTTGAACTCCAATGGCGTCTCACCTATTTTTGGGTCCAGTCATAGAATCCTTTTCCAGTTTTCCTTCCAAGAAGGTTGGCTCTAACCATTATTTTTAGGCCGGGATGCGGCTGAAACTTTTGGCTTATCTCTCTTTGAAGGACTTCAGCTATCGCCAAGGTTGTGTCAGCCCCAATGTAGTCCAACAGCATGAGGGGCCCCATGGGCCAGTTCAATCCAAGTCTTATGGCTTTGTCTATGTCGTCTCTGTCAGCCACCCCTTCCCAGTATAGGGCTACAGCCTCGTTTAAGGCGGGTATCAGTATTCGGTTCACAATGAAGCCGGGGCAATCTTTCTTAACTAGAACTGTTTCTTTCTGCATTCTGTGGGCGACATCCAAAACTGTTTGGATTGTTTCATCCGAAGTCTTCGCGCCCCTTATCACTTCAACAAGCTTCATGAGCTGCGGCGGGTTGAAAAAGTGCATTCCACAAACTTTTTCGGGACGGTTTGTGGCTGAGGCAAGCTCTGTTATGCTTATTGACGAGGTGTTAGAGGCTATTACTGCATGGGGAGGAGCCAAAGCGTCTACTTCGCGGAAAGTTGCCTTCTTCAGTTCCACGTTTTCCGGTATCGCCTCAATAATTAAATCGGCTTTTGAAACGGCTTCCTTTAAGTCTATGGTTGGATGTATCCGTGCCAGTGTTTCATTGAACTCCGCCTCGGTTATCTGTCCCTTGCTCAGAAATTTTTGTAGGCTGCTGCGAATCATGTTCATGCCGTTTTCAATGAAGCGTTGCTCTACATCCCGCAGATAAACCTCGTATTTACCAACTTGAGCCGCTACTTGTGCAATGCCGTGTCCCATTAACCCGGCGCCTAAAACGGCGATTGTTTTAACTTCCACCAAACATGTTCTCCTCCATTTAAAGTCGTTTATAGGTTTGGTTGAAAAGCTATTAGCATTTTTGGTGTCATTGACGGTGTTTGCATGTCTAAAATTAACGCTTTATCCTAAGCATGATTGCAGCACTTAAGAGGATTAGTCCTACACCCACATAGCGTATCGGAGAAACTTGTTGCCGAAGAATTAAAACAGCCCATAAATTGTGGAGCACTGGGTCTAGAAGCAGTATTGTTCCTTCGGTTGTTGGCGAAACCTCGTTTGGCTTAACGTAGTTTAAAAGACCGTAGGGCATGGCTGTGCAGAAAAAGGCAAATAAAAAGAGTAGGGCGAATTGTTCAGCGTCGGGTGCGGAAAAGCCTATAAAAATTGGATTCTCTGTGAAGGCTCTTAAAGCAAAGCCTAGAAGCAGCGTGCATGGAGTAGCAAACAGAAGGGTATTAAATAGCCCTTGAAGGGGCGCATACCCCGACTTCAACATCCTCTTGAGGTATAGGTAGACGGCGTATAAAAAGCCAGCAAGCAATGCGAGGAACAAGCCGAAAACATTCAGATTGGAAATGGGTTCAGTCGCCGCTCCGCTTACAAGAAAGGCGCCTACAATCCCAAGGGCAACCACGGCGAACTTTCTCGCATCAACCTTCTCTTTTCCCAAAAACGCGGACAGCATTACGGTAAAGAAAGGCTGGGTGTATATTAGGGCAGTGGCAACGGCCACTGGGCAGTCAAAAACTATGGAAGATAACGCAAACAGAAGAAAGGCTGAAAAGACTAGGCCTGTTGCAGCAAAATAGGGTACATCTCTCTTTTCAAGTTTAATTCTCCCCTTGATTGGGATGAGAATAAACAAGAGAGCCAATGTCACGCGAAATAAAACTTGCTGGAGACTGGAAATTCCGGTGTTTTTGAGAATTGTTGAAAAAATTAGAATGAAACTGAAACCAAGGCACGCTAAAATCACTAAGAGGTGGCTTCTCGTTAAAGCCAAAGCCCCACCGTGAAGTTGCTTTTTCAGTAGGATTTTGGAAGCCCAAGCACGTGTTGCCCAATGTAAGCTAAAGCCATTTGATGGGTTACCGGCGCAAGCCTTATGAGGTTTATTTCCCGCCACCATCTTTCCACATCATATTCCACAGCATAGCCATAACCGCCAAACGTCTGCATAGCATGGTAAACCGCCTGTATTCCAGCATCCACTGCTGCCACCTTTGCCATGTTTGCCTCTGCACCGCATTCCTGTCCGCGGTCGTAAAGCCAAGCTGCCTTATAGTTTAGCAGCCTTGCAGCTTCGATTTTGGCTTTGGCTTCCGCCAAAGGGAACTGTATGGCCTGATGCGCCCCTATCGGAGCGTCAAATACCCGTCTCTCTTTGGCATATTCCACGGCCTTTTTAATGGCTAGAAGCCCCAAACCGCACGCCGCCGCGGAAAATGACATGCGCTCCGGGTTAAGTGTGTCCAAAAGTAGATACCAGCCCTTCTCCGGCTCGCCTAAAACGTTTTCTTGGGGAACCCGAAGGTCGCTTATGTAGACTTCGAAGGTTTTCGAATAGTTTATTCCATGCTTCTCGATGGGGATTATTTCTATAGCTGGGTTTGGCAAATCTACAAGGAACAATGTTAAGCCCAAAGTTCTCTTGGGAGCCTTGTCAACAGGTGTTGTCCGCGTTACCAGAAGCATTCCTTTGGCTCTGTCCGCGCCTGAAATGAAGATTTTCTGGCCGTTAATCACGTATTCGTCTCCATCTTTGACGGCCATGGTTTTAATGTTCAAAGTGTTTGTTCCAGCATCCGGCTCGGTTAAGGCGAGGCAAAATTCCATCCCCTTAGCGATTTTTGGCAAATACTTCTCCTTCTGGGCTTCGTTGCCATGCTTTGTGATCTTTCTGGGCTTCGTTGCCATGCTTTGTGATGGATAAACCGCCAAAAACAGCGGACAAACACAGGAACCATTCTCCGGCTAGTCCGCAGCCTTCAGAAACAAGTGTTTCCATGGCCAGCAGCATTTCAAACATGCCCATGCCGCTTCCGCCATACTTTTCTGGAATCACTATGCCTGGAAAGCCAGCCTCGATGAGGCTTCGCCAGAAGTCTTCGGGAAACTCGTGTTTGCGGTCTTTTTCCCGCCAATATTCTGGGCCATAATCTCGAGCGATTTCAGCGGCTGTTTCCACTATCATTTTCTGTTCCGGCGTTAACTCAAAATTCATACAGGCCACAACCCGGGTTTCACTTTTCAAGCAAACTCTATAAAACACTTTCTTGAATGGAAAATTAAAAACCACAATAAAGTGAGGGATGTTTAACTACTGCTTGTTTGAGCTGGCCGCGGTATGTAGATTCCATGGGGGTCTATAGCCCTCAAAATAGCGAGTTCCTCGTATGTAGGTGGCTCCGTTGCGGGAACATGCTCCGGTATAATTAAGTCGAAGCCTGTGTTCTCCATGATTTGCTGTAGCGTCACACCGGGATGAATTGTCGCCAGTCTGATCCTCTTTGTCTCCGGATCAAAGTCCATTTGGCATAGGTTTGTGACCACCAGTGAGGGGCCGCCGCCAAGCAGGCCGGCTTTTTCTCTTGCTCCCGGCCCTGTTAAGAAGCCGGGGCTTGTTAAGTAATCGAGTTTTTTCACCATTTTTCGCCTCTCGTGGGTCATTATTATGACGATGCGTTTGGCCGATGAGACTATGTCGTTTCCGCCTCCGCTTCCCGGAAGCCTCACCGTGGGATGTTCAAAATCGCCAATGTAAGTGGTGTTTATGTTCCCATACTCGTCTATTTGGGCGGCTCCTACAAAGCCAACGTCAACGCGTCCACCCTGCAACAGCAGTCCAAGCGTTTCAATTAGGCCTATGGCCGCCGACGCTCTGTAGCCGAGTCTCGAGTCTGCTATGGATAGGGCTATGTCTATGGCGTTTGAGTCAATGAAGCCGGCCTCGTAAACTATTCTGGCCCTGGGCGCATGGGTTCTTTTAGCCAACATTGCGGCAATCATGGGTAAGCCTGTGCCTACAAATACTACTTCACCGTTTTTTATGGCTCTGGCCCCGCAGACAGCCATAAGCTCAAGAGTTGTGTACTCGCCCGGTTTAGCATAATTTTTCTCCACGCTTTCCCACCTCCAAGCCTAGTATGGGAAGGGCTTCTTAGCCCTAAGCTTCAAGAGACGTTCAAAACCTATTTTCTTTAGGAACTCCATGTGATCCTCAACGCCGGTGATGTATTCTTCACAGTATTTCTGCCAACCCTCTTCCGTCTTGCACTGCTGGTAGTACATGCGTATATGCTCCAAATCATAGTCATAGTAATTGTAGACCATCATGGGATAAGCGCCCCACGGGCACTCCACCACGTAGTCCACATAGATGTTGGGAATCGCTGTCTGATCAGGTTGGGAGCGGATAAACTCCGTGTCTACAATTTCTTCGGCCAAAACGATCACTTTTTTGCCGGCTCTGGCGCCCTCTACGTCTTCGCCTTTAATGCCGTCTATCTGGGCGTTTCCCTCCTTGTCAACGCGAGATACGTGCACTATGCTGAAGTCTGGACGTACCGATGGCACAAGCACAACCTTTTCACCGGTGAACGGACAAGTTATAACCTCGGCCTTCTTTTCCCGAAACCTTTTTTTCGTCAGCAAGTCTGTTCCAAGCATGCTTTTTAGGGGCATGAATGGAACACCCAACGCACCACCCAAAAAACGCAGAGCCATCGCTAAATTAGTGTAGTCCTCTATTTGCACAGCGCCCTCGCGGATTCTCCGCTGGATGTTTGGAGCAAGCCCAATGCCCTCAATTGCAAAGAAGGCCAACTCAAAACGGGAGGCCACATAGGCACCGGCAAGAATATCAATATCCATCTCTGAACCACACGTGTAGATAGTTAGGTTCCGCTTTTTCTGCCTAACAAGCTCATGGGCAAAAGCCATCGGAGGCCTCTGAAAACCGAAACCACCCCAGAACAAATGCGCGCCATCTGGGATAAGTTTAGCCGCCTCTTTGAGGGTTATTCGCTTATCCTCTACTGGCGCTTCAACCAACAAAGACACCTCAAATAACTATTTTGCCGGTTTCAATTTAAATTTTCAAAGCTCTAAAGGAACGCCATAGGATTCCTTGAAGAATATTTCGCTAAAAGCCTTCCTTGGCTTCGGCGCTGGGGCTTCGTTTGGCACACCTATTGGAAGGAGGGCTATAACCTCTAAATCCTCTGGAATTTTGAGGACCTTCTTGACCTCTTGTTCATTGAAAGCTCCAATCCAGCATGTCCCATAACCTAGGGCTGTTGCCGCCAAAACCATGTGCTCAACAGCAATCATTGGATCTTGTCTGTGAGGTATACGGGTTGCTGAAAGCTTGTATGGAAGTTTCCCAGATTCCCTCGGGTCTCCCAACGCCACAACAACTGTGTCAGCGTCCGCAATAAACATTTGGTTGTTGGCGGCAGCCGCCAAATCCTTCTTGGTTTTCAGGTCTTTCACAACTATGAACTGCCAAGGCTGACGGTTTCCGCCAGAAGGAGCTAGCCGACCCGCATCAAGAATCTTTTTCAAATCTTCTTTGGGAATAGGGTTTGGCTTAAACTTTCTTATGCTTCTTCTACGCTCTATAACCTCGAAAAAATCCATAAATTCTCCCCCTTCCCTTTCAAAGGTTTCTGTTCAGAGCATAAGAATGTCAATTAACTTATATAAATGCGTGCTAAATTAGAATGCGTTAAGCCTCTTGCTTATCGAATGGAACGTGATGGTATGCGGAAAACAATATTCAAGAAGCTTGAAGCGCAAGGGTTAATCGCCAACTATAACCGTTTGAGGAAAAATCTCCCGCCAAAGCTTCCAGACAGAGTTTACATTTGGGACGAAACCCTGAGGGAGGGCGTTGAAACACCCACCGTGTTTTTGACATATGTGGAAAGGGTTAAATTGGCTAAACTTCTGGATGAAGCAGGCGTCTCCATCATAACAGTTGGCTTTCCCGCCCTCTCTGAAGAGGAGAAGAACGCCGTTAAAAAGATAGCCAACGAAGGTTTTCAGCAAGCCAGCATAGCAGCCTCAGCCCGCGCCATTAAAAGCGACGTGGAAGCCTGCCTTGACTGTGGTGTGAAAGAGATCCCAATCTTCACACCGTTTAACGGGCTGAATCTTCAGTATAGACTTAAAATGTCTAAGGAGCAAGTTCTCAAAAACACTATTGAATGCGTTGAATACGCAAAAAGGCACGGCGTCACCGTTGATTTTGTTCTGGAGGATGCTTCAAGAACACCTTTGCCGGACATACTGCAAATTTTCGAGGCGGCTACAAAGGCTGGTGCCGATAGACTTGTCATTGCGGACACTGTTGGGTTTTTGAGGCCTTTGTCGATGCGTTATTTGGTTTCCCACGTGAGGGATGGACTGCGGCAATCCCTAGGGAAAGTGCCTCCCCTCTCTGTTCACTGCCATAATGATTTTGGTTTGGCAACGGCAAACACGTTGGCCGCCGTTGAGGAGGGCGTTACCCACGTTCACACTTGTATTGCTGGTTTTGGCGAAAGAGCAGGCGTCGCACCTTTGGAGGAGGTTGTTGCAGCTCTAGAAATCTTATACAACGTGGACACGGGCGTGGATATGAAAAAGCTTTATAGACTTGCCCAGCAGGCGGAGAAAAGCTTTGCGTTGCCAATCCAATTTCACAAGCCTATAGTAGGTGAAAACGCCTTTGCCTACGAAGTTGAGGAGCATGTGGAGGGGATGCTAGCACACCCGCTCATATATGAACCTTTTCCGCCAGAGATGGTTGAAAGAGAACCACAACTCTACATTAGCCGAAGCGGTGGAAGACAACTTGTCCAAAAACGCCTTGAAACTGCTGGAATAAAGGCTACGCCTTGGCATATAGACGAAATAGTTAGGAGAATCCGCAGCTTACAAGAAAGCCTAGACAAAGGTGGAACCCAAATGACCTTCTACCAAATTAAGAGGTTGATGAGGGAGTTGCGGAAAGGCATAACAGAAGAAGAGTTTTGGCAAATAGTCGAACAAGTTACAAAGCAGAAGCCCAAAGTTCCAATGCCACCGTTAGAGGTTAAAGAACCCTAAGTTAGAACTAACTCCTCAAACACCTTCTTAATTTCTTCCACCGTTAGCGGCCTCGGATAGTTGTATATGGGACCGCCTGGCTTCTCGTTATAATATGGACGGTTGCAGTTTGGACATCCGGATGTTTGGAAAGGCTCCCCCGACTCAACAACTTTCTTCAGAATTTGCCTGTCAACACCAAAGCTGATTATGCAGCCTTCCCCGTTAAAGTCCATTTTTTCAAACCTTGTCAAGCCGTGAACTATCAAATGGCGAGCCAGCTGAACCCGCCTATACTGTTGGATGGATGGCTGCTTCATGTTTTCCAGCGCAGTTCCAGCGACTGGAGTAAACGCGAAAAGAGCTGGTAGAACTCCCATATCAACACATTTTTGAACCATATACACCATTTCCCTTTCTGTTTCGCCCAAGCCCACAATTAGGTGGGTGCTGACCCTGCCCTTTCCGAAAACCTTTACAGCTTCTTCGAGTAGGGCTAATTGCCTCCTCATTTCATAGGGACCCCCAGCCGACAACCCTTTAACTCTGTCGAAGATTTCTTCCGTTGCCGCGTCCAGAGGTATGCCTACCCTTTCGGCTCCAGCCTCGGCCAGTCGTCTTATGTTTTCTGGACTCAGTGGTTGACATGAAACAGATATTGGAACTTTTACATGGCGGGCTAACACTCCTACAATGGCTTGAAGGTCTGCAAAAACCTCCGGATAGTTTAGGGCTTGAATGCAGACACGCTTTATTCCATTATTTTCGGCAGCTTCAGCTACGGCTTTGACAACATTTTTTGTTGGGAAGGCTGGCCAAGAAACCCTTGAAAGCATGTCTGATCTGCCATGGCTTTTTCTAGCTTGAGGGCAGAATCCACAATTTGCTGTGCATTTGCCTTCCCGATAAGTCATTAGATAAGCGGTTGTAGGCTGGGCGTCAAGCTTTCCGCTTAGCAGGCCAATTGCTATGGCAGAGCCTATGGAAACACGCACTTTTTTTGGAAGACGGTCTTCCAATTTCCCCACACATACAAGTGATGTAGTTTTCTGCTAATGATTCTAGATTCATAAGTATTTTATCATTATTAAGTCAAAGCCTTTTCAGAGCGTGTAAGACTTGCGAAGGTCGAAGCTTGAAATCTATGAGGCCATTCTTTCGGCGTTGGCGAAAAAACCGCTAACCGTTGACAGCATAGCCTACAGAACAAACATGGATTGCACATTGCTCCAGCAATACTTAGGCTCACTTCTCAAGTACGGGCTTGTTCAGGAGAGGGTAAGCAGCAAAAAGAGGTTTTATGCCATAACAGAAAGAGGATTAGCCGTTTTTAGAACCCTAAGCTTCCAGAGATACCTAGACAAGATTGCAAAATCCATTAAGACAGCCGAAGTTGAAACGGCGCCTACACCAGTGATAACAAACGGCGAAAACGAAGATGCAAGAGACGAAACCTAAAGAGATTTATTAATCGTGCCATAGGCTTAACTAGAAAAGAAATGGCAAAGGCTCCTGAAACAATTTGGCAAATGTCAGACAACCAACTTCAGAACTTCTTAAACACCAGCATAGAACATTCTAAGCCTAGAAAAATACGTTTTTACGCACCAAGCTTCATGTACTACAAGACGGCTTACTTCTGTTCCTCAACAAAGGATTTTCCAACAATATCCGTGACTGGCAAGGGCTGCGCCCTAAGGTGCAAGCACTGCGGCGGCAAAGTTTTAGAAACCATGTATCCAGCCACAACTCCAGAGGAGCTTCACCGTCTATGTGGAAGGCTTAAAGCGGAAGGGGCTTTAGGCTGCCTCATAAGCGGTGGCTGCCTTCCAGACGGCTCTGTTCCATTAGATAAGTTTGTGGAAGCCATTAAACGGGTTAAGGCTGATTTTGGGTTGACAGTTTTTGCACATGTAGGTGTTGTAGATTTTGAAAGAGCTTTGAAGCTTAAAGAGGCTGGTGTGGACGCAGCCCTGATAGACGTTCTAGGGGCTGACGAAACCATAAGGGAAATTTACAACCTCAATTTAACGGTTGAAAGCTATGAAAAAGCCTTGAAAGCCCTAAGTCATGCAGACTTGCCTTTCGTCCCCCACGTTATTGTGGGGCTTCATTACGGTAGGCTAAAGGGCGAATTTAACGCCTTACGGATGATTTCACGGTATAAGCCTTCAGCCTTGGTGGTTATCGCTTTTATGCCAATCCATGGAACAGCAATGGCACACGTGGAACCACCGAGGCCTCTGGACATAGCACGTGTTTTGGCTGTTGCAAGGAGCATGTTCCCAGAAATCCCTATAGCCTTGGGTTGTATGCGTCCAAAAGGCAAGCATAGAGCTGAAACAGACGTTTTGGCTCTTAAGGCTGGTGTGGACGCCATTGCTTTTCCATCTGAAGAAGCCATAAAATTTGCCGAGAATAACGGCTTTAAAATGGGTTTTTCGTCCTACTGTTGTTCGCAGATATACGTGGACTTTTTGAAGGCTTAGCGCCAAGCAAAAAGAAGGGATTTCACGGTTTGCGTTATTTCATTTTTAAGCTTTGAATACCATACGCTCAGTTTTCTCGCGTCTTTCTTAGCCATCCCCGCTTTTACGAGTTCTTTTTCGAAGGCTTTTTTCGCCTTTCGCACCATCCAGCCGAAGCTCAACCACAGAAAGAGCAAACTAAGCAATAAACGAGTCGCATGAAGAACTATGCCCATTATGCTGCGCAGTTTCATACAGGCGCCTTTTCTGAAGGCTAAAAGACCTAGCCTTCGTCTTCCTCGTCTTCTTCTTTTTCCGCTAGACCTTTTTCAGCCAGCTTCTCCTTAATCCGCCTTGAAATCTCTTTCTCCAGTTCTTTGCTCTCCACCTTTTTCCCGCCGCCAACGGCTTGTTTTAAGACTTCGCCTAGGCTCATGAAGGCGGACATGTAGCCTTCAGTCATTTTAACAGCAACATTTTCAGGCAAGCCTGCCTCTTTAAGCTCTTTATAGAAGGCGGCGGCTGCACGTCCCATGTCTCTTCCAGCCTCTTCAGAGAAAATGCTGCCAATGATCCCTTTTATTAGGGCTGGCACTTCCTTTGAAACCACGCTCAAAACTTCTCTTAATTCCTCGATGTCCTCCTTTTCCTCTTTTTCTCTCTTCTTTTCGCTGCATCCACCTTCTTTTTCAGTCATTCTTTTCACCTTCCTTTCATTTGTTTTTGTGGCAATTAACGGTTTTGGAATTTGAGGGCGTACTCTATTGCTAGAGTCTTGCTTGCTTCAGCTTCTCTAAGCGCCTTTTTTAAGTTATCATTTAAGATTGTGAACGGCTGTTCCTTGAGCCTGGCCTGTTTTAGTTGTTCCTCGCGTTTTCCAATTTTTAGTATTATGCCGAGCTTTTTACTAAGGGGTGTTCTCAAGTGTCTCGCATTTGCGCCTATTTTGTTCAAATTCATTTTTCCACCTCCATGAAACCAATGGTGTGGTTAATCTTGTTATTTATTTTGGAGAAAAGTGGTCAGCTTGGTGGTCACTCGGCTAGCTGATAAACGCTCCCGTAGCCCTCCGCCTTTTTGACTATGCCCTCTTTTTCTAGGCGTTTCAATCTTTCCCGGATTATGCGTCTTGAAGCTTTTCCACGCATTCGCTGCACATGCCTTGTTATCGCTGAAACATTAAGTTTCTCGTTTATGGCAAGGGCTTGAACTATGCATCTTGAAATTTCGTCCCTGCGTATCCAGTCCTTCCTCAAATGTTTTTCAGCTGTTTTTAGCCTGGCTGCAAGCTTCAATGGTTCGCCATACAAGCCTACTCCGAAGCGGCTTAGCCGCAGATAAGGCGCCAACTCGGCGTATTCCGGACTGCTCAGAAGTATTGTTTCCAGGGCTTCCAGCCTTTTGATTATAAAATCCAGTTTTTTGCTTAACTCCTCTATACTTGTGCTTGCAGTTGAGCTTTTTTCCTCGTTTTTGTTGGACATTCTTTTCAGACTTCTATTTTGGCGGATTGTTGATAAAGCGTTTGCCTCACCAAGGATATGGAAAGAATTAAAAGCTTGAATTAGCCAAACTTTATGGCAAGGGTTGGAATATGCCGAAAGTTAAGGTTGATTGGAGCAAATGCAACGGCGACGGCGTATGTGCCGAAATTTGCCCAGTAAACGTCTTTGAGATTAAAAAGCTTCCAGAATATTCAGACACGCCGAAGTCTGTTCCAGTTCGAGAAGGCGACTGCATAGCCTGCATGGCATGCGTAACTTCATGCCCAACACAGGCAATAACTGTTGAAGAGTGAAAAACCCAGTCGATTTAAAACCGTTTCTTCGTGAAATAGTTTAGGCTATATGGTTTAGTGTTTCCAGAATGAAGGCTGCTGCGGCTATAGCCAACATTAGCATGCTCCATGGCTTTGTTATTTTGTGGCTTCGCTTATTCATTGCGAACAAGACAAGCGTTACGAGAATCACAAAGGGCACAGTTGTCAAAATTTCTTCTATGGAAACTGTGAAGGACCTTATTAGGGCGACTATTCCAAGCACAAGGGTCATGGTTATAATGTTGTCGCCTATCACGTTGCCGATGGAGATTTCTTGCTCGCCGCGGATGGCTGCAGCCACTGAGACAGCGGTTTCTGGCACCACGCAGCCCAAAGCCATTATGGTGAGCCCAGCGTAGAATTGGCTTAAGCCGAAAATTTCAGCCATGGATATGGCGCTGTAGACTAGAAGGAATGTTCCAGTGATCAGGGAGACGCCGCCTAAAATCATGGCGGCGACTGGTTTCGCCAGTTTCTTGGGTTGCGGGTCTCCCGGGTTTCCGTTGCCGTTTCCCTTTTTAATGGAATAGTAAATGAAGGCTGGGTATAACGCCAAAAAGATAAGTCCAGTCCACTGGGTCACCTTGCCTGTTGCAATTGTTAAAATCATGAGGATGGTTGCGATTCCAGTCATTAAGAGGCACTCTTTGCCTATTGTAGAGTTTTTGATTTTGAAGGCTCCGAGGAGTCCGCATATGCCTATGATTAGGGGGATGTTGTAAATGTTTGAGCCTATTATGTTGCCAAGAGCCATCTGTGAAGAGCCATAGAGGGCAGCAGCCACTGAACTTAAAAGTTCTGGGGCTGAGGTTACGGTTGCCACGAAAACTGTTCCAACAACAACCTTATGGAGGTTTAGACTGGAGGCTAGGCGGGCGGCTGCATTCACTATCTTTTTTGAGCCTATGTAGAGGAGCAGCACGCTTGCTATGAAGGCTGCAGCGCTCAGCAACAGTGTCATGTGTAATCCCGAGCATTTCTGTTATCATTTCCCTCACAACCTTAAGGAGGTTGGATATAAACTTATCTGGAAGGCTCCTTCAAGTCAAACATAAGCTAGGCTTGATTCAGCGTTTAATTATCACTTTCAGTGCCACTAGCCATGCTGTGAAGGTGGAACAAAAACCCTAAGCCTATTCAAGGCGTTCAGTTTCTCCCTACTGCCAAGCTTTGCCTCTTCAACAGCTTTTCTGAGGATTTGGATGGACTCGTCCATGGCTTTTCTGTCCACTGGATAGGGAACGCCGTCTTTGCCGCCATAGGCAAAAGAATATTTCACTGGGTCTTTCCAGCTTGGCTTTTCGCCGTATATGAGTTCGGCTATTAGGGCTAAGCCTCTCACCGTGGCGGCGCCCACGCCCTTAAAGCCTAAAAGCTCCTCGTAGTTGCGGGGTTGGAACTCGTAAACTTCTTGGAGGGCTTTCCAGTTTATGTTAGCTGGCATGGACAAGACATCCAAGTGATAGTTTGTCCATGGGGTTTGGGCTGTTGCCGGCAACCAGTCTTCAAGGGACTTCTGGTAGGCTGGGCGGATAGACATTATTAGGCGCATAAGCTTTTTGGGTGGTTCACAAGCTAAATCCACGGAAGCTTTTCGGCAGCCTTCGCTTTCTTTGGCGGTCATGTCTAGAGCGATTCGGCGTTGGGCGTCTCCCACGATGGCGTTGTGCGGTTCAACCACAAAGCTTGAAACGTTTTCCGAAAGCCAATGATAACGCCTTGCAGTGCGGTCTTGGGGACACATGCCTTGCTGGATGACCGCCCACCGTCCATCCTTGTCCACGAAGAAGGCGTGATGGTAAAGCTGGTAGCCCGCTTGGATTGCGGTATTATCCACCTTGGCACTCATTCTGCTGGCGTATTGAAGGCTTCCTATCTTGTTGTCCGAGAAGCCAAACTTTTCGCCAACCACGCCAATTTCGAGGGGCGTTTGCCTTGAAACTTTGCCCTTTCCACCGCAAACCGCCACGCCATGCTCCTCTGGAACAACAGCCTGCTTTAAGACGCCCGTAACAACGGTGGTCACGCCTGAAGAGTGCCAGTCATAGCCCAAAACGCAGCCTAAAGCCTGAAACCAAAACGGGTCGGACAAGCGCCTCAGAAACTCGCCAGTGCCATACTCGTCAACAATTATGGTTACGATCTCTTTGGCTAGTTTTCGCATGCGGACAACTAGCCATCGGGGCGCCTTACCATCATGAAGTGGAAGTTTCGCCACGCCGGTTCTCTGCATTTTATCTCTCAAAAGTATCTGTGCCTTTCAACCTATTTTTGCCTTGCCAAATCCAATATCATTGCTGCAGAAGGACTGCGAAATTGACACCCTTTCTGGTTCTGGCAATCCTTGAAAATGGAGCAATTCACAACCTTATTTTCTCTAGCCCCTTCCCTCTAGACTTGTCTTTTTATTAGGCGTCCTTCCCGGTCTATTTCGCCCTTGCGGATTCTTGTTGTGGAGATTGGTGCATGGTTTTCCGCTGGAACCATGTCTATCACCACTATGTGGAGGGGTTCAAGCCCCCGTTTGGCTCTTTCCTCGTTTATTTTTTTGGCTGTGGGTTCGGTTTCACGGCTGACCACAAGGGCTTCCAAACAGCCTCTTTGCAACGTCACGCCGTAAGCATCGTTGAGCGGTATTATTTTTGCCCTTTCCAAAAGCCCATAAGCCCTTAGGAAGCTCTCCAATTCCGTCAGCCTCTCGCCGTAGGGGGCTACCGGGTGAGGTTTATTCATTTTGGCTACAAATTCGTCTGTGCATAATCCTATCAAAACTTGTTCGCCAACCTCAAAAGCCTTCAAAAGCAGTGTTTTATGTCCTTTATGAAGTTCGTCGAAGGTTCCACCGACCGCTACAACCTTAAACCTTCTGGCAGCCAACTTTTATCCCAGCAGTCTCGCCCCGTAAAGTTCCACGTTAGCCACGAGAACCTTGTTTTCTGGAAGGATCTGCTTAAAAGCCTGAGCCACTTTTTCAGCGTTTTCCGACGTTGTCAAGGCGTGGACAGCCTCGCCAACCATGTTCTGGGCTGCGCCGACAGCGCCAGCCTCGTCGGCTAATTTGAAAAGCATGCGCACCCGCTCAGTGGCGAAGCCTGTTTTCTCGGCGAACTCTCGGCAACAAGCCAAAAAATTCTCGAGAGACGGTTCGGCCAAAATTTTCTCAAGCGTTTGCCTCCCCCACCGGTTTACGGCTAAACGTTTTTCCAGCGAAGACAGAACCTCCTTGGTTGGTATCGGCCCAAAGGTTCCAACCACAACCATGTAGTCTGCCGATATGGGGATGTGGTCGATTATGGCTGTTCCAGGGGCGCCGGGCTCAAGTGTTATAACGCAGCCTCCGCCGATTGTTAATGGCGCCACAGTGCCTAAACCTGTTTTGCATTTGATTTCCGCCATGTGGGCTATTTTGCCAAGCTGGTTTAGCGTTAGCCTTAAGCCTAAAGCCTTCGCTAAGGCTAGGGCGGCTGTTAGGGCGCCTCCGGCGCTTGTGCCAAAGCCAGCCCCTATTGGGACGTCAACCCAATGCTTAACCTCGACATGGTGGTTTCCGCCAGCCCTTTCCAGAAGCGCCTCCACAACGGTTCTGGTGGTTTCCGCTTCTGGGGCGAGCCGCCCATTAATGTAGATGTTTATGCTTGTTTTTTCAGCTGACGAGACGGCGACCTCTGTTGTTACGCCTTTCTGGATTCCGAAGCCTCCGCCCCTTGCACCGATCCTCTCAAAGTCTGCTATAGGTGTTCCATTCGGCAGAGTGTCGCAGATCTCAAAAAAGCTTGAAATTCCAGCGGGGCTGTAGGCTTTGGCTGTTTTCAATTCCTATTCGCTCTTTTCAAGTTTTAGCGAGAGATGGAAAGGCGTTGCGGCAAGCCTTGATAATAGGTGGTCCAAGAAGTAGGACAAATGGAATCTCCGTGGTGAAGGTCCAGACGAATATTAGTGGAATGAACTCTGGCGGCAAAGGCATTTTGAAGTATCCCTGTGGTGAGAAGAATATTTGGCTGTAACCCCAAACCACCAAGGCAATTATGAGGCTGGCGACGCCTAATCCTATGATGGAGCCTACAGTGTAGCTTCTCCATTCAGGCCAACGCTTCGCCACAACCGCCATGATGGCTATGCTCACCACAACAGCCACTGCAAAAACTATGAGACTGAGGTGTGCAGGCAAACCCGTGAAAATTTCAGATTGAGCTGGTAAGAGCACTGTCGGCAGAAGCAAACCAGCCACTATGGTGACGCTTCCTATAAACATGCTTGTGCCTATCTTCCTCCAGTCTGGGCTTTTGCGGGCAAAATAGCCAATCAAAAAGCCTCCTGCAAAATTGGCTGTCACACCAGCAGAAAGGCTCAACAAAGCGTCTCCATGGAAAAGCATGTCTCGGATGAAAATGCCTATGGCTGCACCGGTTCCGCCAACCCAAGGCCCAAA
>Ga0209080_1000400_pt1 | contig 29854 bp, 29 predicted proteins | sample JNZ110809AmetaG_FD_184123 | JGI IMG/M metagenome (GOLD analysis project Ga0209080, IMG submission 184123) | Hot spring microbial communities from Jinze hot spring, China to study Microbial Dark Matter (Phase II) - JNZ 110809A (SPAdes) (version 3) ...
ACATTCACTAACACCTCAGCTATATCTGTCATGTAATCATATATCCTAATTATGTGATATATTAGTAATTCGTTAACCGGCTTGTGGAATACCTTCACCAACGCTTCCCTAAATGCCTTCTTACCCTCAATGATATATACTAACTTACTTATTACTGGTGCTATCTCATCCATCCTTAGGGGAGTCCTCTCTAAGTAGAACTCATCAAATACTTTCTTCAGCTCTTCATACTTACTAATTAACTCCTTAAGGAGTTGTAGTAAGTCCTTCCTCAATTCATCAGCAACTGATTCGAGTTCGTTAATAAATAATACTATATGATCGGCAAGTCTTTCAAGTAGCTTAGAAATAATAACAGATGATATTACGTACCTAAGCCTTAGTGTGTTGAGGTAAGGTCTCTCAGTTAATTTGTACGCCGTTCTCTCAACTTCAACTCTAGCCCTATCAACCTCAGTATCTAACTCCTCTATAGCGTCGTAGTAGCTCCAAATGTCCTTACCAACTTCTAGAGCTTCTGAAGCATATCTAAATACTGTAGAGACTGCGTTAAACTCACGTGTAAGTGCTCTTATTAAGTCCTCAGCCTCCCCTACACGCTTAATAGTTATAAAGTTATCACCCTCATCAACTATCTTAAAGTCCGGTGTGTACCTAAGGGATGATGTTAAATACCTCCTTAACGGGAGGTTTATCTTCCTACTGCTTACGAATTTAACGTAATCGTAGCCTAAGATGTAGAGTGATATTAATACGTACTTTAGCTCACCTTCAAGTAGTGGGGTAATATCAACTACTGCATCCCTAATTCTTCCCGGTCTGTCAACATCTATGCAGATAAAATCGTCACTATACCTTAAGTTGACTTTAGAGCCCTTAGATAGGTTGTTAGCTTCACACCATTCCTTAGGCAGGTAGAGAGCTAGAGAACCTCCAACCTTCTGTAGCGTACGGACTTCAGATCTGAGTAAGTCAACCACTCCAACCATCTCAAATTAGCAGTTTTATTTAACACATATAAGTTAAACCTATTAAGTAAGTCGTACATGCTGTGTGCTAACTACTGCGAAACATTTAATTAAGGGCTAGTAAGTCGCCTCAGTAATAAGGACTAGGGAAACCGATAATTAATACCCAACCTATCACGATAACCAGCGAGAGGCTTCGCGCTTCAAGTACTCTCTAGATGTTTTAAGTCCGGACGTTGTGGAAGCTCCGTAAGGTTTATAAACCGCTATTTAATGATGTTGTGGTGGTCTGTCTTTGTCATTTCGTATACGTTAGGTCGGTCTGAAGCTACTTATCTAGACGAGTTTAGACAACTTCTGCAGGTTAAATCTTCAAGCATTATCGATTATGAGGTGATGTGTTAATGAAGTACTTAACGCCAGGTCCTGTGCAGATACCTAAGTACGTCCTTAATGCCTTCGGAAGGCATCCCCAATTTCATAAGCTTGATGAGTTTAAGGAGGTTTTCAAAGAAGTTGTTGAGAAGCTTTCTAAGGTTGCGGTGGGTAGGCCTTTAATTCTACCCGGTACTGGTACCCTAGCTGTTGATGTGATGGTCTACAACTACGTCAACCCAGGTGATAGGGTGGTTGCTCTATCCTATGGGGAGTTTAGCGAGAGGCTCATAGAGTCTTTAGAATGTAGGGGGGCTGAGGTCTTCAGGCTTAGCTTAGGTGTTGGTAGGATACCGCCTCCCGACATAGTTGAGGATTTCTCCAGGAAGGTCGGTAATGTATCAGCTATAGCTTTAGTCCATAACGAAACAGGTGCTGGCTGTGCTAATAGGTACTTAAGCAAGCTTCGGGATGTTGCAGACTCATTAGGTGCTTTACTCTTAGTTGACAGCGTATCCGGTATTCCAGCAGAACCTATTAGATGTGTTGTTGATGTTATAGCTACATCCTCTCAGAAGGCCTTTATGGCACCTCCAGGAGCTGCTATCCTTTACTTAAACTCTACGCCTAAAGCTAAATATCCAATGCCTCGGTCAATGGATCTTAGTAAGTTCTTAAAAACTATTAAGGAGTGGGAAACCCCCTACACACCGCCTATCAACACGATATACGCTTTAGACGCCTCACTAAGTTATATATTGAGAATTGGGTTAGATAATTATCACGAACTCCATAAGATGAGGGCTGAATACCTCTACAGTAGGCTTGCCTTAAAACCTGTTGGTGAGGAAGGGTTCAGAAGTTATACCGTAACTGCCTTCTATACAGATCGTGTGCAAGAGCTTATAGACTTACTGAGGAGTGAGGGCTACGTAATTGCTAGAGGGGTTGGTGAGATTAAGGATAGGTCTGTGAGGATAGGTGTTATGGGTGATATTGACTTCGAAGACCTCAGACATGTGGTGAAGGTCGTGAATAACTATGTGGGTAAGTAGTTACTGCAAGCTATGTTTAGTGCAGTCTAGGTGTTTAGACCTACTCAAACTTAGTGGTGAGGGTTTAATACCTCAACTACTTAAGTACTTAGGAGATATTGTAGAACTTCCCCACAGTTCTGAAGCATTTGCGAAGTCTTTCACCTACGTTAAATCATTACTTAGGTCTGAAGACCCCTACAAAGATGTTAAGGACTTACTCTCAGTAAGTGCTGCTGTAATTGCTGGGAAGGTTAGGAAGTACTTAGATAGTGTTGGATGGGACCTTGCTAGGGTTTTAGAATTCTCAGCGGCTGCTAACGTAGTTGACACTTCCGTACTTGGATTTGAGCCTAAGGAATTGGAGGATGTTATATGGGATAAGCCAGCTATTAATGAATTCCGTAAATTATCTGATAGTAGGGTTGTGATAGCCTTAGATAATGCTGGTGAGTTTGAAGTTGACTTAATACTAGCTGAGGCACTAGTCAGGAATGGATTTGAAGTCGTACTAGCAGTACGTAGTGAGAGCTATGAAGTGGATATGACTTATGACGGAGTCGTTAGGAGGGTCTTACCAAATGGTGTTAGAGTAGTAGCCACACCTGGTAACATGCCCCCAGCGGCCTACGTTAGAGATGGCTTCCTAATCTCTAAGGGTATAGCTAATGCTGAGGCTTACGTAGAACTTAACCATCATGTTAAGTCACTACACCTCCTAAGGGTTAAATGTGAAGTTCTCTCAAAGCTTTTCTCAGTACCTAAGGGTAGTTCGCTAATACTAGATGGTGATACTTTACTTAGGACTTTAGGGAAGTCATGAGTCAACGCATTTATGTAGATTGTTAAGGGCTTCACAACACCACTGCGGGTTCTTTAAGTGGGCCCTACCAACAGCTACTAAGTCCACCCTACCTTCAGCGATTATTCTATTAGCGAAGCACGGATCTTCAATACCTCCCACACCTACTACTGGGACGTCGACAAACTTCTTAATCTTCTCAGCTAATGGTATGAAGAATCCCTGAATCCCCTGCAGTTCGGGAGGGGTACCACCGCATAGCCCTCCGGACACATCAATTATATCAACACCGACTTCTACTAGCTTAACAGCTACTTTAACAGCCTCACTTACGGTGAACCCGCCTTCCAACATGTCATCTGCTCCCAACCTATACATAAGTAATCTACCGTGGAGAACCTTCCTAACCTCCTCAACAACGGTTAATGGAAACCTCATCCTACCCTCAAGGCTTCCACCAAATTCGTCTACCCTCCTATTAGTTATCGGTGATAAGAATTGATTAAGTAGGTATCCATGTGCGCCATGTATTTCAACGCCGTCGAACCCAGCCCTAACAGCTCTCACAGCGGCTTCCTTAAATGACTTCAAAACCCTCTCAAAATCCTCTGAAGTCATCTCACGTGGTATATCAAAACCCCTCGGAATCGGGACTGATGACGGAGCTATAGGTCTACAACCACATACAGCAGGATTCGCTCTTCCTCCAGCATGGTTTAACTGTATAACAGCTACTGCACCGCCCCCTTTAATAGTGCTCGAAAGCTTGTTCAGACCTTCAATTAACCCATCATGCCAAATACCTAATTGCCTATAGCTATACTTACCTTCAGGGGATATGTAGGAATGTTCAACAATAACTAAGCCAACACATGAAGACCTCAGCGCATAATATGCTAATAACTCATTTGTAACCTCACCATCAGGACTGGCTAGTTCTGAAGCCATGGGTGGTAGGACAACTCTATTCCTAAGCCTTAAAGACCTTACGAACAGCTCACTACTTAGGAAAGGGATAATACCACCTAATATTTGAAACAATTTTTAGAATTTTAAACTTAAGGTAATTAAATTATATTTTACATTTAGTGGCTAAGGATGGGCTAGACTACATGTAACTTATATTAAGATAAAAAACTTATAAACCTGGCACTATAATACGGTTCTTGGGGGTAAACCCCTATGAGTAAGAAGGGAGAGAAGAAGGGAGCTAAGAAAGAAGAAAAGAAGGAAGAAGCTAAGAAGTAAGAGTTTGGGTTAGGACCTTTCTAAAAACGGTAGAGCAGTTAGTAGTAATTCTCAGCAAAGATCGCTACAACCAACCTAAACCTTTTTTAGGATTTAAATTAATACAGAGTTGTAGAGATCCTCAAAAGGTTATACCCTCTACTTGGTAACGTATCGATTGCTTGAGGCGGTAGTAAATGATTGAGAAGAGGTCTGTAAGGATGTTGCTTAGAAATAGTGTGTGGAAAGTTATGGAGGAGGAGGGCATAGCTAGGTTCCCAAGACCTGTGTTTGGCAGGATTCCTAACTTTGTCGGAGCTGAGGAAGCTGCTTCAAGATTAGTCAGAAGTGAGGTATTTAGGAATTCTAAAGTTGTTAAGGTTAATCCGGACTCACCTCAAAGACCTGTTAGAGAAGCAGTCTTGAGAGGTGGTAAGTTATTAGTAATGCCGACGCCGAGGATTTCTAGAGGTTTTCTACTCATCAACTCTAAGGAATTACCTACTAATTCATACGGATATGCCTCAACCATTAGCGGGGCGTTTAAATATGGTAAGGAAGTCGAACCCGAAGACCTACCTGAAATAGATTTAATTGTCACAGGATCTACAGTTGTCAGCATCTACGGAGAGAGATTGGGTAAGGGTGAGGGCTACTCAGAACTTGAGTACGGAATCTTAGTAGAGTACGGTAAGTTACATCCCAACACACCAATAGTGACTACAGTACATGACGTACAGGTAATTGATAGTCACATCCCACTAGAGCCATGGGACTTCACCGTAGACTTCATCTTCACACCGACGAAGGAAGTAAAGACCGTGGGTGAGAAGGTCAGACCTCCCGGCATACTTTGGGAGTACTTAAGTAATGAAAAGCTTAACGCTATACCACTACTCAAGAAGTTAAAATCAATTAAAGATTTATATAGGAAATAGCCTAAGCTAATCCGCATTCAAAATTCTAAGAATTTAATAATGTAGAGTTATTTAACTAAGACCTAATAACAATGTTAACATAGGAGATCTTAAAGAGTTTATAGCATGAGCGATGAGGCCTAGTCGACGAGACCTCCCTTCCTACAGTCTTACATAGCATTATCAAACACTCTTTCAAACTCTCTAAACGCTTCAGAACCGTATAGACATACTATCACCTTCTTAATGTTTCGATAGTTATAACTTTTAAGTACCTCAACCATCAACTCAGCAGCCTTTCTATATGGGTATCCGTAAACACCTGTAGAAATCGCTGGAAATGCAATCGAACGTAGTCCTAGTTCCTCCGCCCTATCTAGTGAGGACTTAATAGCTAAAGCCAGTTTAGAATCACCTTCAGGATCCCCGAAGACCGGTCCAACAGCATGTATTACGTACTTAGCTTTAAGCCTCCCCGCACTAGTTACAGCAACTCCACCAACTCGTACAGGACCAAACCTCCTAACATACTCCCTACTCTCCTCCTGAATTACATAACCACCCTTCCGCACAATCGCTAATGCAACCCCACCACCATGTTCTAAATATGGGTTAGCTGCATTAACAATAGCATCAGCCTCTAACTCAGTTATATCCCCCTCAACTAATACTACCTCAACCTCACCAACTCTGTAAGACTTCAAGGAATATCACCAGTAGACTTAAACATACAGAAATATTAAGCTCAACGTAGGTGCTTCCTAATACTTAAAACATAGACTCTAACACTAACAGATACTAAACGTGAAGAGTAGACCTTTGCATGCCTCAGACTTAAAAACTTAAGCTAGTAGTAAATACGCCCGTTAATACTTCTTAATGCGAGTAGTAGCTCTCTATCAACGAAAATCAGCAATAAAACCAACAATGCCATAACCACACTAACAATCTAACTATCGACACTATGAGGACGAACTACGTCAACTTACAAACACCCTCAGAATACCTATGCAATACGTAAAACATCACAACATGCTACTCAATATGGCACTTATCAGAAAAGACGGAATTAAAATGTTTTCCATTTTTGTCTCTACCTCGGATTTGTCCGTAGGTTTTTAACATTACTACCCAACATCTAGGTCTACATACTCATTGTCTGGCTTATGTGATACAACCCTCTCAATGGTTGGTGGAGCGTCTTGAGGTGGTTTAATCTTAACTTTAATCCTACTACAGGCAACTGTTTTGAAGTCAGAGCTATCGGACGCGTTAAACACTAGTGAGAACAGCTTAACAGATCCGGTAAGATATTCTCACTAGTTGATCTGCCTTTACTAGTTTTTAATAGCTCATCAGCGATGACTTCATCAGTCCTTATTTAATAAGTTAAGTGTCAACGGTATCCTTGAAGTTCCCGGCTATGTTAGATTTTTGTATTTATATCTGTTATCGGTATGTTTAGCGCTTCCATTTGGGAGTATTATCATTATTGCTACAGTTGCTTTATTGAGGTTTACTAGTCCCACACTTGCTGTGCTATTAGTTTTATCGGTATTGCAACCAATTCTACATGCTTCCTGTTCTTGTTTACATTTACTACTACAAACGCTGAAGCATTAGCAACTAATACGAAAGCTATTAACGCCATAGCTACTTCAATACCAACTACACCCTTCTTCAAACCTGCCACACACCTCAAACCAAACTACCTAGAACTTAACATCCACAATGACCACAAGTCGAAGTAACTAAAACCTTAAAATGAAGCCGTGGTGGTCGCTAACAGCCGCTATTATATTCTCCTACTTTTGATTGTTTTGTATGGTTTCGTGGTATCACTAGATGAGTCTAAACGTGTTAGATGTTAAATCCGGTGTGGATATTAACCTCGGTAGTAATGAAGGATTTAATAGATATAGGGTTAGACTTACTGCTGGTTAGATTTTTAAACCTTGTTACGGAATTGTATTTGAAGGTGGGATTCTGGCAAAGGAGGCTACTAAGGCCTCCTACTTGGCCAGACCTTCAGAGTATAGTGGGGTTAGGAGCATTCCTAAACCACCAGCTGGTACTGAAACTTTACGCGGTGTTATCGCTTGGCTGGGTCCTGCATACATTATGGCTGCTATGGAGGTAGGTAGTGGTGAATTGATCTTTAGTGCGCAGGCAGGGGCTAGAGTGGGGATGATATTGGCTTGGACACTATTGCTAAGTGCGATATTTAAGACAACTAATAATGAGTTCGCGATTAGGTATGTAATGGCTACTGGTGAGTCACCTATGATGATGTATCAGAGGATCCATCCAATATTCTGTACTTTCTACTGGGTTGTTCAGCTAATAATTAGGCATTGGATGTTCTGGCCGGCTGGTGCTGCATTAGCTATGGCTGGTATCATCATAGAGGGTTATGGTGTTAAGGGAGTGGATCCAGTAATTATTGGTTTAATACTTTACGTAATAATACTTCCGCTATTACTAGCTGTTAAGAGAGCTTATGAGGTGGTTGAGAAGGCATGCACCATTATGGTGATAGCTATGTTTATAAGCATGTTAGTAGTTGGAGCTTTGGTAACCACTCCAGAGAGGTTTGGTGAGGCGTTAGTCGGGTTATTCAGTTTTGGTGTAATACCTGTAGGTGCTGCTGATCTAGCTATCAGATTATTGGCTTGGGCTTTCGGTGGTGGGCCGGAAGAATCCTTGAAGTACGGCCTCTATGTGAGGGAGAAGGGTTACGGCATGGCTAGTGAGGTTGCTAAGGTGGCTAGACATTCGGCTAAGGAGGAGGAACCAGTCATAGTTGGTTGGAAGCCTTCAACAGACTCCGAAAGCATTAAGAACTGGAAGGTCTGGTTGAGGATAGCTCAAACAGATCTCTACGGAGTATACCTACCGATAGGTCTCCTAGGCTCGCTGATATTCATGTACTGTGCTACTTGGATCTTAAAGCCGGCTGGACTAGTACCTTCAGGTTATAAAGTTGCTGTGGTTCAGTCAGAATTCTTCAGGATGTTTTTCGGGGAGTTCGGGGCGATGGTTTACTTATTCTTAGCTATGGTGGTGTTGTGGAGTACTGCTATCGGTAACATGGATGCCTATCCAAGAATAGTTGCAAGTGCTTTAAGGGTTAACTTCCCATGGGTTAGGAAGGTATCTGAATACAAACTTTACGCAACGTTAGTCATCCTCTACTTCTTCTTAATGATACCGGCTATGGTAGGTATTAAACAGCCTGAAATCCTACTACTAATAGATATATACCTCTCAGTACTCCTCATGGCTCTAGCTTTCATAGTACCCTTCATAGCTAACCTACTATGGATACCTAAGGAATTCAGACCCCATCCAATTAAATTCGTCATATTAGCAGGAGGGATTGCATTCTACCTATACTTCGCCGTACTCGTACTTATCGGTGTCGCGCGTCCATGAATTTAAACAATATTTTTTATCTAAGATAAATAATTTTATTGGGTTGTCTTTGAGGATAAGGCATAAATTAATCGCAGGTGTGTTAGCAATACTGCTAACTCCATTAATTGTTATCGAAGTAACACGTCTGATAGGTATGTTGGTCCTCGCCCCGCTTATAACGTACTTTCTATGTATAATCGTATTCGTATATATCCACCACTTACTAATAGTTTCAGGAATATTCTTTAAAATCGGGTTAAAGCTACATAGGAGGTTTATCCTATCGCAGACGTTTATCTACGTCCTCAAGTCTTCTCTCCTATGGATGGTTTTCCTACCAACCTCTAGGATTTTAGGTGATTTAGTTAAATGGTATGTCACAGGTGAGTACACCGAGTTGATTAAGGGTGACTACCACCTCTACATAGCAACTCTGATATTCGTTGGAATGGGTGCTGGAGCCTTTTTCTCATTAGCTTACCTATCAATAATTCGGAGGAGGCTCTAATAGATTCATCATCAGCAATGCCGTTTAACTTTATTTATCAAAGTGAGTATGCTGAGGCTCATCTGTTAAACCACTCTTAATACTAATATAGATTACGTAGGTTTCGAACTAAGCTTCCTAAGCACTTTGTGATATTATCCTAAAATGCTCTAAACCACTAATTAGATCGTGATTTATCCTCGTAGAGCATTCCGTTATTTAACGTATAACTCCTATCGATATGATACTTCATTATTTCGGAGTCGTTGGTGACTATGACTACTGTTCTTCCAGAGTCTCTTAAATCTTTTAGTAGTTTCATCAGCTCTGACTTAGCATCAGTTGTTAGGTATGCTGTGGGTTCGTCGAGTAGGAGTATTTCAGGGTTGTAGACTAGTATCGATGCAAGTGCTACTCTAACCTTCTCACCACCACTTAATTTGTAGGGAGGCCTACTTAGTAGGTGTTTAATATTTAATACTTCTGCGATCTCTACGACTTTAGCCCTTACAACATCCTCAGATACTCTAAGCTGGCGTAATGCAAATGCTACCTCATCATATACTGTTGCGTTGAAGAACTGGTCTTCCGGGTCTTGAAACGTCATTCCTATCTTACTCCTAGCTTGAGGTAGCTGACTAGCTAATGGCTTACCGTAAAGTAATACGTCCCCCTTCTCCGGGGTTAGCAGTCCGGCAGCGATCAGTAGGAGTGTTGACTTACCTGAGCCGTTGGGTCCTCTAATTACTGATAGTTCAGACCTACATAACCTTAGGTTAATACCTTTTAAGACGTATTCCCCACTACCTGGATATTTAAACCACACATCCCTAAGTGTTAGTACTTCCACACCTGCTACACCATTTAAGTCAGTTGGAGTACTACCTCAGTAATCGCTACTGAGGTCATGAATAAGTCCAACTTAGTTAATTTAAACTCCTTTGGAGGGTTGCTATATGAATTAGTACTCATGGTCCTAGCAGTTATTGCTAGCGATGTCCTCCATCCCCTGTAATACCCTCTTACAAGTAGATTGCCCACTAATGAGGGATACGTCAACATATCCCTTAGTCCGACATTCCTTAACATCCTCATATCCCTACAGAAGATCAGCTTTGAGGAATCCTTAATCAATGTTGACAGCATCCTCACATACATTACTACAAACCTACCCAATGCTGGTAGTCCCACCCCGTAAAACGCGTTGGACAGACCGGACCATCCAAGAGTTTTAATCGAAGCTAGTAGAAGTGTAGCAGCTGCTGATGCCCTAAGTACGTAGAGGACGTAATCACCTAATCGGTTATTAATCAGCAACGGCGTAAGAGCCACTAATGAGAAAAACACTACGTATGTGAGCGTCGTGGCCAACACCTTGACATATCTTCTTACTCCTTCATTTAAAATGATGAGTATTAATGACGATATGTAGGAAGTTACTACTACTAAAACATTCGATGTGAATGAGGTTATAGATACTGTTGTAAGGGAAGCTATTAAGAATAGGCTTGGAGTGCATTCCAAGCCCTTAAAGTCTATTGAATTTAAGACATCGTTGACAGAGTCTAAAAACTTCTTAGTGATGGAGCTCATGGATTGACGACCGCTAAGTGTTTGATGAGGTAGCCGATAGCAATGATTATAGCTAATCCTACAGCTCCAGATACTACGTAGCCTGCGAAGTCAGGCAGTCCTGGAAACTTGTAATCCTTAAGTGGGGTCCAATTAAACTCAGCTTCTATTAAACCTAATTCCTCAGCAACTATGTCGAGTGGTTCGTGATAACCTGTGAGGTCGGCTAGGTAGACCCCGAAGAACGGACTTAGGAATAGGAGGATTAACAATGTTATAAAGGTCTTCCTAGAGATCATCACTCCCACCTTAAGATACTTCCAACCCTGTGCAGGTAGGAAATCACTGAGCCAGTAATCACTCCTTCGACAACTCCAAGTATAGCATGCCAAACACTCATAACGTAGATAGGCAGGGCACTCCCCCACGAAACACCTAAGATAATACCACAAGCAGTCCCTGCTAATGTAAGGCTTAACCACCCAGCAGTAATGCCGGCCACGAAATTCGGTACTAACCTCGTAAGCACTCGGTACGTGGCATAGCCAACTAGAACTGCTACCACACCCATACACAGTATGTTCGCACCTAGGGCTGTAATCCCCCCGTCATGGAATATTAAGCATTGAACTAGGAGTACTAAGGACATTGAGATAATCCCAAGCCAGGGACCCATTATAATACCTGCTAGAGCACCTCCAACTAAGTGAAGGCTAGTACCGCCTGGGATGGGCCAAGCAATCATCTGAGCAATAAAGACCCCAGCACTTAACGATGTCAGAATTGAGACCTTCTCACTAGTTAGTAATTTCTTACTACGCACCTTAATTACGGATAGTACTAAGAAGGCTGCTGAGATGAGTAGGGATAGTAGTGCGACAGGTAGTGAGAGGAAACCGTCAGGGATATGCACGATATGCACCGAGTTATTAGGTCTGGTGTTACTTTATAAGTTTTTAGTATTACTTTACTTCCCAAGAAAAACTAAAAACTAATTAACATTCTTTCACCCATCTATGTGGGATCCTCATGCCGAAATACTCTGTATTAGTTATTGATATGCTTAAAGACTTCGTTTACGGTAGTCTGAAGTGTGAAAGAGCGCAGCATATAGTGCAAAACGTTAAGGAAGTGGTTGAAAATGCTAGAAGTCTTGGAATACCTGTAATATACGTTAATGACACGCACTTACGAGCTGTTGACCACGAATTTAAACTCTGGGGTGAGCATGCAGTTAAGGGTTCTGAGGGTGCTTCAGTTATCGATGAGTTAAAACCTACTGAGAAGGATTTCATAATTGAGAAAAGGAGGTATAGTGGGTTCTTTGAGACTGGATTAGACCTACTTCTAAGGGAGTTACGCGTAGATACCTTAGTACTAACCGGTATACATACGCATGTATGTGTCTTACATACAGCTGCTGATGCCTTCTTCAGAGGGTACGATATAGTAGTTATTAAAGATGCTGTTCAGGCTTTCACTGAGGAAGACCATAACTGGGGATTAAAGTATATGGAGAAGATCTACGGGGCTAAGTTAATGAGTACTGCTGAGTTCTTAAAGCTAATTAAGAGCTAATTAACATGAGTAAGGGACGTTTAATTGGTTCGACTCTACTTTTTAGGATTAGGTGGTTGGGCATCTAACCCGCTAATCAACCATACATCCATGCTATTAGTAGCTAAGCAGAGTAGGATACTAGTCGATGTTGGTGAGTGTGTCTACAACTCATTAAGGATTTGCACACCATTCGATGTTGGTGATTTAGATTACGTGGTTATCACACACAGGCATGGAGATCACTTACTCGGCCTCCCCACCATACTTCAGCATGCTAAACGTTTGGGTGTTAGGGTTAGGGTGGTAGGTCCTTACGATGTTTACGAGGCGATTAAGGGGTTATTAGGAAGTATTGGCATACCTAACTACGTATCCTTAATAGACTTCACCGTAGTTGAGAGTGGGGTTAAGCTAAGCTTAGGTGGTATATCCGTAACTGCTATAGAGGCATCCCACACCATACCAGCACTAATGTTTAGATTTGACGTAGATGGTAAGTGTGTAGCATATTCCGGTGACTCATCACTAAATGCGAATTTTGTAAGCCTGATTAATCGGTGTGATGTGTTAGTTCATGAGGCAAGTGTTGATGATGAGTTTAAGAATGAAGCCTTGAAGTACGGGCATAGCACAGTAGACGATGCTGTAAGGACTGCTGAGGAGGCTGGGGTAAAGCGTTTAGTACTAGTTCATCGGGGTTTGAGTCCTCTAACATTGCTTAGGACTAAGGTCCCAGTAGTATTAGTGCATAAGTGTGATGTGCTTGAAGTATAGTCATCTTACATATAGATTTATTTTACGTAGGGAGTTTATGGTATTATATAGTGATTACTATGAACTCTAAAGTCGTTATTGATGGGAAGGTTATTGAGGTTAGGAGGCTTAAAACCCCTGAGGAGTATAGAATGATTACTGATACTGAGGTTAAGGTGTGGGGTATTTCAGATCAGAGTGGAGTCGTAGCACATCACGTATTAATAGCTGCTGATAGGAGGGGTGGTTTGGTATTAGGTGCTTTTGAAGAGGATACGGGTAGGATGGTTGGATTTGTATTCGGCTTCCTAGCCATGACTCATGATGGTAAGCTCTACCACTACAGCCATATGACTGGGGTCATACCTGAGTATAGGTATAAGGGTCTTGGATATGTGTTAAAGCTCATGCAGAGGGAGTATGTAATCAACCAGGGATTAGACCTCATTATGTGGACCTACGACCCACTCCAATCACCTAATGCGAGGTTTAACGTAGGGAAGTTAGGAGTTATAGTTAGGAAGTTCTACGTAAACTACTACGGTGAGTTAAGAGACTCCCTTAATATCGGTATGCCTACTGATAGGTTTGAAGCTGAGTGGTGGGTTAAGAGTAGGTTAGTGAGTAGTAAATTAGGCGGTACTTTAAAAACGCCTACGCTAGATGAGGTGGTGGGGTTGGGTGGGGAAGTCGTAACAGATGTTAGATTTGATGGAGGCGTACCCCTACTACTTGGCTATGATTTAAGTAAGGATTCACCTATACTACTTGTTGAAATACCTGAAGACTTAGGTAGGTTGAGGGCTTATGAAGACGTGCTGAGTAGGTGGAGGCTTGGTTTAAGAGAAGTATTCAACCACTACATAAATAGGCTTAACTACGTCGTTGTTGACTTCCTAAGTAGTTATGAAGAAGGTTTTAGGAGGAATTTCTACGTACTGTGGAGGGAGGGTCTGAACAAGATATTAAGTGGTGAGTTGCCTTGGAGTTACGTAAGGTAGTTATTTACCACGTAGTTATGAGGTTGAAAGCACCCTTCGAAACTAGTTTTGGTAAGACTTTAGATAGGCATGGAGTGTTAGTAGAGGTTGAGGATAGGTCTGGTGAGGTTGGTTGGGGCGAGGCGCCAGTTGATGATGGACCTTGGTACAGCTATGAGACTGTGAGTACAACACTCTACGTATGTAGGGAGTTCTTAATACCTAAACTCCTTGGGTTGAAGTCCTTGGAGAGCCCTGTAGATTTCTTAAAGGCTGTTGAGGGTGTTAGGGGTTATAAGATGGCTAAAGCAGGTGTTGAGATGGCTCTATGGGATCTTAAGGCAAGGCTTGAAGGAAGGCCTCTCTACAAGGTCTTAGGAGGTGTTAGGAATTATATTACTAGTGGGGTCAGTATAGGTATTATCGGTGATGAGTCTGCATTGATTAAGGCTGTAGGTAGGTTCTTAGATGAAGGTTATAGGAGAATTAAAATTAAGATCAAGCCTGGCTGGGATGTAGGTCCGGTGAGGTTGATTAGGAAGGTGTTTGGTGACATACCGCTTCAAGTAGATGCTAACGCTGCATACACGTTAGATGATTTAAACATATTTAAGGACTTAGATAGGTATGGATTGCTGATGATTGAACAACCACTAAGTTATGAAGACCTAAGCGAACATGCAGAACTTCAGTCCCACCTCAACACACCTATATGTTTGGATGAGAGCATTAAGAGTCTATACGATGTTAAGACAGCTGTAAGGTTAGGGAGTTGTAGGGTGATAAATATAAAGCCAGCACGTGTGGGAGGCCTATACGAGGCTAAGTTAATTCACGACCACGCAATGAGGGCGGGAATCCCAGTATGGATTGGAGGCATGCTTGAGACAGGTGTTGGTAGGGGACATCTAGTAGCCGTTGCAACACTTCCAAACGTGAAATATCCAAACGATATAAGCGGTAGTGATAGGTATTGGGAAGAGGACATAGTAGAACCGCCTTGGACCCTACGAAGTGATGGAACGATTCAAGTAGTAGAGAGAGGGGGCATAGGGGTTGAAGTCGTTAGGGAAAGATTGAGTAAGTACGTGAAGACCGTATTGAAATTTAAGTAAGTCTTACGGCCTTAAACCTTGCATAGGCTACAAACCCTCCTAACATAGTCGGCATAGAAAGGTAGTACCACAATTATAGATACTAACTCAGGTATTGCAGCACCTTCAGGAACTCTGTAATTAAAGTATAGATACCACGACGATGCACTAATAGCAAGAGCTAAGAGGGAGGTGATATATTTCTTGAAAGTTATTGAGTAGCCAATTAGTAAGACACCTACAGAGATGAAGAAAGCTACAGAGACTATGAAGTGAAGCCTTCCATAGACTTCATCGAATATGGCGATTAGATTAAGGAAGAAAGCAGTAAGTACTAGTAAAATACTCATTAACTTATTAAATCTGGTGGAGTACGCTATTGCGAATAATAATATGAAGAGAGATCCGAGGGCTAAACCAAGATTGAAAATTACGGCTACATTACTCCTAACCGCGTGGCCTAAGTCACTAAGCGCGTTGTTAAACATGTTAAACCACCCAGAGGTAAGTGCAGCTACTCCTATTAGTAGCAGAGGTATTACGTAACCTAAGATTGCAGGTAGGTAACACCTACTCAAACGTATACCTACCACCAATGACGTACCGCAACTAGTAATTTAAAACTTAGTAACCTTGATAAACACTTCTAAGGATGTGTTCCTTACTAGTAGGTCATATGGGTATGAATGCTGTTACATCTGAAAGCCTAGCTTTTCAGGATAGGAGGGGTCAGGTGAGTTTTACAACTAAGCATGGTAAAATTAATAACTTTGTAATGTTGTTACTAGGTTGTTAGAGGTGCCCTACGGTGATGTGGGTTTTCCTTTTTTGGGGTGTTGGCTTGACGGTATCGACTTTAGTTAGTTCTTGGCTTGTTAGGAGGTATAGGGACTCTTTAGGTTATCCAACGCTTCTGACGTTCTACGTCGCATATATCTTAGCCTCTAATATCCTAGCATCTAGGATTAGTGAGTTCTACATACTAATACCTATAATTGTTTCAGGCGGTACTATAACCTACCCCTTCGTTGCTCAGTTAGTCGATATGATTAATGAGATTTACGGTAGGAGGATGACGTACGTTGCTGTCTTCTTAGCGTTCGTAGCTAACGTTATGGTCTCTATGTTCATACTGATGTTGTCTACAGTGCCTGCTGCACCTTGGCTGGCAGGGTTAAGCGATGTCTGGAATTACTTTATGCTACAAACCCCTAGGATAGTCCTAGCCTCCTATTCCGCCTTCCTAGCTGCTGAGTTATTAGACGCTACAGTATTCGCTGAGATTAAGAAGAGGGTCTACAGGTTTGAGTTAAGTGTGGGGAGCATGGTTAAGTTCGCTATGCTCAGATCCTTAGGTACGGACGTAGTTAACATGTTTGTTGATAGCCTCGTATTCTTCCCCCTAGCCTTCGCCTTCCTCCTCCCCTGGGAGGATGTCTGGGGTATGGTCTGGTACGGAACCTACGCTAAGGTATTACTAGCTACCTTAGATACCCCGTGGTTCATAGCTTTTAGATTACTTACGAAGGATGTGAGGAGGGTGATTGACTAATTGCGTATTCTAAGGCTTAACGACTTAGTAAGATGTGAGTTAGTTGGTAGGCTGAACCGCTTCACAGTTCAGGTAGTAGTAGATGGGAAGGTATGCCCAGCACATCTAACTAATACTGGGAGGTTGGAGGGCTACATAGTCAGGGGTAGGAGTGGATTATGTGCTAATATAGGAGGTCCTAAACTTAAGTATAGGTTGATAGCGGTTGAAGATGTTAAAGGTTACGCCATCTTAGACACCATCGCTCAGGGTAAGGTCTTTGAGCAGTTAGTCACGTATAAGCTCATACCTTGGTTAGCTAAATGTAGCCTACGTGGAAGGAATTTCAGACTAGCTAATGAAATCATAGATTACGTCTTAGACTGCGGTGGCGAATTACGTCTCGCAGAGTTGAAGAGCTCTGTGTTAAGGGTTAATAACTATGCGTCCTACCCTGACTGTCCTACTGCTAGGGGGAGGAGGCAGATTAAGGCCCTAGCCGATCACGCTAATGAATTCAAATCATACTTGATTTTCGTAGCTTCCGTACCTGAAGTATTGGGCTTTAAACCCAACTGTGCGGGAGATCCAAAAATATTAGAAGTCATGAAGTACGCATCTGAGAGGGGCGTAATTTTCAAAGCAATTAGCCTCTATCTAGATGAGGAGTATTGGATTACACTTACGAATAACGACTTACCAATCGAACTTAAGTGTTAATCAAACATGATAAAGAGCAGTTGGATTCGCTCATTAAGTTTAACTTCATTACTACAGCCTCGGCAGGATTGAATACGTATGACTGGAGTAATGTTTAGGAAAACGTAGCTCAAAAAGATGTAGTAGTGTCTGAAGCCCTTGGTTCCCATCTAACTAGTGTGAGCGTGTTGAGAATTACTGAGATATCGCTTAGCATCATAGCTGCTGCAGCTAATTCGGGTCTTAAAGCAAGCCCTACGGAAGTGTAGAATACTCCCATAGCTACTGGTAATAACACAACGTTATACATGAAGGCCCACAACAGGTTTTCAAGGCCTTTCCTTCTAACCCTCCTACTAAGCTGGTGGAGGGCTATTAATGACTTTAAGTTGTTGCTAACTATGACAACATCTCCAGCCTCTCTAGATATGTTTGCACCAGCACCCATCGCAACACCTACAAATGACGTACTAATTGCTGGGGCGTCATTTACCCCATCTCCAATAAACATTATCCTAGAACCACGTTTTTGTAATTCATCAATGAGTTCCGCCTTATCCTCAGGATTTAACTCGGCGTAGAGTAAGTCGATCTTAGCGGTCTTAACTACTGCCTCACCAACGCGTCTACTATCGCCTGTCACTAAAGCGGTCTTCAACCCTAAGTTCTTGAAGTACTTTACTACGTCAACTACTTCAGACCTCACCGTATCGCCAACCTTCATTACCGCGGCAACTTCTCTGTTCACAGCAACTATGATTGCTGTGAAACCTTTTGATGTGATGTTCTCTACTACGTCCTCAACGCTGTTATCTAGACGTACTCCTAGTTCCTCCATAAGTTTCTCAGAACCTACAGCTACTTCAACGCCGTTAACCCTCGCTATAAGTCCTAGACCTGGCAGGTGTTCGTAGTCTTCAACTCCGACATCATTTATCTCTAAGTTGTTGCACTGTTTGAGTATTGCCTTAGCGAGGGGGTGCTCACTCCTCCTCTCAGCAGTACATACGTATTCGATAAGTTCATCTTTACTAAACTCATTGAAGGTTATGACGTCTAGTAGTGCAGGCTCCCCTACGGTGATAGTACCCGTCTTATCGAAGAATACACTATCTACTGATAGTATTCTCTCAAACACGTCGCCCTTCCTAACTAGTATGCCTGATTTAGCTGCCTTGATGGCAGCAACCGAAACCACCATAGGTATCGCTATCCCGAGCGGGCATGGACATGCTACTACCAACACAGCTACGGCGAATAGTACAGACCTACTCATACCTACATTGCCGAGTAAGAACCAGTATGTAAATGTGGTGATGCTGAGTGCTAATACGACCCAAGTTAAGAGTCCAGCAACCCTATCAGCGATTCTCTGAAATGCTGGTTTATAAAATTGTGCCTCCTTAACCGCTCTAACTATGTAGGCTAGATTCGTATCATCCCCTACTCTAGTCGCCCTCACTTTAATAAATCCTGAAGTCATGGTGGTACCAGCTAATACTACATCAGCCCTCTCAGAAGTTTTAAGACGTGGTAATGGCTCTCCGGTAAATGTGGATTCATCAACATACCCGTAACCCTCTACTACCACACCATCTACGTAGATCTTCTCGCCGGCTCTAACCTCTATGAGATCGCCTGGTACGACCTCGCTAACATCTACCTCTGCTGTTGAGCCATTCCTAATCACTCTAACCTTCCCTTCCTGAAGTTTAACAAGTTTTCTAAGCTCTTCAGTAGCCCTGCCCTTAAGCCTCTCCTCTAAGTACTTGCCAGCCGATATAAAGCCTAACACACCTGCAGAAGCTTCGAAGAACGTCTCCTCAGCATGGATTATACCGAAGAGTATTAGGAGGCTGAAGAAGTATGAGGAGATCGATGATACAGTAACTAAAGACTCCATTGTAGGCGTACCCCTCAGCAACGACCTAATACCTCTCGAAAGTATGTTACTACATAGTATTATTACGGCGGTTGCAGTAATAAAGAGTAAGTACTCCCTTACGGTCCAGAATGGTAGGCTGACTCCGAAAGTGCCTACGGTATGATATGCTACTGAGGTAAGACCTAACGTAAATGAGGTGAGGCTTAACATTAGGTCTTCCCCACGACTACTGCCATTAAGCCCGGCCGCTTCTTCTGAGACCTCTCTAGCGGACGGGTATTTCAGCCTTATAGCGTTAGTCAGTACTTCCTGAGACGTCGTTAATGGGTTGTAGAGTATGTTTGCAAGTCCCGCAATTGATGAGGCTCTACATTCGATAACGCCCTCTAACTCAGATACGAAGTCCTCGAAGGCTGAGACTTCCTCCTCATCTAGCGGGATAGCCAGGTAGAAGCTATTCTTGAGTACGTCATACCCGGCGTCTCTAATCGCTTTAACCACTTCTGAGAGTTTGGTAAGGCTTACGTCGTACTTAATTAATGCGTCGCCTGATGTGATGTCAGCCTTAAACTCTAAAACCCCTCTAACCCTGCTAAGTGATTTTTGGATGGCGTAGAGACATGAAGCGCAGTGAATACCTATTATCCTTAACCTCTCAGTCCTAACAGTAGTCATGTTCTACCATCTTAGAAGCGAATATTGTCGAGCAGATATTACATTTAATTGATTTGAGTTCAGGTTCTAGTTGTTTGTGGTATTTGCAGAGATATCTTGATGAGAGTAGTGAGGCAGATATCTTCATGACTTCGAATTCTACTTCATATTTATTCATAGTTCCTGAGGCTATCTTATCGGCAAGCCTACGAATGAGGTCCTTGACCTGTTGGTGCTCGTGTAGTGCTAGGATGCTCCCACGCTCACCTTTTACGTACCTAGTTGCTAAGGACTTAGATATGCCTAGTAGTTTAGCTACTTCAACCTCTGCAAAACCTTTCTTAAGTAGTTCGAGTGTTAGAACTCTCTTAATAGATGGCACTACGTACTTGTAGGATAGTTCGTACACGTTCTTCATCTACAGTACCACGATCTTCTTCTTAATCTCCTCAGCCTTATTAATTATTTCAGTCATATCCTCAACAACTTCTAGGACTCCTAATAGCTTCCCATCCTCCCCCTTCACAGGGGCTATTAACACTCTAACTATCTTACCGCCGATTCTAGTCCAGTACTCCTTGTAGGGTGCTTCACCATTCTTTACCGACTTAACGTTCTGCATGACGAAGGCTTCAAGTCTTGGTGGGTGGCAGTACTCCACCTTCCTACCTATGATTGTCTTAGTTCTAACGAATCCTTTGAATATGGAGCTCTCGCTAAAGAATTTAACCCTATCATCTAAGTTAGCGTATGTTATTTCTAGTGGTAAGCTTCTGAAAACTGCTTTAACCTCTTCAGGGCTTAGGAACCCGGTGCCTAAGTTAAGGTCCCCTTCAGAAGCTATCTTATATGTGTCTGGTTCAAGCCCGCCTGCTAGAGCAGTCGTTCTAAACTCAGGGGGAAGTTTCCCAATATCTGAGTCTGATATCCTAACCTCTAACTCGTATGGTAGGACCGGCTTAGCATTAGGTCTCCATCTCCTCTCACCAACATCTACTAACCAACCGATCTCATCAGCTATTTCTGAAATAGCTACCCACTCACCCTCACTAAATAATGCCCAAGTAACTGGGAATAATATCTTATTCTCCCTAAACACTAATTCTGAAAACTCCTTAGCTAATTCAACAGCTTTAGTAGCTACTTCCCCAACCCTCCCCACATCTAATGACTCACTACTACCCAACCTCTCAACGAGTTCTAAAGTCTGCCTAAGCATTGTTAATGCGCGGTCCTCCCGCCCCCACAACACCCTCGGCACCGTAGTAATTCCCCTCCTCTCAAGGTAGGGGAATATCAACATCTGAATCTTCCTATAATGCAGTCTAACATTCCTCAACTCCCTAAGCATCCCCACCAACCCATCCAAGTACTTACGCATTTGTTCAACGTCTTCAACCATCTTAAGCGTTGAGGCGTATAGGCTAAGAGATTCAGAAACCTTCAAGATATATATGTTTTCTCTCATAAGCAGGTCTAGAGGATGCCCCTCTGGAACACCTTCTAACACCCTAGGCTGTAGATACTCCTTAAATAACTCTACATGGAGGTCACATAATTTAAGTATGTCAGTAATCGCTACACCCTCCCTAACTAACTGTTGCTCAATAGCCACTATCTCAGACGGTGAGACTGAGGCAATTACATCTTTAAACTTCTTCTTTAATTCAGCAACATCTCCTACTTCCTTTAAAGACTTAAGTAGGTCTTTAACTAATTTGATTTTCTCATCCTGTTTATTAGTTGACATGTGTCAACCCATATATACCTGCTATCAAACGCTTATAAACTTTACTACCCTTAACACACCCCCTCTTAAAGACCTCTCATCACCCTCCAACCGCTCTAAAACCCCCTACAAGATGGAAGGGATTAACACTACCTTCACTTCATACCTTCCGGTCCGCGCTCAATGTAATACTCTGGATTACCTTCAAAACTCCTCTTACACCTAACACTACAGGAATAGTACATGCATCCCTACAAGCTGTCTTATAATCAGTCTTCTTTAGGATCTACCTCCTACCTCTATCTCATAGACCATATCTATGAAGGGACCTACAGCAATAACACCGATACGTAAAAATAGATTTAATGAATATTATCGAAGACCTTAACCAATTAAATTAATACCGCAAATTTAACTCCAACCTAGGTGTTATAAGCCAAGGTATGTCGTTCTCCCTTCTTCCAAATCTATGAAATGTGCGTCATTAGTCACTACCTAATCACTCACTATGGGCCTCCTAAGACCTAAGTTTATCTTAGCAATAGGCATCGGATTAACACCCAACTTCTCGAGGAGGTCATAGCAGGGTAAGATCATATCATCATTAAACTTACATATGACCCCTACAGAAAATACCGTATTTACCTCCTTCTCAACATCCTTAAGGGCTTTAATAACCCTTCCTAAATTATTTTAAGGAGGTCTCACCCTCAAGAACCATAGACATTACAACCCGAAAGCCTCGTCCTTTAGGGCTGGGAGGGGGTTAGCCGAAGAGTCAACCGGTAAGATCTAAGGCACACTTAACAATATGGGTGTGGGATTTGAAGATGCTAACCCTATGGTTCGACTAGTCACTTTTTGTCACTAACTTCCTTCACACGTGCTGAGGAGATTAGCACAAGATAATGATTTGGGGGATGTGGTTAATGTTTATAATGTTTTGGTTGATATGTTAGTGGTGGTTTAGCTTGAATGGCTTTGCAGATTTCTTGTGGTTGTTCTTTATTCTTTGGGTTTTCATAACTGTTGTATCTCCTCAGTTGAGGTATTCGGCTTTGAGGAGGGCTAGGGCTAATATTATTAGGGCTTTAGAAGCTATGTTTAATTCGAAGGTGATTACTTTAATACATAGGCAGGAGAGGATTAGCTTATTTGGTATACCTATATATAAGTTCATAGATATTGAGGATTCGGAGGATGTGTTAAGAGCTATTAGGACTACGCCGCCTAATAAGGGCATTGTTCTAATAATGCATACACCTGGCGGTTTAATGCTTGCAGCTTCTCAGATAGCTCTTGCGTTGAAGAGGCATCCAGGTAGGAAGATAGTCATAGTACCTCACTATGCGATGAGTGGTGGAACTTTAATAGCTTTAGCTGCTGATGAGATAATCATGGATCCAGACGCGGTTTTAGGACCTGTTGACCCGCAGTTAGGTACTCAGATGGGTTCGTTACCAGCACCCTCTATAGTTAAAGTCGTTCGTGAGAAAGGTGTTGATAAGGTTGACGACGATACGTTAATCCTAGCAGACATAGCTGAGAAAGCTTTAAATCAGACTAAAGACCTTGTCAGGAAGTTACTGAAGGGTAAGTTACCTGAGGATAAGGTAGAATTAGTTATTGAGAGGTTGGTTATGGGTAAGTACACGCATGACTGGCCGATAACAGCTGAGGAACTTAAGGAATTAGGGCTAAACGTTAAGACGGAGGTACCACCACTTATTTATAACTTAATGGCACTCTACCCGCAGGAAGCTGCTAGAAGACCTGCTGTTGAGTACTTACCTACAGCCCCTTACGGCGCTGAAGAATTAATTAAAAAATGATAAGTAAGATTTATTTCAACGGAAATACCTGATGCATTACCCTACTTCCTAGCTTAGGCCTTATAGTTAGGTATTACGGTAGGTAGTTTTACCATCTTAGAGTACGCCTTATTGAGGAGTAAATGAGTAACTACAAGTAGTGCTATACCTGCTGGGAGGAGTATTAACGGACTAGTAATTCCTACTACTAACAATGCGTAGAGAAGTGCTGAGATAATACCAGCTACTAAGGCGTATGGGAGCTGCGTTGACACATGGTCTATGTGGTCCGCTGCTGAGAACATAGATGACATTATGGTAGTATCACTTATAGGTGAGCAGTGGTCCCCGAAAATACCCCCTCCGAAGACAGCACCTATCGATGCGAAGGTAACTAAGTACGCAAGACCTAGATTATCCGGGTATTGAAGTACTGCTAACTGCCAAGCCATCGGAACTGCTATAGGCATCATAACTCCAAACGTCCCCCAACTCGTACCAGTTGTAAATGATACGAACATGGAGGCTAAGTAGATTATGAGTGGTACTAGAAGTGCTGAAAGCCCCACACTCACCGCTCCATGGATGACGTAGTCCGCTGTACCAATAGCATCAGTCGCTGATTTAATACACCATGCGTGAAGTAATATTGCATTAGGCAGGATCATTAAGTACATACCTCGGAACGTATTCCTCATAACATCCTTAAAACTCATCGACCTACTTAGAAGTATCCATGCAAATGTGGTGAAGTAGGTTGCCATACCAGCCCATAGCAATGCCTTAGCAGTATCAGCATTCATTAAAGCCTCACTAAACGGTGTTTCCCAGAAGGTCGTTAGGTCTTCAGACCCGGTCGCCCACATACCGAGTAGGGTTACGAACACTAAGACAAGCATCGCGATCCCGAATAACCACCCAGAGGCAGGCTTCCTAGCCCTTACCTCAACACCGAATACCTCCTCAGTTGGTAGGAGTGGTGTAGCACCATCTCTAACTACCTTCCCCTCACTAATCGCTCTAATCTCAGCTTTAAGCATCGGACCGTAATGCCTCCTGGTTAGGACAACTATGAAGACTAAGATAATAGCAAGTATTGAGTAGAAGTGGTATGGAACAGCATTTAACCACATTAGATAAGCACTATATTCAGGTGCCGTGCTTAAAGTACCCTCAGCTACCTGCTCAGAAAGAGAGTTTAAAGCACCTTCAATCATACTTACCTCATAACCTATCCATGATGAAACTAAGGCTATGCCGGCTACTGGAGCTGCTGTTGAGTCAACTATGTAGCTGAGGAGTTCCCTACTAACCCTTAGCCTATCAGTAACTGGCCTCATAGAATTCCCCACTATGACTGTATTCCCGTAGTCGTCGAAGAATACTGCAAGGCCTAGCAGGGCTGCTGCCGTAGTAGCACTTCTAGCACTCCTAATACCTTTAGCAATAGCTTTTGCAAAGGAGTGTACAGCCCCTGAAGCGTATAGTAGTCCCATAAACGCCCCTAACACGAAGTCGTAGAGGAGTATGGCGGCGTTCCACGAATCAGTAGCATTGACTACGTACCAGTCGATTAGTTGGATTGTCGCTTGAAGTGGGTTATAACCATTTATCATTAGTGCCCCAACCCAGATGCCGGCAAAGAGTGCTGGGACTATCTCACCAGTAGCCATAGCCAGGGCGATAGCCAGTATTGGGGGGAGTAGTGGGAACGTTATGTAGGGATATCTCTTCCCCTCAGGCATGTACTCAGCATTAGGTGGTGCGAAGGCTATAAATGCAATAGCTATTACTACTAGAACTATTAGATACCTAACAATCTTTTTATTCATTAAGCTACCACCCCAGTAGTATTCATCTTAAGGAATACATCCAATACTTAAAAACTTTTTCAAATGCGATGGTGAGGAATACGTAAAATAGTATGTATGGATGGTTCAGAATTCATACAGCGGTAGGCTCAGACAGGTAATACCTCCATCACACTTCCTAAATTCAGAGACGTCGACTTCGATTGGTTTAAAACCCTCACGTCTTAGTTTCTCATACGTTTTCCTAAAACCTTCAGGTATTAAGACCTTACCACCACCTAGGTATAGCATGTTAGCAGCGTATGCCTCATCAGTAGGTACGGTAATTAGTTTAAACCCGTCGAAGACTGAGTGGTCGACTAGCTCTGGGACTAAGGCCACAGTCCTCCCACCTAAATAAGTAACAGCTGAGAGGAGGTGGAAGACCTTACTGCAGGGGACTGGGACGACCTTCAAACCAGTAAGGAAGTACCTTAAATACTGAAGCCCCTCTAAATTAGTCCTAGAGGTTATTCCAACATACACTATTCCAACATCGGTAATTAAGACATCACCCCCCTCAATAGTGGCTGGCGGTCCTACGAAAGTGGTAGTATAGCCTAAACTTCTTAAGAACTCCGCAACACTTACCTCCTCCCCCCTCCTACTAGGCACACTAAACCGTAGGATAAGTGCCTCCCCTCTAGGACGCCGTACGATAGCAGTATCCTGAATAAACACAGCATCGGGGAATCCCTGAAGTCCTGGAACCTCGTAGACCTCAACACCCTCCTCACGTAGCACGCTAACATACTCTCTATGCTGTCTTAAAGCCTCTCTGAAATTAATAGAACACCTCAAGGGATGTGTAGACACACATCTAACAATATCCTCAGTCGGAGGTCTCACCACTACAGCATTAAACAACCTCTGTTGGTGGCTCATAACGTAGCCAACGTCCAGAGCCAACCCTCACAATACTACAGAATAGGAAATTAAAACTTATTCGTTGAAGGATGACTTACTAAAATCACATATGAAGTACCTTCGCCAACCGTAATTAAACCCACAACCCGAAGCTTAATAGAAGTCTTTCACAATCCCACGAAGTTCTAGGGGAATGTTTATTAAGGGCTATCAGTAGGTAAGGGAGTGAGGTAGGCATGAGTAGGCTAGTAATTATATTATTAGTTCTACTTCTAATTACTTCAATAGTATCAGTCCTACTCTACGTACGTCTAAACGTAGTTTTAGAGGAAAATAAGTTGATGAACCTCCGTTATAATGAGCTCCTCGAAAAGTATGCTAGCGTTAGATATCAGCTAGCCAACCTCTCAGAAAGGTATATGGCTGTGAGTGCGGATTTGGAAAATGCCTTAATCGAGAATAAACGACTTAACGAGTGGTTAAGAGGTAATATATCTAAATACTCTCAGGAAGTTGAGACGCTTAAAACCGAGTTAAATATAACGCTCAGTAAGTATGACAAATTGTTAATAGATTATGATTTACTTATAAACTCACTTAAGAGTAATATGAGCTACATTAATGAGTTAGAATTCCAATTGCAGGAGTATGCTAGTGAGTTGGAGAGACTCAATAAGATGTTACGTAAGGCTGTAATCCCCACCCAACTTCCCTACGAAAATCACACACTTAATAAGGAGTTCCTCAACCGTAGTGTTAAGTCTTTAGAGCAAGTTAGTAGGGTACTTCCAGATTTTTCAGGTATGAGTGTTGAGGAGGTGATCACTAAGGTGATTTTATGGATATCGAATAACACGTACTATCAGTACGACTTGGATGTAATGCGTGATTATTGGAAACTACCGAATGAGACTATCATGGAGAGAGGTGGTGACTGTGAGGACCTAGCAGTACTTGGGTATGCGTTATTGAAGTGGGCAGGGCTTAAAGACGTATACCTGCTTAGCTGGTATGCCGGTGATGTCGGTCATGTAGGTGTTCTAACCTACGTTAACGGTAATTGGTTCCTCATAGACCCCGGCTGGACCTTCGTAAACGGCTACGAATTATATTTAACAACTACCATACGTGATGCTAAGGGAGCTTTATGGACTCTACGAATACATCCATCACATCTAAACCCGCTTGTTAAGGAATTACTACTTTCTAACAACCTCGCAAAATATGAGTGGTACGACTGCAGGGCTAAGAGGTTTGAAAACAGTCCAGACTTAGAGAGGCAGGCATCGCTAAAGGACTTCCTATTAGAGTGGTCCAGATCTGAAGGTCATGAACCAGGCGTATGGACCTTAATAACTGATGAAAATACATTCATAGTAAGTAACGTAGATGAGGTCGTAAATACGTTGAGTATGTTAGTTCAACAACCTTAAAAACTCCTTCAACGATCGCATGATTAGTAATCTTTTACGAGGTCTTAAAAATAATTTACCTTAATAGTAATTTAAACAGTATTATGTTAGACTCCTCTTAAGACGCATATGCCCTTACTAAACTTTAACCTCATACCTATAGTTTCCCACGCCCTAAATACGTGGAATCCGTCCTCAGGCCCTATGTAGTCTACCTCACAATCCCCTCCTAACACGATATCTAGTACGCTGGGCTGTGATGAAATTATTACTACTTGATTATCCGGTAGTGCAGGTGTTACAACAACCTCATCAACTAACCTTCTAACCCTTTCAAGTTCTGCGACACCTGTCTTCTCATACACGACTAACATGTTAGAATATCTGAGGGGGCTTACGAGCAGTATGAATGGTTTGCTCGCGCCGTTCTCATACAGCTTCATGACAGCATTAGCTACATCACGTAGTGGGACTTCAGGCTCATCCCACTTCCCAAGTGGTAGTGTGATTATGTCCTCAGCTGTTAGTAATTTCTCGATGATGTACTTATCCTCTAGTAATGCGAGATTTCTAGCAGCGGTGTAGGCATCTACCATCTCAATAGGTTGACCACCTCTAACGGCGGCATCAATAGACCTCTGACTAATTTTAAACTTTACTGACACCTCATGAAGTTTTTCCACAATTCTTTCCAACCTACCGTTAACTAATTTCTCAACTATTGCAGCATCTGCCCCTCTGCCAAGCTTTACTATAGGTAAGTACTTCCTAAGAGTCCTCTGCTTCTCAAAGACCTCCTTAAACATAGATGCAACGTGCTTGAAGACATCCTCCGAAGTACTCGTACCTTCTAAATCACCCTTCTTGGGAGGGTCGCTAATTGCAGTACCAGTTAACTCCTCCACTTCCTTAACACCTCTACTTAATTCTTCGACTTGTTCTCTATCTAATACCTTAAGCAATGCTAGGAATTCACCGACATGTGTCTTCTCCTCCCTAGCTATGTCTTCGAAGACCTTCCTCACCTTCTCATCATCTATAGCCCTAGCGAGTTGTAAGTAGAGGTTAATAGCATCTAACTCAGCTATGATTGATAGTCTCAGAGCCTCTGCTACCTCCTCTCTAACTAACTTCCTACCTGGCTGTAGGTCTAACGGATGTTTAGACATCATAATACCCACCTAAAACCCTACGTACATCTTCTTAGGCACGCCGCATATGGGGCACTTCTCAGGCGGTTCATCACCAACGTATGTGTGACCGCATATAGGGCATATCCAGACCTTACCCTTCAGCGGGTAGTCCTCCTTCCTAGCTACGTATTCCTTAGCTTCCCTGTAAAGTTGAGCATGTATCTTCTCAGCCTCTAATGCGTAGTGGAAACTTCTCATAGCATCCTTCTCACCTTGAACCTTAGCTATCTCAAGGTATGCTGGGTACATCTCATTAATCTCGAATTCCTCACCCCTAATACCTAATTCTAAGTTCTTAGAAGTATCTCCAGGACCTATTGGGAGACCTGCACAAACCTTAACTTCTTCATTATACTCTCTAAGGTTGTTATAGTGATTTCTAGCGTGGACTAACTCAGAATACGCTATACCTCTAAATAATCTAGCTATGTTTGGAAACCCCTCCCTCTCAGCAATATCAGCAAATATGAGATACCTAACATGAGCCATTGACTCACCGCCAAAGGCTGATAACAACGCATCCTTAGTCATAGGTTTAACCATATTAACACACCATAATTATATTCTATTTAAAGGGTTTTTAAACTTTACACTTAAATAGTTAATAATACTTACCTAAAAGTTTGTTGATCAAACAAGCCTATATGTCTAATACTGATGTAGTGGGACACAGGCTTAAGACTATTAAATTCATTTAAATTTGAATACACAGTATAATTAATTAGTTGTTAATTCCATGCATGTAGTTAAGTCTGTCTGCACGAGGGACTGCTACGACACATGTTTTACGCAGGTGGTCGTAGACGACGGTGTTGTTAGGGCTGTCCATCCAGACCCTGATAATCCTATGACGGATGGTTTCCTATGCCCTAGAGGTGTTGCGGATGGTGTTAGACTGTACAGAAATAGGATCTTATACCCATACGTAAATGTTGGGGGCAAACCTAGTAGTAATTTCAGAAGGGTTGGTTGGGACGACGCTTTAGACATAGTTGCGGAAAGACTTAAACACGTATTAGAAGTCTACGGACCTGAGA